>Ga0307511_10000348_pt1 | contig 49134 bp, 39 predicted proteins | sample 13_EM_MG_FD_200266 | JGI IMG/M metagenome (GOLD analysis project Ga0307511, IMG submission 200266) | Populus trichocarpa ectomycorrhiza microbial communities from riparian zone in the Pacific Northwest, United States - 13_EM | ecosystem: Host-associated > Plants > Roots > Unclassified | place... | reverse complement strand
CTATCGCAATCCGACCGTCGTTCCGGGGACCGGAGCGTTTTTGCTGCCACCCACGAGTCCCTACTATCCGACGGCTTTCGCGACAGCCAACGGGGTGAACGGCCAACCGCTCAATCTCATCTATCGCGACTTTGCAAACGGCCTGCGCCACACGCCGGACACGGCCAACACGATGCGCGTCGTGGGAGGGCTGAAGGGAAATGCCGCCGGTTGGGACTATGATACTTCGTTGTTGTACAGCGCAGTCCACGTGAAGGAAACCCTGGACTCGGGCTACCCGCTGTATTCGAAGATCATGCCGCTCCTCGACAGCGGCACGATCAACCCATTCGGACCTACGAACGACCCCGCCGCGCTCGCAGCCGCGCAGGCGACAGAATTTACCGGCCAGGACTTCTCCACCCGGACCTCGATTACGAGCCTGGGCGCCACAGGTAGTCGCCGATTGCTCGCCCTGCCGGCCGGCCCACTGAGTGCCGCGGTGGGTGCGGAATTGCGCCGTGAAACGTTCGACTACAACCCGGCCGCCGCCGTCCAGGCGGGTGACATCGCCGGACAGGGCGGAAATCAGTTGCCGGAGTCTGCCTCGCGGAACGTAGAGTCGGGCTTCCTCGAATTCAATGCCCCGCTCGTCACGGGACTCGAGGCAGACGCGGCCGTGCGTTACGACAACTATCAGGGCGTCGGTAGCACTGCGAATCCGAAGGCGTCGCTGCGATGGCAACCCTATTCATGGGTGCTGCTACGCGCGTCCGCCGGTACCGGCTTCCGTGCGCCTTCGCTCACAGATCTGTATGCGTCCCAAGCGAGGAGCGTCACGTCGAACGGAACGCGCGATCCTATCCGGTGTCCCACGTTCGACGTAACCGTCGCCGCCTGCAACTTTCAGTTCACGACAATCACCGGCGGTAATCCCAATCTCACTCCGGAGAAGTCACGCACATTTACATTGGGGACCGTACTCGAGCCCGTCAGGAACCTGACCCTCGATCTGGATTCCTTCTGGATCTTCCTCAAGAACCAGATCGTCGGCGGCGGCCTCAACTACGCAACAATTCTGCAGAACGCGCAAACGGCCACCCAGTTCGCGAGCTTGATCACGCGCAATGCGGCGGGAGACATCGTGTCGATCAGCCAGACCAATGCCAACCTCTTCAAGTCGGCAGTGAGCGGCCTCGACATAGACCTGAAGTACGGCTTCAGGGTTGGAAATCTGGGCCGGGTCACGCTGCTCGGCAACGGCACCTATTTCTATAAATACGACAGCCAGAACGCGGACGGCACCTGGACCGGGCAGCTCGATAAGGGGCTGGCGCCCGTGGCTGCCGCGCTGGGCGGCGTCATTTCACGTTGGCGCTACAACGCCACTGTCGCGTACGAGATGGACTCGTGGAATGTCTCTATCTCCCAGAATTTCCAGAAGAAGTACCACGACGTACCCTCCTCCATTACGCAGGTGCCACGGGACGTCTCTGCGTACGACACCATCGATGCTCAGGCGTCGTACCTGGGGCTGAAGTCGTTCAAGCTCACGGTCGGCGCCAAGAACCTCTTTGATAAGATTCCGCCGTACGCAAACTACGCGGCCTCGGCCAATAACTTCATTGGCGGCTACGACCTCAGCTATGGCGACCCACGCGGTAGATTCGTTTACGCGAGCGTCAGTTACTCAATGCGTTGAACATCACTTTTCGCGGCGAGTCGCCGAGCGTACTCTGGCACGAAGGGCCTCACTTGCCACTTCAGACCCGGAGCTAACCATGACCAGCGTCTCTTCGGTCCGAGCGCGAACCGCGATTACGGCCATGCTGCTGCTCCTGGGCGCGGCCGTCACATCGGCCGACGTGCCCGCTCCCGAGCATCGCGAGCTTTCGAAGGCAACACGCGAACAAATGGCGGTACTGCATGAACAGATGGCCGCATGCCTGCGCTCCGACAAGCCTTTTCCCGAGTGTCACAGTGCGATGATCAGGAGCTGCCAGGAACAGTTGGGCGCGAGTTGCCCAATGATGATGGGGATGGGGCACGGCTCCGATACACGTCACCGCATGCAACCGATGGCCAAACCGGCTGGCTGAAGGGCCCGGGGACGGCCTCCGTTGCCGGAAAGACCGTCCCCGATACTCAAGTTCTCGAATCCTCAGTCGTTCGGATCGGCGAGGAGCGTGCCGAGAAGGCCGAAGTTCGGAGTTCCCCACCCAGTCGCCAGGTCATAACCCGGCTTGGCCGGATAGCCAGGCTGCCCGCCAAACGCGTTGTCACCCGCCCTCACGTCGTGGAACAGATTCGAGAGTGCCCCGAACCCGCCGAGGAAGTACAAGCGATCGTTGAGAAAGCCCATTGGGCGGCCGCGAATCTGATCGAGGTCCGCGATGATGCCGGACCACTGAGGCGCACCAGCGCTGGTACCGCCAAAAATGAAGCAGCACCCGCCACCCGGCCCCCAGACCGCGATGACCCCACCTGCAACACCCGCGTTGTAGGCGACATCAGGTATGCCCCGGTGCTTGTGCAGTGTCTTGTTCACCGAGCTTCCCACAGCGGCGAGCTGATATAGAGGCTCGTCGATCAACGAGCTCATTCCTCCGCCACCCGCTCCGAAGCCGTCATTCCAGACCTGTTCGCCCTGGTACGTACCATTGGGGTCAGCATTCGTGGTGGTGCCGAAAAAGAGGTTTGTTCCGCCGACGCTGGTCACCAGGGGGGATGAGGCCGGCCACGATACGTTCTGGAAGGGTAGAACATTGCCATCGGCGTCCATGGGGTTCGTGCTGCCCGAGTCTCCCGAGGAAGCGAACAAGGTGACATGTTGCTGTCGGGCCTTCTGGAAGGCGCTCTGCCAGGCGGCAACGGTATCCAACCCATCCGGGTTGCCCAGGAACGCTTCACTTTCGCCGAAGCTCATCGAGACGACATCGCCCAGATGATGGTCGAGCGCATAGTTCAACGCGGCGATCAGATCCTCGTCGAAGTCGCTTTTCGCCGCGACGAGAACGATCTTGGCTTCCGGTGCAACGGCATGCGCCCATTGGGTGTCGAGCGCGATTTCTCCCGTCCAGCCAACCATATCGGCGTTCGTGGGGTCGAACGGTGGCGTGCCTGGCATCGTGACGACGCTGAATGTCGGGTCCGGAAGACCGAATATCCCATCGAACGTCGTGAGATCGGCGGCAACGGTCGGGCTGCCGAACGCGTCGATAATGACAATCGTCCGCCCTTTTCCGGTGAAGCCTTTATTAATGAGTGCATTGATGCCGTAGGCCTTGCGGATCGCGTCCGGGCCGTAGCAAAACAGACCCTTGCTCAAGTCGAATGGACGCAGCTCGCAACCGAACCGGGCGGTCGAGTTCGGTTGCGCGGCGGGACTGACTTTCTCGGATGGTATGGCGCCCGGAAGCTGTTTTCCGGCGAACGCAGCGTTGCTCGCAAGAAGCAGCGCCGCGGCGCCGGCGGTAACCGCCGCGCACCGTCTTACCAATGCTGATACCTTCATCATGAATGGCTCCCTCTTTACTGTTTATTCGCGTCGCGTCTGAGCTCTCCAGCAATTGACATAACGTGGCAGTCGCCGAGGGGGGCGTGCACTGTAACGGCACAAGAGAATGCAATGGAACGCGTTCAATGAAGGAAAGAGTCCGCCGCGCGGCAGACGTATTCTTTCTTGTTGTTCACGGCACTCCCACTTGCAGCCGCGGCCTGATCGACGCTCCTCCCCAGAAGCTCGAATGTCAATTCCGGCTAAGTGTGCATTTAATCACACCCCGAGCTGCTCCTTCCAGTGATCAAACAGCTGGCGTTGATCAGTGCAATGTTGAACACTGTAGTATCTTCAGATGCAGCTGTAGTATCTTCAGATACATGCGGCGGCTACCACGGGCTGTTTTAGATTCCAACCCGGGAGCAGAGCATCGAGCGCGTAGCCGCGCAAGTTGACGCGCAACCGCCTCCGGTCGAGTGCGCGACCTGAACGAATAGCTTGCGGGTGGACCGGTCCTTCCAGCTGTCGGACCACTCGAGCGGGCGCGCCGGCAATGGGCCGCCGCCGGTTCCGCGAGACAGTGACAGCGCGCCAGCCCGAATTGACAACGGACAGCGGTGATGGCAAGAGGGTCGCATGACTACGACCCCTGATCATGATCACGAGGACGGCCACCAGGCTGTTCCCTCCGATCCGGCACTGCGCGTCAAAGCGCTCGAATCACTGCTGGTGGCAAAGGGACTGGTCGATCGCGCGGCACTCGATGTGCTGATTGATACCTACGAACACAAAATCGGGCCGCGCAATGGCGCCCGTGTAGTCGCGCGCGCCTGGACTGACCCTGCGTACAAACAATTCCTGCTGAGCAATGCGGATGCTGCCATCGCTGAGTTGGGTTATGGAGGCATGCAGGGCGAGCACATGGTTGTGGTCGAAAATACTGCCACGATACACAACCTCGTCGTGTGCACGTTGTGCTCGTGTTATCCCTGGCCGGTCCTGGGCTTGCCGCCGGTCTGGTACAAATCGGCGCCCTATCGGTCCCGGGCAGTGATCGACCCGCGTGGTGTGCTACGGGAGTTCGGCCTGGAGCTGGCTGACGGAGTCGAAGTGCGGGTGTGGGACAGCACGGCGGAATTGCGCTACCTCGTGCTTCCAGAACGGCCCGCTGGCACGCAGAGCATGAGTGAAGGTGAATTGGCAACGCTCGTCACGCGCGACGCAATGATCGGCGTGGCGAGAATCACTGCGTCACACGGCGATCACGCATGAACGGCATTCACGACATGGGCGGTATGCACGGACTGGGTCCGATCCACGAAGAGCGCAACGAGCCTGTATTTCACCATCCGTGGGAACGCCGTGTGTTCGCACTACGGCGTGCGATGGGAGCCTGGCGTCGGTGGAATATTGATGTGAGCCGACATGAGGTGGAGCTGGTCCCCGCGGCTGACTACCTACGCATGAGCTACTACGAGAGGCAATTCTCCGCGTTTGTTGTGTTGCTCGAGAAGCGGGGTTTCATCACGCCAGCCGAGCTCGAAAGTGGCACACCGGTTGCAGGTGTGCCGGTTGCGGTTCCGGCACTCAGCCCTGACAAGGCGGCTGAGCTGATTGCGAAAGGCGTGCCAACGAGCCGTGACGCGCCCGTAGCCCCGCGCTTCCGGCCGGGGCAGCGTGTGCGCGCGCGCAATATCAATCCGCCTGGCCATACTCGTGAGCCGCGCTACGTGCGCGGCAAACTGGGCATCATCGACCGCGATCACGGTGTTTTCGTTTTTCCCGATACAAATGCTCATTTTCTCGGCGAGAAACCCCAGCATGTGTACTCGGTACGCTTCGCCGCGCGCGAGTTGTGGGGAGCAGACGCTGCGCCGCAGGATGGTGTGTACGTTGACTTGTGGGACGACCACCTTGAACCGGCCTGACTCAACTGCACAACCGCAGAGCCCGGTCATGCTGCCGGGTCTGCCCCGCGACACGGGCGGGCCGGTTTTTGCCGAACCCTGGCAGGCCGAAGCTTTCGCATTGGCGGTTCGGTTGTCGGACCAAGGTTATTTTTCCTGGAAGGAATGGGCGACCGCACTGGCTGATGAGCTAGCTGCCGCGCTGCCGCAACCACCGCAATCGGATGATGGCTCGCTCTACTACCAGTGTTGGCTCACGGCGCTGGAGCGCCTCGTAGTAGCAAAGGGCCTGGCTGATCCGGCATCGCTCCTGGCACAAAAGGAAGCGTGGGCCGAAACTTATCGCAGCACGCCGCATGGCTTGCCGGTCGATCTGCGCAACCCACCCGACCGCTGACCCTGCTCCTCGCCCGCACGAGTTTGATGCGCGGCCACGCTTGACTGCTACTATCGCGGGGTGCCCCCTTCCCGGCCCCCAACATTGCACCGCAAGGCAAAGCTTTCCTCGACGGAGCGGAAGGTTGGGGCCGGGTTTGCTGTTGCGCTCACGTGCTTGGGCGTCGTCGGGGTGGTTTCCTATTTGAGTGTCGTCCGGTTGACCGAGAATGCGGCATGGGTTGCGCACACACACGAGGTCATCACCCGCCTCGAATCGCTCCTTGCAGCCATAACCGACTCCGAGACTGCTGAACGCGGGTACATCATCACAGGGGATGAGAGTTATCTGGAGCCCTACCGACAGTCTGCCGCGAGCGTCAAAACCCAAGTGCAGCGCCTGCGCGAGCTGACGGCCGACAACCTTGGTCAAACACGGCGGCTCGACTCTGTGGCGCCGCTCGTGACCGAGCGCATGGCGAATCTTAGCGCGGTCATCGAACTGCGCCGGAACCAAGGCTTCACAGCGGCACAGAGCGAAGTCCTCTCCGGGAAGGGCAAGCGGTTTCACGACCGGATCCGCCACCTCATCGATGCCATGAAGAATGTCGAAACGACCTTGCTCAATGAGCGCGAAAAGCGGGTCAACCGCAGCTCCGCTGTTGCTCAGATTGTCATCGTCGGAGGCGGTTTTCTCGGATGCGGACTCGTCGGACTGGCGCTGTTTACGATACGTCGGGACTTCGCAGGCCGCGCGCGGGCCGAGCGGGAATTACGCGACGCGAGGGATCAACTCGAGATTCGCGTCCAACAACGCACCGCCCAACTCGCGAAGGCAGGAGAAGCGAACGCGCGGCTGGCATCCATCATTGAATTCTCCGACGATGCCATCGTCAGCAAAGACCTGGATGGCATCATCACCAGTTGGAATCCTGGCGCGGAACGCCTGTTCGGCTACTCCTCGGAGGAGGTAGTGGGCAAGCCGATGGCCATGCTCATCCCGCCGGAGCGTTCGAGCGAGGAGCCGACGATACTGAGACGAATTGCGCGCGGTGAGACGACTGATCATTTCGAGACGGTACGGATGACGAGGGATGGAACGAAAATCGATGTGTCGGTCAGCATCTCCCCGATCCGCGACGACCGGGGCCTGATCGTCGGCGCCTCCAAGATTGCGCGATACAACGTCACAGCGCCAACATCGAAATTGAGAGCGCGGTGGGCAAAGGCACCACCGTGCGCCTCAGTTTCCCAATACCGACTACGTCCGCGCCAGGCGCAGAGGTGTCGGCTGGCGTCGGCACCACCGTGCCGCCGCTGCGTGTCCTGATTGTGGATGATGATCCGCTGGTGCTCGAATCGCTGCGCGAGACTTTGACGGCCGACGGTCACGGAGTAACAACGGCGGATGGTGGACAGGCCGGCATCGATACTTTCCTTGCAGCACGGGCTCAGGGCAATCCATTCCCTGTCGTAATTACGGATCTAGGTATGCCCTACGTCGATGGGCGCAGGGTCTCCAGCGCCATCAAGACGGCTGCTCCACAGACAATCGTCTTATTGTTGACGGGCTGGGGGCAGCGCCTGGTTGCCGAGGGAGACATTCCGCCCCACGTGGATCATGTCTTGAGTAAGCCGCCCAGGCTGCGCGCATTGCGTGAAGCCCTGGCGCAATGTCTGGATGCACATCCGTCCTAGTCCGCAGTGGGCCCTGTCAATTGGTCTGACCAATCCGGTATGATCAATTTGCACGGACCCGCCCCAGGAAGGACGTTTCATGAAGCTTCGCACGGCAGTCGGCGCCGTTTTCATCGCCCTATCAGCCTCGTTCGTCGCGTGCGCTGCTTACGCCGGCCAAAGGGCGCTTGCGGCGACAACCACCTCAACCGAGACAGTGTCAATCCGCACCGGCTGGGAATATCTGCAGAATGACACTGCAGATCCCGCCAAGGCCATGACCGCTGGACCTTGGATGGCTGTCGATCTGCCCCACACATGGAACGCGTTCGACTCTGTGGATCCTGTGCCGGGTTACCGCCGGGACGCAGGCTGGTATAGAAAATCAGTCACGATTGCGCCCGCTGCCCCCAGCACACGCCACGCGCTCCTGTTCGAAGCTGCGAACATGAAGGCAGATGTTTATCTCAACGGCGCGCGTGCCGGCGGTCACATCGGCGGTTACTTGCCGTTCGAAGTCGACATTACCGACGTAATACATCCCGGCCGGAATGAGGTCCTGGTCCGTGTAGACAACAGCATCGACCGGCAGCTCATCCCGTCGCAATCATCTGACTTCGTGCTGTATGGCGGCCTGACGCGCGATGTGCTCATGATCACGCGCCCGCGAACCTACATTTCAGCCGTGGTTGTCGACACACCGCGAGTCTCGGCAGAGGTTGCCGACACACGGGTCACAGCAACGCTGGCAAATTTCGCCGGCGATGCCAATTTGATTTTCACAGCGCTCGTGCGTGACGCCGAAGGCAATGCGGTCGCACGGGCGCAGCGGCCGATTGCTGTGCACACGGGAGAAGTGCAGGTCAGCATCGACTTGCCACCCCTCGAGCGCCCCCAACTGTGGTCACCGCGCCATCCCCAGCTTTATACGGTTGAAGCCAGTCTCCTCAGGGCGGCGGATCAAAAACCCCTGTACTCGAGCCGCGAACGCTTCGGTTACCGCTGGTTTGAATTCAAGCCGCACGGCGCCTTCTATCTGAACGGCGAACGGTTGCTCATTCGCGGATCGAGCCGTCACGAGGAGCACGCGGGTTACGGCGGCGCGGTCCCCGAGGCCATTGATCGGTCTGACCTGGAAGCAGCCAAGGCAATGGGCGTGAATTTCCTGCGCCTCGCGCATTATCCGCAAGGCCCGGCCGTCTATCGGGCCGCCGACGAGTTGGGTCTCCTCATCTGGGACGAGTTGCCCTGGTGCCGCGGGGGTGTTGGCGATGCCGTGTGGAAACAGAACACGGAACGAATGCTGCGGGAGCAGATCGCATACAACCGCAATCACCCGAGCATCATCATCCGGTCGCTGGGCAACGAGCTCGACTGGCTCCCCGATTTCGAAGGGGGCGACGACGCAAACGCGATCAAAGCGTTTTTTGGTCACTTGAACGACATTGCGAAGACCCTCGATCCGACGCGGCCGACGGCAGTCCGCAAGTACCCCGAGGGAGCCGCCATCGCCGATGTTTTCTCCCCCTCGATGTGGCCCGGCTGGTACCAATCCGGTTATGCGCAATATGAGCCCATGATCCGCAAAGCGCAGGCAACCTATCCACGCCTCCTGCACATGGAGTATGGCGGTGACAGTCACGTCGGCCGCCACTTGAACCAGGTGCGCGACGGGACAGCCCCGCCCGCCGGCGCGCCGAGCATTGCGACGGCAAGCGCCTGGGACGAGACCTATGTCGTCGATCTGTTCGACTGGTACCTGCACATCACCGAGCGTCTCGATGACTACACGGGCAATGCGCACGATCGACTATCGCATTGGCGGCAGCGGACCGCTCAACGACATAACGCTGACTGCATCGCCGCGTGAAGATGGGTTGGTGTTCATCGAGGCACTCGCCATCGACACCGCGGGACGTCGCGTTCTCGACAGCAGCGAGCGCGTGCACTTCTCGTTGGATGGGGCCGGCCAACTGTCAGCAAACTATGGGGTTCCCGACAAGTCGGCCGTGATCGAGATGGCGAACGGCCGTGCGGCAATCCTCTATCGTCCGGAAGCCGGCCACGGCGGCATCATAGGTGTCCTGAGCCAGAATTTCCGCGGGCGGTATATTTCAGTGAAGTGAGCTTGATCTGCGGCCTGCAAGCTACCTGCTCAGGCCGCCCTGCAGCGCTGATGAATGTCACAAACAGCACCAACGTGACGCACGTCACACGCGTTTGCTGCACAGCACACAGTTTCGACACGGGCGTCTTTAGCAAAGACAGGGGCAACCGCTACCTTCCTGTCAATTGACGTCATTGTCTTTTTTTGGAGAAACCATGCTCAAGCAAAAGTTCTATGCACGGAAGCTGATGACAGCAGGGATGGCTGCACTGGCAATGGGAGCTGTTTCCAGCACGGATGCAGCGACTGCCACGCAGAACCTGGCGGTCACAGCTTCGGTGAGTGCGAACTGTACGATCGCCACCGCACCGGTAGCATTCGGTGCCTATGATCCGGTCACTGCGAACGCCGCAACGGCGCTCAATGGCACCGGAACTGTCAGCGTCACTTGCACCAGTGGTGCGACCACGACGGTGACATTGGGGCAAGGAGCCAACGCGGGTGGCGGATCAACCGCAGCAGCTCCGGCACGCCGGCTCAAGGACGGCGCCACTGACTTCCTCACCTACTCCCTGTATTCGGACACCGGACGTACGACAGTGTGGGGTGACACGGCCGGCACAGGCGTTGCGCATACTGGCACGGGCACTCTCACGGCCCTCACGGTGTATGGCGCGGTAGATGCGGGACAGAACGTCCCGGCAGGCAACTATAGCGACACGGTAGTCGCGACCGTTACGTTCTAACTCGTCGCCTGTCCATGATATCAAAGCAGCGAATCGGCCAGGTCCTGCGGGGCCTGGCCGTGGTCATCGCTCCGGTGTCGCTGGCACACGCGGGCTCCTTTTCCGTCAACCCGGTGCGAGTCACACTCTCGGCGACCCAGGCGGTCGCAGCCGTGACGGTGCAGAACGTAGGAACCGAGCCGACCGTCGTGCAGCTGGAGACTTCCAGCTGGAGCCAACACGATGGTGTGGACGTGCTCGCACCCACAACCGAGGTATTGGCGACTCCGCCGATTCTCACCATTCAGCCCGGAGCATCCCGGGTCGTCCGTGTGGGCTTGCGGCGCCCGCCCGACGCACGGCAGGAATTGACCTACCGGCTCTTCCTGAGGGAAGTGCCGCCGCCCGAACCGATTTCACAAGGGTTGCGCGTCGCCCTGCTGGTCAGCATGCCGATTTTCGTCGTACCCCCTCGCCTACCCGCGCCGGTTGTTCACTGGCGCGCGCTGCGAACACAGGACGGCAGGATTCGCGTGCAAGCGACCAACACCGGCGCGTCCCATATCCAACTCGGACAGCTCGACGTCGCGCTTAGCGCCGATGGCGCCAAACTGTCGAGCCGCAACATGTCGGAGTATCTACTGCCTGACAACAGCCGCGAGTGGACGGTGGACGCGAAGTCCGTGCCCGCAGCCGGCACGCTACTGAGCATCTACGATCAAGCCGACACAGGCAAAGTGCGGTCCGAGGTAAAACTCGAGGACGACGCGGGGGCATCGAAGCCCACGACGCCGCCCACGGCCTCACGCTAGGCGCACGCGCGCCAATGGCGCCAGGCGGCCGTGAGGAAGGTTGGCGGCAACCATGTGGACTCGATTTGCCATTGTCGCCGTCGTCTACGCGACTATGAGCGGACGCGTCCAGGCCGCCACCGCGCCTGTTGACCCCGCCGGAGCAACATGGCTCGAAGTCTCGGTCAACGGTCAGAAGGCCGAACAGGTTGCCTTGTTCCTGCGGGAGCCGGATGGCCGACTGCTGGCGCCTGCCGCGCAGTTATCCAACTGGCGTCTGCGCGCATCAACCCGAGCGGCCGTGGACTACCAGGGCGAGCAGTACATCCCGCTCGACGGACTGCCGGGATTGTCTTATCAACTGGACGAGGAGCGCCAGATCGTCACCATCGACGCGCAGGCCTCCCTCTTCGATCAGGTAACCCTAGATGGAACCAAGTCCCAGTACGTGCCTGCTCCCCTACCCCCCTGGGGCGGCTTCCTGAACTACGACTTCGTTGCTGCGAACGGCAGCGGCGATACGAGCTTGAGCGGCCTGTTCGAGGCGAGTCTGTTTGGCCCCGCCGGGGCCGGCGTCAGCAGCTTCCTGGAACGGCATAGTCATGGGCAAACCCAGAGCATCCGGCTCGACACGACATGGACGACGGATCACCCGCAAGACGCACTCAGTTTCAGGTTTGGCGACTCGATTAGCGGCGCGAGCGCCTGGTGGGGCAGCGCTGTGCGCTTCGGTGGCATTCAGTGGTCCTCCAACTTTTCTACGCGTCCCGGACTGATCACGATGCCTCTTCCGAGTGTTGCAGGCGAAGCGGGCGTACCGTCCACTCTCGACGTGTACGTCAACAATTCCCTGCGTCTGCACAATGAGGTGCCGGGTGGCGTCTTCCGTATCGATGATGTACCAGTTATCACGGGCGAAGGTGACATACGCCTCGTCGTGCGCGATCTGCTCGGCCGCGAACGAGTTATCACCGAGTCCTATTATGCGAGCCCGAGTCTGCTGCGGGCCGGGTTGCAGGATTATTCACTCGAGGCCGGGGTGGCACGCGAGGACTACGGCGTCATCAGTAATCGCTATGGTCGTTCGTTGATCGTCGGCACCGATCGATGGGGCGTAACAAATTGGCTCACGGCAGAGGTTCATGGCGAAATCCTGCGTGATCAACAGACATTTGGCGTCGCTGGCGCCCTGCTTCTGTCGAATTTCGGCGTACTGAGCGCATCTGCGGCAGGCAGCCGCAATGGGCAAGCTCAAGGGCAGCTGCTCAACCTCGGTTTCGACCGATCTACGCGTTGGCTGAGTTTCGGTGGCAACGTCGAGTATGCGAGCCCGCAGTTCACGCGCCTCGGCGTATTACCTGGTGAAGCCATTCCGCGTCTGAAGAGCCAGCTCTTTGCGATCGCGGGACTGCACTGGCTGGGTTCGGTGAGTATCAGCCGTACCCGGCAGGACTACCGCGATGGCCATGCGGTCGAGATCGTGAGCGCCCGCGACAGCATCAACGTAGGCGGCCTCGGCTACCTCACTCTTTCGGTAGCCCGCACTTTGACCAATACACGCGACACGATGGTTGCACTTAGCCTTACGCATTCGGTCAATGCGCGCACTATCGCCAGCGCCACTGCAACCTCGGATGCAGGCGGAACCGGCACGGAACTGGACTTGCAGCAGAGCCTGCCTGCCGGCCGTGGAGTTGGATATCGACTCATCGCCGACATGGGCGAGACGCGGGCGGCCGATGCAACATTGGACCTGCAAGGCGATGTGGGCACCTACGAGATCGAAGCGCGCAGACAATCTGGCGCGACGTTCACCCAAGCGTCTGTCAGCGGCGGCTTTGCGATCCTTGCAGATCATGTTTTTCCCAGCAGACGCATAGACAATAGTTTTGCAGTGGCCGAGGTCGGTACGGAGCGCGATGTGCGCCTCTACCGCGAGAATCAGCTTGTTGGCCGTACCGATGCTCAAGGTTATTTGCTCCTGCCGGGGCTGCGCGCCTACCAGGCGAATGTCATCCGCGTCGAGCAGGCAGATCTGCCGCTGGATGTCGTAGTTGATGCCATGCAGGTTCAGGCAGTCCCTTACTTCCGCAGCGGCGTCATACTCCGGTTTCCAGTGGCACGGCCCCGCGGGGCGCTGCTTCTGGTGCAGACGGAGAACGGCGAGCCGCTACCCGCGGGCGCGCTCGTTCAAGTGAATGGCCAGGAAGAGTTTCCCTCCGGCTTGCGGGGTGAGGTCTACGTAACCGGACTCGCCGACAGCAACCATCTGCGTGCGAAGTGGAACGGCCAGAGTTGTGAATTCGTGATGCCTTACTCGCAAACCGATGACCCGCTGCCGCGCTTCGGGCCCTACGTCTGCAAGGGTGTCGCACCGTGAGTGCCTCTCACAGCAGCCGCTGGCCCGTCAGCAGTTGGGACTTCGGGCGCTGGCGCACCCGGCGTCTGCACCTCAGCCGCTGGCTCTCAGCCAGTCTCCTCGCCCTGGCGGCACCCTGCGCACACGCGGCTGGCTGCAGTGTCAGCACCGTTGGCCTCAATTTCGGCAACTACGACGTCTTCAGCACGCTCGATGACGATATCACCGGCACCATCAACGTGAGCTGTCAGGCCTCGACGTCCTATTCCATTTCGCTGAGCAGCGGTAGCGGTACTTACTCCGCACGCACACTGCTGAGCGCCGGCAATCTCCTGAGTTATAACCTGTACACCGACCCCACCCGGCTCACCATCTGGGGTGATGGATCCGCGGCTACCGGAACTGTCAGCGGTACGGGAACAACGGGGAGCTACACCGTGTACGGACGGATTCCGGCCCGCCAGAACGCCGTGGTCGGCGTCTACGCCGACATCCTCACTGTTACGGTGGCGTTCTGAGGGGGTGTCGCGCCAATGCCCTGTGGCGCCTGCAGCGGCTGACTGTCCTTGAACCCGATGCGGGCATCGAGGTCAACGTGCATCGCGAGGAGCCGCTGTTGCAGGTCGAGACGCAAATCCTCAGCTTGAACTTCAGTCAAATGACGCGGGATATCCATCGGCTCACCGATGAGGATACGAATCTCGGCGCCCCATTTCGGGATCACGGTGCGATCCCAGGATCTTTGATTCACCCAGCACGAAGACGTGGAAGCGGCTACCGGGAGCAGGACGCCGTTGGTCTTGCGGGCCAGTGTGAGGATACCGAGCTGAGCGATTCCGCGTGGGCCCCGTGAGCCGTCAACAGCAAGGCAGGAGTGAAGTTGGCGGTCTTCGCGTTGTGCCCTGATCATCTCCGCGAGCGCGCGCGCGCCGCCGGAGCCGGATGAGCCGCGAGCGACCCGATAGCCGAGGCTTTCCTCGAGGCTGGTCATCACGTCGCCATCGCTGCTGCGGGAGCACATGAGCATCCATCGCCCGCGGGCCGGCCGGCTGAAGTAGTGTAGAAGTTGGAATGTTCGAGCGTGAAGAAACGCACCTACAACAGGCCGGTCAGCCTTGAGCAAGTCCGTGAGCCTGCCCTCGTTCTCTGTTTCGTAGTGCCACGAGCTGCCGAGCGAGCGATAGACCAACCGCGCCAGCGGCGGGGCCATCCAACGTACGATGAATTTCCGCACCGGGCGGTTGCGCTTCGGGGCGCCGCTCGCGCTCATGACTCGTCAGCACCATTCGCCGCTGAAAGTCCCTTGCGGCCACCGGACGCATGCGCGCTTGCGAACTGGCCGCTGGCCATGGCCCCAACCAGGGCGAGCTCACCGGCCAAGACGACCGCGGCGCAGATCTCCGCGAGCTTTTTCGCAAAGCCCGCGCCGTTGCAGCCGAGCATGGACAGACATTCACGCGCGGTGGGCAGATAGGTGCCACCACCCACCGTGCCAACAATCAGGTTAGGCAATGTGACCGATGCGTACAACTCTCCGGCCCGCGTCCGCTCGACGCGGGTCAGAGCTGTCGTCGCTTCCGCCACGCAGGCAACATCCTGGCCGCAGGCAATAAACATGGCCGCGAGCGCATTGGCCACGTTGCCCTGCAAACCGACGGCTCCCGTTTGTGCGGCGCCATTCACCGCCTGGCGCCAGGCGCGCTCCATCTTTTCAGCGTCGGTCCTCCAGTAACGGCTGAGCTGCTTCGGCTGCAGAACCAGTTCCGCGCTCACGTTGCGGCCACGAGTCGCGCGAAAAGCCAGCGGCGTTGCGCGCTTGTCGCCCGAAAGCATCGACTCCATCAGCCACGACTGCGGCGCTTGAGGCATATCGTTCAGCAGTTTTTCACAGATCACTTGCGTCGCAAGCGTGACCATGTTCTGGCCCGCGGCATCCCCAGTGGAAAATTCGAACCGCACGTAAACAGTGTTCGCAACCACCGACGCCTGAAGCGTGCGCAGCCGGCAATAGCGGGAGGTGGTTTCGGTAATTTCCTGAAGGTGGGCCAAACGCGAGGGCAGCCAACGGGCGAACGCATGCGCTTGCGCGAGGTTTGCAAACTCGAAACAGGGCGCGCGGCCGACCTGCTCATCATCACAAACGGCCGACACACCCCCGCAGCGATTCATCGCATTGAAAGCGTGCTGAAAGGAGGCCACGAGCGTTCCTTCGCTGGTCGCGAAGGGAACAAAAAACTCCCCTTGCGCCGCAACGCCATTGACGCGAACGGGACCCGCGACTCCCAGTGGCACCCGCGCGAACCCCAGAAATCCTTCGATGCTGCCCTGGAGCAGCAGCGGATCGATCTCAGGGCCCACACCGCTGATCTGCTCGATCTGATACCCGGCCGCCTGCAGCCGTTGCCTGCGCGCAACCAACGCTTCGTGCGAGGAGTCTGTAATTGACGGCAAACGTTGGCAAGCTGTCACACCCCGTTCGGGAGTTGGGCAGGCGGGTGCCTCCCGTATCAGGAGACTCGTCCCGCGGCCGTTGCGATCGTTCAAAATGATTTACCTACGCATTCGCCGCTCTTCGGCGAATAGGACCCCTTAGCGCCATCCTAGCGCGCCGCGCGGCCGATGAAGGCACAATTTACTGACTGGTGCGTGCGACGGATCACACCTGCGCCATTAATTGAGAAGGGCAGCCGCGATTTTCTTGGCTCTCGGCGGCTTGGCGCCGCAAAGCCAAGGGCCGTGTTCGATTCCGGAAAGTCCTTCTTCAGGTAACGGGGGACGCCTTCATGTTCCAGATCTGGTCCGCGTATTCCCGGATCGTGCGGTCGCTCGAGAACCACCCTGAGCACGCTACGTTGATGATGGCCTTTCGAGACCAGGTTTCCGGGTCCGCATAGCATGCGTCCAGCTCCCGGTGCGCGCGGCCGTAGTCGGTCAGGTCGGCGAGGTGCCGATAGTGATCACCGCCATCCAGCAGTGCCTGGCGGACGGGCTCGAACAGCCCGGGCTCATTGCGGTTGAAGTGGTTGGAGAAGATCAGATCGAGTGCCGCACGCGTCTCGGCTTCATTCGCGTAGTGCCAGTGAGGATTGTACCAACCGGTGCTGTCCTCCACCTGTTGGGCCGTCAGTCCGAACAGGAAAAAGTTCTCTTCGCCGGCCTCATTGGCCATCTCGATGGTCGCCCCATCGCGCGTTCCGATGGTGAGCGCCCCATTCATCATGAACTTCATGTTGCCCGTACCGCTGGCTTCGTAGCCCGCGGTGGAAATCTGTTCTGACACGTCACTCGCCGGAATGAGACGTTCCGCAAGGCTGACGTTGTATTCGGGAAGAAACAGCACCTTGAGCTTGCCGCGTGTGGCGGCGTCGTCATCCACCGTGTCGGCGATGCGGGATATGAGCTTGATGATGAGTTTGGCAAAGTGGTATGCCGGAGCCGCCTTGCCCGCGAAGAAGAACGTGTGCGGCGCCATCCGGTAATTCGGATTCTGCCGCAGGCGATTGTATAGAACGACGACGTGCAGGATATTGAGGAGCTGGCGCTTGTACTCGTGAATGCGCTTGATCTGGCTGTCAAAGATCGAGTCCGGATCCACTGTCACCCCGGAGGTCGCCTTGAGCCAGTCGGCGAAGGCAGTCTTGGCTTCACGCTTTGCCGCGCGAAACTGGGCGCGGAAGCTCGCATCCTGCGCCAGCGGAGTCAGCTTGCGCAGCTGCGACAGGTCGGCGACCCATTCATCGCCGATTGCCTCGGTAATGAGCCGCGACAACGATGGATTGGCTTGCTGCAGCCAGCGCCGAGGAGTAACGCCGTTGGTCTTGTTGTTGAAGCGATCGGGGAAAATTTCCGCAAAATCACGCAACACACGCGTTCGGAGCAGGTCGGAGTGGATCGCCGCGACGCCATTCGTGCTGTGCGACCCGACGACAGCCAGGTGTGCCATCCGCACACGGCGCGTCGTTCCCTCCTCGATCATGCTGACGCGTTGAATCCGGGACTCATCGCCTGGGTAGCGACGGCGAACATCGTCCAGGAACCGGCGGTTGATCTCGTAAATGATCTCCAACTGTCGGGGGATGAGGATCTCGAACAAGTCGACCGGCCATTTCTCCAAGGCCTCTGGAAGCAGTGTGTGATTGGTGTACGCCAGCGAGCGCTGTGTAATGTCCCACGCCTGGTCCCACGGCAGATGAACCTGGTCCAGAAGAATACGCATCAGCTCGGCAACGCAAAGCGACGGATGCGTATCATTCATCTGTACCGCCACGCGGTCCGGCAGCCGTGACCAGTTGACGTTACCCTGCCGGGTAAAGCGGGCGATGATGTCCTGAAGCGAGCAACTGACCAGGAAGTATTGCTGCAGGAAGCGCAATCCCCGGCCCGCTGCGGTCGAGTCATCGGGATACAGAACGCGCGTCACCGACTCGGCGGCCACGTTCTGGATGACGGCGCCGGCAAAATCGCCTTGCGAGAATTCCGCAAAATCGAACGACTGTGGGGCGACAGCGGCCCACAGCCGCAGGGTGTTGATACATTTGGCGGCGTATCCCACCACCGGCCGATCGTAAGCCACTCCAAGAAGACTGGAGGGCTTGTTGCGCGTGAAAGTCAGTGTGGAGCCGCGCAGCTCGAAGGTCGAGCTCAAGGGCACGACGTAGGTTCGTTGCGGCCGGACGATCTCCCATGGATCGGGATTGCGAAGCCAGTTGTCCGGTTGCTCAATCTGGGAGCCGTCGCGGATCACCTGGCGGAAGATACCGTACTCGTACCGCAGGCCGTACCCGATTGCCGGATATTGAAGCGTCGCCAGCGAGTCGATGAAGCAGGCCGCGAGCCGGCCGAGGCCGCCGTTGCCGAGCCCGGCATCCGGCTCTTCCTCGATCACTCTCGGGAGGTTCCAGCCCTGCTGCTGCATGGCGTGTCGTACGAGCGGCTCCGCCGCAAGGTTCATCATGTTGTTGCGCAGGGTCCGGCCCAGCAGAAACTCCAGGGACAGGTAGTGAATGCGCTTGGGTTCTGCCTGCTCGCGCTCGCGGCGGGTCCTGGCCCAACGATGGGCGACCAGGTCACGGATGAACCGGCTGGTCGCCTCGAACTCCTGCCGCGGCTCAGCCACTGCCGGGTCGACCAGCTTCTCGCACAGTAGATAGCGTTCGGTCCACTGGTCCGCATGGCCCGTCAAGCCGAGACGCTCCAGGCGCCGCATCATGTCGGGATCAAGCGCATCAGGCGCCGCCGGCAGTATGGGTTTTGCAACGCTCATCAGTATCTCCATCCTGCGCGAGTGCGCTTTCGTTGCCCGATCGACCTTCCGCAAATATTGCAGCTGGGCGACGGTGGGTGTTCGCAGCCCGCCGGCTGTCGAAACAAGACATTACGGCCTTATATTACATTGCGGCATCGGCCTGTGGGGTCATTGACGGCGTAGCCTCTGGGTCATTGACGGCGCAGCATTTGCAGGACATAGCGTTTCGCATACCCGCAGGCATCGAGCAGGGACATGCCGGAAGCCATCCCTGCCGCGATCGCAGATGCCAGTGCGCATCCCGTGCCGCGCTTCGTCGCGCGCAACCGCGGGGAAGGTATTCTGTGCGGGCCGTAAGTCCGGGAAACCAACAGATCGACGGCCTCGGCGCCGCTCCAGTGACCACCCTTGATCAGGACCGCTTGCGGCCCCAACTGAAGCAGACGTTGCGCCTGCTCAATCAGCTCAGCCTCGTTACTTGCGATGTCCGCATCGAGCAACGCGGCCGCCTCAGGGACGTTCGGCGTCACCAGCGCCGCGCGAGGCAATAAATTCCTGCGCATGGCATCGCGGCCACCTGCATCGAGCAGCATGCCGCCCGACGTTGACACCAACACTGGATCCAACACGATCGGAATTGACACGTCCTGCGGCAAGCTGTCGATGATGGCGTCGACGCTGGCGCGATTTCCGAGCATACCTATCTTGATGACACTCACCCGGCCCGTTTCAAATGCCGCGGCAACCTGGGCGCGGATGATCGCGGGCGCAATGTGGTGGACAGCCGAAACTTGCGAGTCCGACTGCGCCGTGACGGCCGTGATCACGCATCGCGCGTCGACCGAAAAGTCGGCTAGTACCTGAACATCGCGTGTGATACCGGCCCCGCCGCTCGAATCGGTCGCGGCGACTACAAGAACTGTAGGGCGGGGGCTCATCCGCCGAGCGCAACGAGCGCCACATTCAGGTGGCCCCGGCTCTGCAGCAGCCGGGCCGCCCGCCATGCACGAACCCCCGTGCGGCAACAGAGCACAACACGCGACTCTGGAGGAAAGCGTGCTTCCCCTTGCGCTTGCGCTCGCTCCAGAGCGGCGACATCCATTCGCAAAGCCGTAGCGAATGGCGACTCGGGCGACTCGGCCACGCCCCGCAAGTCGATGACAATATCCGACTCGGTCACCTGCTCGGGCGAAATGAACGATAGCGCCACTTCGCCCGGCTCGCGGGCGGTGGCGAATGAAAAGCCTCCGAAGCGCAGAGTGCGAAAATCCACCGTGACGAGTTGTCCGAGAGCCGACGGCTGCAAGCCCAGCATGAGCGTGAGGACGGTGTGAGCCTGCAACGTACCCATGACCCCGACGGCCGTGCCCAATACACCCGACTGTGCACAAGATCCCGCCTGCCTCGGCATCTCCGGAAACACAGCGCGATAGCTTGGAGCTCCTCCGCAAAAGGCACCGACGTAACCGGACAATCCGAGCACCGAGGCGCTGACCAGGATTTTCCCGGCGCGAAGACACTCGTCACTCACGACATACGTGACCGCAAAACTGTCCGCCGCATCGACTACGACATCCGCCGCCGCGACGAGGCGAGCCACATTGGAGGGCGTGAGACGCTCACACACGGCTTCGATCCTAACCTCGGGACTCAGGCTCAACAGGGCTTCGCGCGCAGCCTGCGCCTTGAGATTCCCAACATCGCCCATGCGATAAATCGGCTGACGGTGCAGGTTCGACTCCTCGACACGATCAGGATCGACGATCACCAGGGCTCCGACGCCAGCCGCGCACAGGTACTGCAACACAGCCGAGCCCAATCCACCCGCCCCCACTACCACAACGCAGGCGTCACGCAGGCGCGCCTGCCCTGCCTCGCCTACTTCAGGGAGAATCGTCTGGCGGCAGTACCGATCGCTCATGGCTGCTCCTGCGCGATGACCAACCATTCCCGGGTCCTCCCTTCTGGATTGGAATGCCGAACAATGTCGGTTACGACAGCAGCGATGTCCGCGCCGGCATTGAGTACGCCAGGCAACCGCTCGGCCGTCAGTCCTCCGATAGCCACGAGTGGAATCTGTCCGACCCGGCGTTTCCATTCGGTAATGCGCCCGAGCCCCTGTGGCGCCCAGGGCATGACCTTGAGCGATGTGGGGTAGATAGGACCGAGCGCCACGTAGTCCGGTTGAAATGTCAGCGCCCGCGCGAGCTCGGCTTCATCGTGCGTACTGATCCCGATCTTGATGCCCGCCTTGCGCAGCGCCGGCACATCGGCCGCATCAAGATCACCCTGGCCCAGATGGACGAAATCGCAACCCTCGGCCATGGCCAGCGACCAGTAGTCGTTGACGATCAACTGCGCGCCGGCCAGCGAGCACAGTGCCTTGGCCTTCCGTATCTCGCTGCGCACCTGGGCGATTGATCCAACTTTTATACGCAGCTGAACGAGCCGTACACCTAGCGGCAACAACCGGCCCACCCACTCGGCACTATCAACGATCGGATAGACGCGTGCAGGTGTCATCGCAGAATCGCGGTGCCGATCACCGGCGTGGACGGAACCGCCAGATCGCGCGGCTCGATAGGTCCCGCCTGGCGGGCAGCAAGTCCAGCCTCGACGGCCTGGGCGAACGCCTCTGCCATACGGACAGGATCAGCTGCCTGCGCAACAGCAGTATTGATCAGCACGGCATCGAAGCCGAGTTCCAGTGCCTGCGCCGCGTGCGATGGAACGCCGATCCCTGCATCGATCACGAGCGGGACATCCGGGAAGTGTGCCCGCAAAGCCTTCAGTCCGAATAAATTGTTCAGGCCGCGTCCGGAGCCAATCGGCGCGCCCCAGGGCATCAGGACCCGGCAGCCCGCCGCCAACAGTTTGTCCGCCACGACGAGATCCTCCGTCGTGTAGGGAAACACTTCAAACCCTTGGTCCGACAGTATTCGCGCGGCTTCCACCAGGCCAAACACATCAGGCTGCAGCGTGTCATCCTCGCCGATGACCTCGAGTTTGATCCACGAGGTGCCGAAAACTTCCCGCCCCATTTGCGCCGTCGTCACCGCTTCCTTCACGCAATGGCAACCTGCGGTGTTCGGTAATACGCGCACACCCAGATCACGCACGAGCGACCAGAATCCCTGCCCTGCGCGCTCACCACTCGATTCCCTCCGCAGGGACACGGTCACGACCTCCGTGCGGGACGCTCTTACCGCTTCCGCCAGCACAGCAGGCGACGGGTAGCGGGAAGTCCCCAACATCAGCCGAGAGCGCAGCTCGGTCTCGTACACCCTCAACATTCAGCCTCCCTGCATCGGTGCCAGAACTTCGAGGCGATCACCCTCTGCAAGGGTAGCGTCCCGGCGCGAGCTCACCGGAACAAACTCACCGTTCAGAGCCGTGGCAACTATGGACCCGCCATATCCGAGCGCCTCCAATGCCGACTGCAGATCCGTGGCAGCCGTCTCACACCAGGCGCCGTTCACGAGTATCTTCACGCATTACCTCCGGGAAATACTGGTCCTCCAGCACAACTTGCGCAGCCCTGCGCGCCAGCGCGGGCGCGAGGAGAAATCCATGGCGGTACAGGCCGTTGACATGGAGAGCGCCGCCGTGCCAGCCCATTCGCGGCAGATTGTCAGGAAAAGCCGGGCGCACGCCGGTGCCAATCTCGATGATCTCGGCTTCACCGAATGCAGGATGTAGAGCGTATGCGGCACTCAACAGCTCGAGCATCGAGCGAGCCGTAATCCGCGTCGGCTCATCACTTTCAATCATTGTTGCGCCGACCATGAAGAGTCCGTCGGCGCGCGGAACGATGTAGAGCGGCATACGTGGATGCAACACGCGGATGGGTCGCGACAATGAAACATCACGCAGACGTAGAAGCAGCATCTCACCCTTGACGCCGCGCAGATCCTTCAGGACGTTACGGGCCGCAAGCCCGGTGCAGTCGATCACGCAACCCGCCCGCGCGCCTTGCGCAGGCGCCACCAACCGCTCAACTGCCGCGCTAACCCCAAAACGGATCGGAACTCCCAATTCATCAAGGCGCCCCGCCAGCGCGGCAAGCGCAGCTCGTGGATCCAGGTGACCCTCCTCCCGGAAGTACAGCGCCTTGTTGAAGCGGCCCGCAAGATCCGGTTCCAGTGCAGCGATCGCTTCACCATCGAGCCAGTCGAACCTCTCGGTGCGCCGGCCAAACTGCGTGAGGTCCGCGGCATCGCGAGCATGAGCGACTACCAGGCTGCCGTTGAGTGCCGTGCCGGAGAATCTACGCTGCCACCACGCGAGACTCTCGCCGCCCAGCCTTGCAACGAGCGGCTCGGCAGTCTCCAGCTCACACCACGGCGCCAACATACCGCCGGCATACCAGGAGCAGCTCGATGAGCCCAGGGCCTCCCCACGCTCGAGCACCTCGACCACCGCTCCACGCTCGGCAAGCTCGACGGCGCACGCGAGCCCCGCAATGCCGGCGCCGATGACCCAGACCTGCATGAGTTACAGGCTCTGAGTTGCTGGCACGTAAAGCTCGCTACCCACCGAGCGAAACTTCTCTGACATCTCCTGCATGCCCTGTGCCTTGCCTTCCGCTTTCACCTCATGGGAAATGCGCATGGAGCAGAACTTCGGCCCACACATCGAACAGAAGTGCGCGACTTTGTGGGCCTGCTTCGGGAGGGTTTGATCGTGGAACGCACAGGCGGTATCAGGATCGAGTGAGAGGTTGAATTGATCCTCCCACCTGAAGTCGAAGCGCGCCCTCGAGACCGCGTCGTCGCGGTCGCGAGCGCCGGGATGGCCCTTCGCAAGATCGGCCGCATGAGCGGCAATCTTGTAGGTGATCACACCGACCTTGACGTCATTTCGATCCGGCAAGCCGAGGTGTTCCTTCGGCGTGACATAGCAGAGCATGGCCGTGCCGAACCAACCGATCATTGCCGCGCCGATCGCCGAGGTGATGTGGTCGTAGCCAGGCGCGATGTCGGTCGTCAAGGGTCCCAGTGTGTAGAACGGCGCCTCGCCGCAATGGGCGAGCTGCTTGTCCATGTTCTCTTTGATCTTGTGCATGGGGACGTGACCCGGACCTTCGATCATGACCTGGCAATCGCGCTTCCAGGCAATCCGGGTCAGCTCGCCCAGGGTCTGCAGCTCGGCGAACTGGGCGGCATCGTTGGCATCGGCGATCGAGCCGGGGCGCAGTCCATCGCCCAGCGAAAAGCTGACATCGTAGGCGCGGCAAATGTCGCAAATCTCCTCGAAGTGCTCGTAGAGGAAGCTCTCCCGATGATGAGCCAGGCACCACTTCGCCATGATGGAGCCGCCCCGGGAGACGATTCCGGTCACGCGGTTGACTGTCAGCGGTACATAGGCGAGGCGGACGCCGGCGTGGATCGTAAAGTAATCGACGCCCTGCTCTGCCTGCTCGATGAGAGTGTCGCGAAACACTTCCCAGGTCAGGTCCTCGGCGATACCGCCAACCTTTTCCAACGCCTGGTAGATCGGAACGGTGCCGATGGGCACCGGTGAGTTGCGGATGATCCACTCACGAATGGTGTGAATGTTGCGGCCGGTCGATAGATCCATGACCGTGTCCGCTCCCCAGCGGATTGCCCAGACCATCTTGTCGACTTCTTCGGCCGTGGAAGAAGTGACGGCCGAGTTTCCGATATTCGCGTTGATCTTCACCAGGAAGTTGCGACCGATGATCATCGGTTCGGACTCGGGGTGATTGATATTGGCTGGAATGATGGCGCGGCCGGCAGCAACCTCGGCGCATACGAACTCGGGTGTCACGTACTCGGGGACGCTCGCGCCCCAGGAATTCCCGTCGCGCGTGAGCATTTCCTTGCTCCGTGCGCGACCCACGTTCTCGCGAATAGCGATGAACTCCATTTCCGGTGTGATGATCCCAGCGCGGGCGTAAGCGAGTTGAGTGACCGCCTGGCGGCCTCGTGCCCGGTAGGGACGCCGCAGGTTCGGGAATTCCGGCGCGCCACCTTGCGCGCCGGTCAGACCGTTATCGATCGGCTGCACCGGGCGCCCGTCGTACGCTTCCACATCACCGCGCGCGGTGATCCAGCCTTCGCGCAAGCGCGGCAAACCATACTCGATGTCAATTTTGACCGCCCGGTCCGTGAAAGGCCCCGAGGAATCGTAGACCGTCAGCGGAGCCTCTCCCGCGGAAGGGTGGAGGTTGATTTCGCGCATGGGCACACGAAGTCCCTGGTGGATTTCACCGGCTTTGTAGACCTTGCGCGAGGCGGGCAAGGGCTCCTGGGCAACCTGCAACGGAACGGTGTTCATCCTGATCTCCTTGGCTAACCGCAGAAGATCCAGTGACGCTGTATGGCAGGGAGGCCGATTGGGGAGGCGCTCGGAGTTTTATGAGATGAGCGCGACTTCGGCACGACACTTCCCTACGCCAGCATGAACTGGATCAGGTTCGAAGGGTCGCCATGCCGCAGCAGCACTGCGTTCGATGGCCTCTCAGCCCCCTGGCGGGGCTCCCCTAGTTGATTGGAAAAACGGCCTGCGGCCGTTTTTCAGACGTTACTTCGTAGACCGCCGGCAAAAAGCGCGGTTTTTGCCGGCTGCGCTACCGCTGCGAAATTATTACGCCTGGGGCCGCAGGTCAATGAGACTATAAGAAAAACCTTCCATGGGAGAACAACCTGATGTCAGTCACCCGAGCGTGGAGTGTCAGCCTGCTGCTGCTTCTTGGCGGAACGTTGGACACGATGGCGGCCTCCATTGCAGCGGATGATTCCGACGCGATCCTGGCCACGATTCGGCCCGAAGCGGTCACACGCCCGAAGAGATCTATGCCGGGGCCAAGGCCGGCAAGCTGTCCTCGTTCCCTTTGCCGGGCACGGCGGAAATTCACACGGCGAGCCGCCGAACCCTCGTACACAGCCCGAATGTCGTAGCCAGGCTCGAAGGAAGCGACCCGGCTCTCAAAGCGCAGCACGTGGTTTATACCGCCCATCTGGACCATCTCGGCATCAGTACCGCGGTCAACGGCGACAGTCTCTACAACGGCGCCCTGGACAACGCATCCGGGTGTGCCGAAGTCCTCGAGATCGCCCGTGCTTTCAGCCGCATGCCGGTGAAACCGCGCCGCTCCGTGTTGTTTCTCGCCGTGACCGGCGAAGAGGCAGGCCTGTTGGGCTCGGATTACTTCGCCTCGAATCCGACCGTGGCCCGCAACTCCATCGTGGCCGATATCAACATCGATGAGGACGTCATGCTGTGGCCACTGCACGACGTCATTGCATTCGGCGCCGAGCATTCCACTTTGGAGAAAGTCGTGCAGCGGGCGGCGCAACGCCTGCAGCTCGGCGCCGCTGCCGATCCCATGCCCGAACAGGTGGCCTTCATACGCAGCGATCAGTACTCATTCGTGCGGCAGGGAGTCCCGTCGCTCGCGCTCGCAGCCGGATTCAAATCGGACGATCCGAACATCAAGCCCGCCGAGATCTTCGAAAAGTGGATCACCACTGTCTATCACCAACCGCAGGATGACATGCAGCAGCCCGGCCTGGATTTCGAGGCCGCGGCCCAGTTCGCGCGGGTCGGTTTCCTGTGCGGCCTGTACACCGCGCAGGATACGGAACGTCCGCAGTGGAATCCGGGTGATTTCTTCGGCGCCGCCTTCACCAACAAGGCCCCGTGATACGCAGTGCCGGCGGCGCCGATTTAGCGCTGCCGGCACCGCCGGAATCTGTGCAGCAGTCGCCCGTACGCGGCCTCTTCAATCGGCCCAACGCCAATCCATTCGATCACCATTGTGTCCAGCTGGGTTTCGTCGGCCGCGACACCCTGACCCATGTTCTTTATCAAGCGTTGTACCTGGTACTCGCGGCGTAACGGCTGGTCTTCCGGCGGGGTGGGGTTGTCCGTGAGTATCTCGGCGCGGATGCAGAGCATTCTCAACGCTGTCTCATTTGCGGCGACATCGTTGGAGTCCTCTCGCGCGAGCTCGCGCTTGATGGTCTCGAGACCGCCCTTGGGCCAACGGTCCACGGAAGCAACATAGCTTTCTGCAGCCTGTCTCGAGGCATCCCGCTCCGACACATCCGCCTGCCGAGCAACCGCCAGGCGATAGGCGCGTACCCGATTGGCCGCCTCGAACAGATCGTCCCAGCTGCGCTCCGCATCGCGCGCATGCTGTTGCGCGACTGCCTCTTCACAGCGGTCCAACGCCCGCTCGAACCTACTACGCAGACTACGGGCGTCTCCCCTCGGAAACTCACCGGCTGCCTCAAAGGCTGCGCGCAGATCAGGAAGATTCCTCGCGCCCTGAAGTAACTCCGGCCCGGACAGCCCTGCGATCTTCTCGAGCTCCTCACACACGACGATGGCGTTCGACTTGTTGGTCTGCAGTCCAGCCGTGTAGTCGGTGAACTCCTGCTGACGTTTCTGAAATACCGCATCGCAGTGTTGCCGGAACTCTTCCCACAACGAATGATCCGACTCCCGCGGCACAGGGCCCACAGCCCTCCACTTCTGTTGCAGATCCTTCACGGCCTCGATCGCCGCGCGGCTGTCCTCACCGGCAACCAATTGCCGCGTGCGCTCGATGAGCACCTGCTTCTGTTTCACGTTGCTGGCGTATTCGGCGTCCAGGCGGCTTTGCAGGCCTGATGTCACGGCGGCAAACTTCTCCTGCAGCGCCTTGCCGGGAGCGCGGTCCACTGGAGAGTATTGACGCCACTGCTGCTTGGACTCGCGCAATGCCCTGATCACTGTCCGCCAGTCGGGCTGTTCCCAATTGTGCCCGGCCTCGAAGGCGGCCAGCCTCGCGAGCAACGCCTCGCGGCGCTGCAGATTTTCCTGCCTCACGAGTGACTGCGCTTCGAAGTATTCGCGGCAGGGCTGATACGCCTTTTGAGCCGCTTCATGAAAGCGTTGCCAGTCAGCTTCGAGATTCTCGCCGGCGCCTTTACTGAGAGTGCGCCACAGCTCCTGCAGTTCTTTGATCCGCTCGGCGAGCACGGGCGGCTCCAGTTCCGCGCCCACGAGCGCCTCCATTTCCTCCATCAGCTCGAGCCGTTTCGGTGTAACGGAGAAGCTCTTCCAGTCCTTGAGCTCGTTGAGCTTGGTGTCGAGGCGCTGCAACTGGGTGGCCAGATAAGGCGGCAATGGGGGCGCGGAGGGCAGCTTTTCCTCGATCGCGCGGCGTAACCCCGCCGCCCGTCCCGTACCGCCCTCATTCAGCGCGCTCAGGGCCTTGCGGATCAAGCCGCCGATCTGGCGAAGAGCACCCTCTTCCGCCTCCTGTTTCTCGGCCTGCGCTCGCTTCTGCGCCTCCAGGATCTGGGCTTGTTCAGCCGCGGCCGTGGCAGCTGCCTTCTGCTGCAGCTCGCGCCGCCGCTGTGCCTCGGCTGCTGCGTTGGCGGCCGCGAGCTCACGCGATGCTTCAGCCGCGATCTGGCGCAGATGCTGTGCGATCACCTCGCGGGCGCGGTCTATCGATTGTTGAGCTTTCTGCTGGATGCCCGGATCGGCATCCGCCGCAACCACTTTCCACCGATTCTCGAGCTGCTCCAGAGTCGGGGTAAACAAGGGATCATAGGACCGCTGGCTATGGCGCTCGATTGCCGCTGTGACCGCACCGATCTCAGCCTGAAGTTGCTCGACCTTGCGCTCCTGCTCGAGCAGGACATCGCGCTTGGCAGTCAGAATTTTGTAGACGCTCTTGTCGTTGCCCCCGCGCACATCGCGGATGAGCTGTCGGAGCATCACGGGATCTTCGACCGCGCGGGCGGCAGTCTGGCGAACTTTGGTGGAGGATCCCTCGATGACCAGCCGGGCAATCGTGGGCCCATCATGGACGTCAATCGCTGCCTTGAGCGTCTCCTCTTCGGCTGCGGCTACGCGGGCGCGATCAGACGCGCTCTGCCCGGAAAGGGCTGTATCGGCATCCTGGAATGGCCGTTCCTGGGGTAAAGAAGGCGGAACGGGGACAGAGGGCGATGGCGCTTTGCGAAAAAAGCGCGAGAACAATGACATTATTGACCTGCAGCGATGTCACCGGATTTCGGTTGCTGGTCATTTTACTAGGGCCCGCGTGCGCGTGCGGCACCCGTCGCGCGATGCGAGCGGAGCGCGGCACCGGTCGGGCCGCCGCACGGGTGGTGACACCCGCTGTCAGCTCGGCGACCCGCGGTGCACTATCGACTATCGACGCTGAAAAGCCTGCTTCATCTGGCGCGCCTGGGCTTTGAAGTCGCTCAGGTTTGCCGCGAGTCTTCGCGAAGTATCCCCGCTCATCTGGGCGGAAGCCTTCACGAACGCCTGGTTCGCCAGCGCGTGCTCACCCGCCGCGAGATAGCACTCGCCCGCTCGCTGATACGCGCCATCCTGCGATGCCTTGTCACCGAGCCATCGGGCGCGTTCCGGAGTTGCCTCGTTGCAATTCCAGGCGCTTTGCGCAGTCTCCACGATCACCACTGTCTCAGGCGAAGCCGTATTGGCAGGCGAATCTGCCTTGGGAGCGTCGGCCAGGGCAAAGCTGGCGGCGCCGAGGGCGAGCCCGACCAGAATCACTGCCTGTTTGACGATCCGCATGGGTTCTTCCCGCAGCACCCGGGGCGGGCACTGCCTCACTATCTATATACGCGCTAAACCCCGAAAAAGTAGCTCACCGGTCGGTGCGAAACATCTCGCCCAAAAGAGAGACCGACAACGGACGACCCAACAGTTTTTCGGCAGCAGGCGGGCCGCCTGCACGTCCTCAAGGCGCTTGCGCGATCTGCGCTGCTCTTTGTGTCAACGGCAGATCCCGCCCGGCAGTTGGGGCGAGTTGCCCGAGCGCATTGGCCGCAAGCGCTCGCGCAGAGGCCCGGCGGCCGAGTGCCGTGTCCACTTCTGCCTGCACCAACAGGCAGTAACCGACCCAGTATGAAGGCTGACCCGGCAGCGCGAAGCGGCTCGCGAGTGAGCTCGCCGTGGCCACATGGGATGCTGCAGATTGAATGTTCCCCAGGCCGATTTCGGACTGCGCCAGCGCCGTCAGCGTGAGGATCTCGTTGGGGCCGCTGAGCGCGGAACGCGAGTACTGCGCTGCAACGTCCTCCAGCACTTCCCCTGCCTGGGAAAAGGACTTCTCGGCCAGATACAACAGTCCCGTTTCGAAAAGCAGGCTGGTGCGGGCGGGATGGCCCGCGGGAAAGCGCGGCTGAACAAAATCCTGAGCCGCGCGCAGCGCCGCGTGGGCCGCGGCGAAATCCTGCCTCTCGCGCTTGACCGCCACGATGCCGAGCAAGGCAATCGCTTCCATGCCGGTTTCGCCCTCGTTGTGCGCCAACAGCCGGGCATGAAAAAAATAACGTTCGGACTCGTCGAGCCTGTTGAGGCGCAGCAGTCGCTTGGCGTAGTTCACCGCGACAATCTGGTCGGGCTGGGCATCGGGACGCAGCGCCCGGCCAACCTCGAGCGCGGACTCGATGAGCTTCGTTGCTCCCAGGATATCTCCAATGTCTGACCTGACAGTGCCCCAATCGCTGTAGACGGCCACCGCGTCCGCGGTGCGTTCCCGGCCCAGGCTTTTCAACAGCTCGAGCGTTTTGCGATAGAGGTCATCGGCGAGCGCCAGCTCACCGGCCAGGCGATAGGCAGTGGCCAGCTGAATCCGCGGTGCGACCTGACGCGGCTGAGATCTGGGAAATACCCTCGCCGCCAGTGCCACCGACTCCTGAGCCATGGCCACACCGCCTGGGATGTCGTCCCGGGTCAGATTGAGATCCGCCTTGTGCTGCAGGCAGTCGACCAGCGCGGGCGAAGCGGGCGCCTGCAATTTCAATTCGGCAATCGTGGCATCGAGCAGTCGAGCACTCTCTTCGAGCCTTTCGGCGTTGTGAAGCTGCCGACCCCACTCGCAGGCTGCCTGGCGCCGCAGATCGACGTAGCCACGCTGCGATGCGCGTTGGTGCGCCGTCGCGATCAGCTCGAGCGCCTTCTTGTTCTGCACGAGACCGGCGAACAGCGCGGCCAGATCGATCAGTTGCTCCACCCCCAAGCGGCTGTCGCCCGCTCCGTATTGAGCCTGGATTGATTCCGCCCGTTGCAACAACTCCGAGGTCGTAAACGGGCGGCCGCTGGTACCGGCGTCGGTGAGTACGAGCTGCAGGAAATCGCGCGTGGATTCGGCGCGCGACGCCTGGTCCTCGGCTGCCCGACGCTGTTGGTTCGCTTCGATCATCTGCCGTACGGCGAACCCCCCGGTGGCGAGCAGCGCAACCGCCACTGCACTGGCGCTCAGGACTGCGACCCGATGTCGGCGCACGAACTTGGCAGCGATATATCGAAAGGACCGCGGGCGCGCCGAGACGGGCTCGTGGGCAAGGTAGTGCCGCAAGTCCTGGGCGAAGAGCTCTGCCGTGGAATAGCGCTCCGTGGGATTCCTACGCAGGGTCATCGCAATGATGTTGTCGAGATCACCGCGCAGCAGGCGCCCGGCGCCGGCCTTGGAGGCAATTTCCGAAGGTCGCGGCGCGTCGGTCTCGAGTGTGAGCCGCATCAACTCGCTGGCAGTCTTACCTTCGGGGTTCGAGGGGTGGGTACCTGCGAGCAGTACGAACAGCACGAGCCCGAGCGCGTAGACATCCGTAGCGGTCGTGATGGGCTCGCCTAACAATTGCTCGGGCGCCGCGTACCCGGGTGTAAGACCGGTAGCAATGTGGCTGGTCAGATTCGTCGCTTCCTCGGCGGACGTTGACAACAGCGCGGCGACGCCAAAATCGAGCAACTTCACCACGCCATCGTCGGTGACGAGGATGTTGGCGGGCTTGATGTCACGGTGTACGATCAGGTTGCTGTGGGCATGTGCGACAGCGGCAAGAACATCGAGGAACAGCGTAATGCGCTGCTCGATGCTCAGCTCGTGTTTCTCGCAATACAGATCGATGCGGTCACCGCTGACGTATTCCAGAACGAGGTAGGGCTGACTGCCGCCCGCAACGCCCGCATCGAGCAGGTGCGCGATGTTTGGATGTTTCAGCTTGGCCAGCACACTGCCTTCACGCGCAAAGCGTTGCTCAGTGGGGTGCCCGACGAGTGCCGCGTTCAACAGTTTGACGGCCACCTGGCCTTCGAAGCGCCCGTCGCTGCGATGAGCCAGCCAGACCGTGCCCATGCCGCCGTAGCCGATCGACCGATCGAGTGTGTACGAACCGAAGGTCTCGCCCGCAAGGCTGGCGGAAGCCAGCAGGGACGTGGCCGCGCTGCCGAGGAAGTTCTGTTTGTCCAGCTCGGCGAGCTCGAGCAGGTGGGCGCGCACCCGGGCGGCCTTCTCAGGCTCGCGTGCCTGCAGATCCTGCAGCCACGCCGCGCGCGCCTCGATTTCCAGGTCCAGCACTTCGTCGAGGTAAGGGCTTATCTCGCGCCAATCATCTTCATGCGTTGGTTTCACGGCTGCACCTGTTACGACATCAAGGCTCCTTGACCTCCATTGCCCGCCGGCACTGCGCACCGCCGGAGTCCCGGACGCGGCCGGCCAAAGTCCGGAACGCATACTGGTAGTGATCCTTCTCGAGATGCAACTCCAACAGCCCATGCACGCGCGCGTAGGTCTTGGCGCCGCGAACGACCGACAGGTCATGCAGGTGGGCGCCGCCCGTACCGGCAATAATCTCTCGCAGTCCTGTGGCCACGGTCAGACCTGAGGCGTCTTTCGGCTCGAATGATTCGTAAAAATGCTCGTGCCCATTCAAGACGAGGTCGGCGCCCGCCCGCTCCAAGGCAGCCCACGCTGGACGCATGCGTGCGCCATCCTTTCGGTGCAATCCTGTCGAGAACAACGGGTGGTGCCACATCGCAAGCACGCACCGGCCATCACCCTCGATCGCCTTCAACTGTTCCTCGAGCCATGCCTGCTGCTCATCGAGCACGGCGCCGCTGATATTGCTGTCGAGACCGATCACCCACCAGTCTCCCACCTGGGCGCGAAACCAGGTCCGGTGCGGCGTACGCGCGCCGAAGTAGTCCAGGAAATCGTTCGGCGAGCCGCCGACGTAGTCGTGATTGCCCGGCACCGCGTAGGTTCGGGGGAGAAATTGACCCCACGTCGGGGTGTAACAGGACTCGAGCGTCGCCCGATCGGCCGTTGGATAGGTAGTGTCTCCAACCACGAAGACCATCGCGTCCGACGGGATCATTTTCGCAGTCTGCGCCGCAGCGCTCTTCTGCGGAGTGCTCTTACATTCGGCTACGTCACCCGCGGCATATGCGAGTACGCCACCCCAGGTCATTGGAGCAGCGCTCATCGCAATAAACGCGATCACCGCTGACCGGAAATGACCCTTGTTGAGGCGAATGCGACCCACCCGTCTTCTAAGGAGAGCCCACGATGAGGAGCGCCACACCGTGGGTGGGAACGGTGTCCGTGAAGGTTCCCGAGTGAGGACCCAGGTCCTTCTCTTTCCACACATCCCGCAGGCGGGCGCCGCCCGCAAATCCGACCTTCGCCAGCTCGATCGAAATTTCACGAGCGTTCGCGCCGCGGTTGAAGAGCCCGACCGCGACTCGCCCGCCACTGAGCGGCCGGGTCCACACATCCACATCGCCATCCTGATACAGACGGTCGCCCTGTTTTCCCAGCGCATCCTGATCGATGCCGATGGCATCTTTGTTTGTCAGGATCCGCCGGTCAGCCTCACCCATTTTGCTTAAGTCGTTGCCGGCGAGCAGCGGCGCGGCGAGCAGGGCCCACAGGCTCATGTGGGTACGGTATTCATCCTCGCTCATCTTGCCGTTGCCGATCTCCAGCATGTCCGGGTCATTCCAATGACCGGCCCCGGCAAACCTGGCGAGCCCCGCCTGGCCAAAGCCGATTTTGCTCATTCGAGCGTAGGAGTCCGAGATGTCACCCGTGGTGCGCCACAGGCTGGCGCCGACCGAAGGTCCCCAAGTCCAAGGCTGATCGACGCCGTATTGGCAAAGACTGTAGACGATGGTGCGCCCCGACCCTCTGAGCGCGTCGCCCATCTTGCGATAGGCCGCGATCATCATGTTCTTTGTCACATCCGCATCATCGGGATGTTCGGCCTTGGCCTTCTTCATGTCTTCCCGCAAAGAACACAGGTCGTACTTGAGGAAGTCCACGCCCCATGCGGCATACATCCGCGCGTCATCCACCTCATGACCCAGGCTGCCTTCGTAACCCGCGCAGGTCCGGGCTCCGGGAGATGAGTAGATGCCAAATTTGAGGCCCTTGGTGTGGACGTAGTCGCTCAGCGCCTTCATATCGGGGAAGCGCTCATTCGAATGCAACACGCCATGCGCATCGCGCTTGCCTTGCCAGGTGTCATCTATGTTGACATAGACGTAGCCCGCATCCCGCATGCCGGTGCTCACCAGGAAATCGGCGGCCGAGCGTATGTCCGCATCGGTCACGCGCCCCGCAAAGTGATTCCAACTGTTCCAGCCCATGGGGGGCTTGGGAGCAACCTGCGACACGTCAGGGATTTTTGACTGTGACGTGGGTTCAACGGCCGCGGCATGCGTCCAGGAACCGATCGTCACACCCACCAGGAGGCCAGCGATAACCGCGATATGCGTCGTATTCATTTGCCGATGTTACTCCAATCGATCACGAGTAAGGACACTCCCTGCCGCGCAAGTGCGAAGGTAATCTTGCCCGCGCCGTGATGCATGGACACCGAGGCGGATTCCTCCAGCGTCGCGAGCTTGCCGGCCGTCAGTAGTTGTGCATAGATCTCATCGTTCGGCGCGACCGGCGAGCCAAGCCGCTGCCAGAGGGTGTATGCGTTGCTGTGGTGTTCGTCGATTCGGTAGTGCGTAACGCTTGCAGTGCCCGATGCGCGGCCCAGGCCCGTAAGATTGAGAGTAACGAGAGCATCAGGACCCGCGATGTCATCGTCGTGGTAGTGCCAGACCATCGCGAAGAGCCTCTGCCCGTCAATGCTGGCGAACGCGGCAACATCGGGCTGATTGCGCACGCCGCTGGTCAGTATTTCATCGAGCGGTATCTCGGAGGAGCTGCGCGTCATGAGACGTTGGCCGCTCATCTTTGCGAACATGCGAAAGACATTGAGCACGGGCAGGTTGATGCCGTTGCTGGCAAGTGCGCGAAAGCCCGGGAAGTACGGCTGGTCCTCAAACTCGAAAGCCCATGTGACCGCGCCCTCGAAATTCGCGTGGTGCCGGTCCGCAAGCAGGTGCTCGCGCGCAAAGCTCGCCGCGGTGTAGCTGGCGTACAGGGCGCCGTTGCGATACCCGAGCTGCGGACCGCGACAGGCGGCACAGCCTTCCGGATCGGACTCCCCGACAACGATGGCCTTGGATTTCAGCTCGTCAACGGCTGTGATTTTCCTGAATCCCTCCTCGATGGTCTGCAACTGCGCACCGATGCCCATACGCACGTGGCCGTCGATCATTGCAGTCTGTCCTTTGGCATGAAACGCGAGGAAGTCCACCGGAGTACCGACCTGTCCGGTAGCGTAGTTTCTCTCCTGAACGACGTGCTTCAGGAAACCGTCCATGAATGCTCCGCCGCTGCCAGCGGTGTGCGGCCCGCCTACGCGCGCAGTCGGCAGGGCTCGGCGAATGCCATCGATCGCATAGTCATGTAGCTTGTAGAACTCTTCCGGAGTCGCTTTCCAATAGGCGCCGTTCGCCTCGTTCCACACTTCCCAATACCATGACTCGACTTCCGTCTTGCCGTAGCGCTCCACGCAGTGCTTCACCCATTGGTAGACGAGCTCGCGCCACTTGTCGTAGTCCTTCGGCGGGTAGGCCCAACCGCTCGTGAGGTGGCCCGTCCCCGGGCGCCAATCGTGTTGATAGGGTTGTGGATGTATCGACAGGGCTTCGGGCATGAAACCGACTTGCGCAAATGGACGTACGCCGCGCTCGAGATAGGTATCAAAGATGTGATCGACGATCGTCCAGCTATAGATCGGGTTTCCCGCCGGATCTTCCGTATAGATGTTGGTGCTACCCCATTTGAGGGCAGGAGTGCCATCACCCGTGGTGAGGAGGTTGTGCGCACGGAAGTAAACATGTTGCGGCCTCAGTTCCCCGAGAGCGCTCAGCAGCTTGCGGCCGTCCTTCATCGTGGCGTAGTTCGGCTCATCGGCTCCGAAAAAGCGCCACACGGGCTTGAGCTCGCCCAACCTGCTGGCGCCGTCGATGCGAATGGAAACGGGAAACGGCGTGGCTGGGGACTCGGCGCGGACGCTGGCGCCCGCCATCACGGCGGTGGCGAGCCAGGAGACGAGCCCTGCGGCGAGCGATCGATATGAGGATGTCACGCGAGTGGGCGAGTTGCTGCGGCGCGGGATCATGGCCGCACCCCGGTCCATTGCGCAAGCGGCGCCCCCTTGACACTTGGTAAGCTATGACTTACCGTAAGTACACACTAACGGATCGGGTGCGACCATAAGGAGGTCCCATGAATGACATCGTCGTCTACGGAATTCCCGGCAGCCCTTACCTGCGTAGCGCACTGCTCGGCCTGCATGAGAAGGGAGCGTCGTATCGTCTCGCCGTGCTCGGGCAGGGTATCGGCGGTTCTCGCACCGAGGATCATCTGCAGCGCCATCCCTTTGGCCGCATTCCGGTGCTCGAGCATGGTGATTTCCGTCTCTACGAGACCCAGGCGATTCTGCGCTACCTCGATGCGGTTCTCCCGGGGCCTGTGCTGCAGCCGCAGGATCCACGCGCCGCGGCTCGAATGAACCAGATCGCGGGAATCGTGGACTGGTATGTGTTTCCCTACATCTCGGTGGGCATCACCGCCGAGCGATTCATGTCCCAGCGTTTCTGGAACCGGCCCCCGGACGAAGCGAATATCGCCCAGGCTGTGCCGCGAGCGGCGACCTGCGTGCGCGAGCTGGAGAGACTGCTCGGCTCCAGCGAGTTCCTCACCGGTGACACCCTGTGCATCGCCGACCTCATGGTTGCGCCTCACCTGCTGTTTTTCCGCGGAACCCCGGAAGCCGAACAGTTGATGCGGGGGACCTCGCTCGATGCCTGGTTGAAACGGATGCAGGCCCGTCCCAGTATGCAGGCCACGGAGGTGGACCGATTGAAGCAGGCGGCATGAGCAGAAAGAACACGGCGGCGGCGGCCCTGGCCGCCCTCGCCGATCCAACCCGCCGGCAGTTGATTGAGCGCCTGAAAGCAGGACCCAAGGCGGTGGGCGATCTGGCGCGCGGTGTGCCGGTATCACGTCCTGCGGTTTCACAACACCTGGCTGTGTTGAAGGCGGCGGGACTCGTCAGAGACGTTGCAGCCGGCACGCGGCGCGTGTACGAGATCGATCCCAAAGGGCTCGGCGCGATCCGCGCCTGGCTCGATGATATGTGGGGCGATGCGCTGGGACGTTTCGGCGCGGAGCTGGACAAGGAGAAGGACGACACGGTATGAACTCGCCAACCATCAGCCCCGCGCCAATTCGAAAGACCCTGCTCGTCAAGGCCGATGTCCAGCGGTCTTTCACGGCGTTCACGAATCGCATGGGCAGCTGGTGGCCACGATCGCACTCGATCGCCGCCTCGCCGACCGTGGACGTCATCATCGAGCCGCGCGCCGGCGGCCGCTGGTACGAGCGCGGCGAGGACGGATCCGAAAGCGAATGGGGCAAGGTCCTGCACTGGGACCCACCCGCCCGGGTGATCCTCGCATGGCAGCTCGACGGGGGCTGGAAATACAATCCCGCCTGCGTCACCGAGGTGGAGATCAACTTTACCGCGGTGGATGCTATGCAAACCCGTGTTGAATTCGAGCACCGGCATCTCGAGCGCCTGGGCGAGAACGCCGCCGCCGTGCGGGAGCTGCTCAATTCCGGCTGGGGCGGCATCCTCGAGTTGTACGGCAAGCTGGTTGCAGGCGCGGAAGACGCCGCGAAGTGACTCACGCGGGATCCATTCCAGGGGAGCGGGTCTTTATCGGACTGGGTACGAATCTCGGGGACGACCTGGAGCGCAATCTGCGCAAAGCGCTCGAGGCGATCGGGACACTGCCCGGCACCGAAGTGGTACGCGTGTCGTCATTCCTGAGCACGGAACCCTGGGGCGCCACCGACCAGCCCCGATATCTCAACGCCGTTGCCGAGATCCGTACGGAGTTGGAACCACTGCCCCTGCTGCAGGCGCTGAAGCAACTCGAGAACGAGATGGGCCGGGTACCGACCTACCGGTGGGGCCCGCGCGCCATCGACTTTGACATTATTCTCTATGGCGAGCGTGCAGTGGATCTCCCCGGACTGCGCGTCCCGCACCCGCGCTACCGGGAGCGGGACTTCGTCATGGCGCCACTACGGGAAATCGCCCCGGAGATTGCCGGCTGATCGGCACGTGTTCCGCGCATCAGCGCCGTGTTATGACCACCTCCAGGTATTCACTCGGGACGACCAGCGAAGTCGGGCCCGCACGATTCAATCTGCCCAACAGTTGTGTCAGGTCATTCTCCAGCGCGGTGGCATCAGCTTCCGACAGGGCGAGAAAGGCCTTGTGCACGGGGCCGTACCAGGTGCGAAACACGTCGATGAAGTGTGCCGGGGAGCGATAGCGGAAGTTGAATATCCGCCGGTTTGCGGCAATCGAGGCCGCCCGGCCCGCGAACAGGGACTGCAGGTGTCCTTCGACGCCCCAGAGCGAGGGCGGCAGCACGCCTGCCGGTGGAGGTAACCTGCGTCCCAGGACCTTGAACAGCTCGCCGATAAAACCGGTGGGCGTCCAATTGGCCAAGCCGATCCGTCCGCCGCTGCGGCAAACGCGCGCCAACTCCGAAGCCGCCTGCGCCTGGTCGGGTGAAAACATCACGCCGAAGGTTGACAGCACGACATCGAAGCTCCCATCGGCGAACGGCAGCGCTTCCGCGTCGGCAACTTGGAATGTCACATCGAGGTGCTCCGCTCGGGCCCGTTCCGCGCCTCGCTCCAGCAGGCCTGCGACGTAGTCCGTCGAGGTAACCAGGCCTCCACGGCGCGCAGCGGCCAGAGTGGCATTGCCATTGCCAGCGGCGACGTCGAGTACGAGCTCGTCGCAGCGCACATCGCACGCTTCGGCAAGGGACTCGCCGACGAGTTGGAGGGTGGTTCCGATGACGGCGTAGTCTCCGCTGGCCCAGGCGGACATTTGCCTGTTCTTCACCGCGCTCAGATCAATGGGTGTGTTCACGGCGGCTGTAACTGCATTCACAATGTGTGCTCCCTTCGGTTTGGTTGGGAACGGGCGCTCTTCAGTCCCCCCGTTTGGATGCCACACTGTCCGCGTTTGAGCGCGCAGCGTCCTGCCTGAGCGTCGGCCTTCCTTGCCCCATCGTCCGAAAAGGCGCCGGGCGCCCCTATGAAAGGTGCCGCGATCCGCCCTGGGTGCGCTGTGCGAAAATCCGCTACTCTCGCCAACCGCACCGCCGATCTGCCAGAAGCAAGCAATTGAGCGTCCCTGATCTGCCGCAAGGCTATACCCACCTGGCGCGGACGCTCCAGTGGCTCGCTATCCTGGCCTGCTCGGCAGCCATCGGCGCCCTGCTTGCCTGGCTGCATGTGCCGGCAGCGCTCCTGTTGGGTCCGATGTTGGCCGGCATCGTGATCGCCGCCGCCGGTGGAACCGCGCGCGTGCCCAATGCAGTGTTCCTCGTGGCTCAGGGAATCATCGGCTGCATGATCGGCAAAGTGGTGCCGCTGTCCATTGCCGGCGAGCTGCTCAGCCGCTGGCCGGTCTTTGTGTTCGGCGTGTTGGCCGTGATTGCGGTCAGCGCATCGCTCGGGTGGCTGCTGACCCGGATGCAGGTTCTGCCGGGCACGGCCGTTCTTTGGGGCTCGACCCCTGGAGCCGCCGCGGCCATGATCGTGATGGCGGAAGCCTATGGCGCCGACGCGCGACTCGTCGCCTTCATGCAATATCTGCGCGTGGCGGTCGTCGCCGCTACGGCCTCGATCGTAGCGAGAATATGGGGCTTGAACCCATCGCGTGTAGTGGCCGATGTTGTCTGGTTTCCAGGTATCGCCTGGCTGCCGTTCGCTGCAACGCTGGCGCTCGCTACCTTGGGGCCGTTGCTCGCGCACAAGCTCCACATCCGCTCCGGCGCATTTCTCATACCCCTGGTCGCCGGTCTGCTACTCACCCATTTGGGATGGTTTGTCATCGAATTGCCACCCTGGTTGCTGATACTCAGTTTTGCGGCTGTTGGATGGAGCGTCGGCCTCCGCTTCACTCGGCCGCTGCTGATACACGCTACCAAGGCATTTCCACGCGTGCTGGCGTGCACGGTGGCGCTGATCGTACTCTGCGGCGTACTAGCTGGTGTGTTAGTCATCGTTGCGAACGTAGATCCTCTCACCGCATATCTTGCGACGAGTCCGGGCGGCGTGGAGTCGGTCGCCATCATCGCGGCATCGAGTAAAGTCGACGTGCCCTTCGTAATGGCGATGCAGACCACCCGCCTTCTCGCACTCATAGTCCTGGCTCCCGTCTTGATGCGACACATCGCTGCGCCGCCGCGCTCACGCTATCCTTAGCGTTCGGCCGCGCTGGCCGGTACGATCGCCTCTTTCAGCAACACACGCGAACTCGCTGCACCGCGGATTCAAGGATATCTGCCTCATGGCCGAAGCTCCCGCCGATCAGACCCTGCTGCGCCTCACCAGCCGCTGCGGCCTGCGCGCCCAAATCAATGCGAATGGCTCCTTGCGCCGCTTCGACTACGAGGCCCCCGCCCCGCAGGGACAAACCATCTGCCTGCCGCTGTTCGTCGGCAACGAGCTCGATGGCGGCCCGACCAATCTGTATCTGCGACGCGCTGGGGCTGCAGTCGAATGGACGGCACTGCTGGGCCCCCTGAGTCCGACGACCTTTCATACCGACCCGGCGAGCGGAATGCTGGTCGGCATCGGCACCTGGCTCGGTATCAACTACTCCCTCGCCCTGGTGCTCGCGCAGAGCTCACCCGCCTGGTTCTGGCATGTGCGCCTCGAAAACACGAATGCCACGCCCGTGCAGCTCGATCTCACCTACGCTCAGGACGTCGCCCTGGCGCCGTATGGAGCGCTGCGGCTCAACGAGTTTTACGTAAGCCAATATATCGATCACACGCCATTGCAACTGCCGGAGCACGGGGTCGTGATCGCCTCGCGTCAGAATCAGGCGGCAGATGGACGGCACCCCTGGTGTTTGATCGGATCCTTGCGCGAAGCCACGGCTTTCGCTACCGACGCATTGCAGTTCCACGGTCTTGCAACTCGGGCCGGTGAGGCGCCGATTGGCATTACCGGCGACCTACCCGCAAAGCGTTTACAGCACGAACATTCGATGGTGGTCATTCGCGACTCGCGCATACAACTCGCAGCACGCGCGAGCGCCGCGGCGGGATTCTTTGGCTGCTATGTCGCGGATCATGCGGATGCGACCTCGGCGGCCGACGTTCAGCACGCAACAAGGATATTGGAGCTTCCCGAGGCAACACCGCCGAACATCTATTCGACCGAGGACGAGTCGCCGCATGCGGCGACTCTATTCAGCTCCGCACCGCTGCTCGACCCGCTTGACTTGAGCCTCGAGGCACTCAAGGCACTGTTCGGATCACAGTGGCGACATGAGGAGATTGACGAACGCGGGGAGCGCCTGTCGTTCTTCCATGGCAAAGACAGTCACGTGGTGTTGCGTGGCAAGGAGCTGCGTGTCCTGCGGCCACACGGACAGGTGCTGCGCACAGGGCGCAATACCACACCCGATGAGACCGCCCTCACCTCCACTGCCTGGATGAGCGGAATATTTCATTCGATGGTGACGCAGGGTCACGTCAGCATCAATCGATTCCTGTCCACCGTTCACAGTTACCTGGGCCTGTTCCGCTCGCACGGACAGCGCGTGTTCATGCAGGATGGGGACACATGGCGCCTGCTCAACGTGCCGTCGGCGTTCGAGATGTCACCGAATCGCTGCCGTTGGATCTATCAGCACGCCACGGGAGTAGTCCACGTAGTCTGCGAGGCGAAAACCGATCCGCACGAGTTGCTGTTAGCCATCGAAGTGGCAGCGGGTGCGCCAGTCCGGTTTCTCATCTCCAACCACGTCTCATTGAATGACGACGACGGCAGCGCCGACGGAGTTGCGCAATGGGCGCGTAACGGCAATGAAATCGTAGTCTCACCCGCGCCCGCAACCGACCTGGGCCGCCGATTCCCGCAGGGTAACTTCCGGATTGCCGCTGCCGCCGGCACACAATTCGAGCGTGTTGGTGGCGACGAGTTGCTGTTCCTCGACGGGCGCTCGCGCCGGCAACCCTTCGTCTGCATCGTCACGGCTCCGGCGAGCCACGCCGCATTGAGCATTCGCGGTAACCTGGTTCCCGCGGCGATTCCGGCTCCCTTGCTCGCCGCAAGCTCCGAGAGCCTCACGCCCAGGTTGACAATACGTCCCGAGATTACCAACGCTCATTCTGAGCAGCTTGCGCGCCTCGCGGACATCATGCCGTGGTTCGCGCAGAACGCGCTGATTCATTACCTCTCGCCCCGCGGTCTGGAGCAATTTTCGGGCGGGGGCTGGGGCACGCGCGACGTATGCCAGGGACCGGTCGAGCTGTTACTCGCGCTGGGCCACATTGAGCCCATCCGCGATCTGCTGGTACGCGTGATGGGAGCTCAGAACACCGACGGCGATTGGCCGCAGTGGTTCATGTTCTTCGAGCGTGAACGAGGCATTCGGGCCGGCGACTCGCATGGTGATATCGTTTTCTGGCCACTGGTGGTCCTGGCCCAATACCTGACGGCATCAGGGGATGCCGCCCTGTTGGATGAGGTAGTCCCCTTCTTCGACAGCCGCGGCACCGATGTGGCCGAGCGTGCAACTGTGTGGGAGCACGTCAAACGTGCGCTGTCGCTGATCGAGAAACGCGTGATCCCCGGGACTGCGCTGGCCGCCTACGGGCATGGCGATTGGAACGACTCCCTGCAGCCGGCGGACCCTGCCATGCGTGAACGCATGTGCAGTGCCTGGACCGTCACGTTGCACTTCCAGGCACTCGTGTCACTCGCGAGTGCCCTGCGCGGCATCGGACGCGCACAGGAAGCGGACGGCTTCGAGAAATCAGCCGAAGCCGTGCAACGGGACTTCCAGAGGTTGCTGGTCGTGGATGGAGTCCTCACCGGCTATGCACTTTTCGAAGCCGGCAAGCCACCGCGCTACCTGCTCCACCCGAGTGACCAGACGACCGGCATACACTACAGCTCGCTCGCCATGATTCACGCAATCCTGGAAGACATGTTGACTCCGGCGCAAGCGAGAGAGCACCTGAAGTTGATCGACGGGCATTTGAGTGCGCCCGACGGGGTGCGCCTCTTCGATCGGCCGATGCCCTATCACGGCGGCCTGCAGCACCTGTTCCAACGCGCGGAGACTGCAACAAACTTCGGCCGCGAGATCGGCCTCATGTACATGCATGCGCATCTGCGCTATGCGCAGGCTCTTGCGCATCTTGGCGAGTCCGAGCGCTTCTTCCATGCCCTGTGCCAGGCGAACCCGATCGGCATTCGCTCGATCGTGCCCAGCGCCACTGTGCGCCAGGCCAACTGCTACTACTCGAGCTCCGACGCAGCGTTCGCGGATCGATACCAGGCGAGCGAGGACTACGAGCAGATCCGCCACAACGCGATTGCGCTCGACGGCGGCTGGCGTGTCTATTCCAGCGGCGCAGGGATTGCCCTCGGGCTGATCGTCAGGCGTTTCCTGGGCGTCGGCCCCGAAGCCGACGCCCTGCGGATCGATCCCGTGATTCCCGCTGCGCTCGATGGGCTGAGCGTGGACGCCACCCTGTTGGAACGCCCGGTCGAATTGCGCTACCGGATCAAGGGCGCGGGATCCGGAGTCAACCAGGTCACCCTGAACGGAACAGCGCTCGAGTTTGAGCGCGAATCGAATCCGCATCGCCGCGGCGCCGCCCGGGTCCCGATGGCAACGGTCCTGCAGCAGCTGCGGGCCACGGGCAACGTGTTAGGGATCGACATCGGGTAGGTGTTGCGGCTTGGTGGGCGGACTGTGCCGGCCACCCCACCCCCCGCACCAGCGGCTGGCGACGGAATGCGTCTGAACGGCGTGAAATGCATCCCCGTGGATCCGAACGGAACGCTTCAGGGACGAGCCCGTTGCCGGCTGGGACTGATGCGAGTGGGGGTCCCTTCGCACCTGCCACGCTTCAGCGCTTCATATACGGCTTCCACCATCGCCCGAGGGCCGATATGAACAAGCTGACTATCATCTGCCTCGTCAATGCGCTCGCCATTGCGGGCTCGGTGTCGAGCCGCGCCGCCGACGTGCTGAAAGTCTCCAAGGAAATCACCGCCGCCGTAAGCGACCCCTCCCGTCCCTCGACTGACACGGAGCGGGACGCAAACCGCAAACCCCTTGAGACACTGGCCTTCCTCGGCGTCAAGCCGGGCGACAAAGTCGCCGACTATGCCCCCGGCGGTGGTTATTTCACGCGTCTGTTCTCCAACGTCGTGCAGTCCACCGGGCACGTATATTCAGCGGTACCGAGCCCGTTATTCCAGTATCCAAACATCGTCAAAGGTACGAGCGAGATTCTGACCTTTGCGGCCAGCCATCCGAATGTCACTGTGACCTTCGGGGCGGTCCGGGATACGGTGCACTTTGCGGAACCCCTCGATCTGTTCTGGATTTCCCAGAACTATCACGACCTGCACGACAGTTTCATGGGCCCGGTAGACATGGCCGCATTCAACAAGGCGGTGTATGACGCCTTGAAGCCCGGCGGGATCTACGTAGTTCTGGATCACTCGGCCGCGCGCGGCGCGCCTGCCGATGTGACGGATACGTTGCATCGCATCGATCCGTCGGTCGTGCGCCAGGAAGTAGAAGCAGTGGGATTCGTGCTGCAGGGCGAGAGCGTGATCCTGGCGAATCCGGCCGACCCCCGCACCTTGGGCGTCTTTGACAAATCCATCCGTGGACACACCGATCAGTTCATCCTCAAGTTTCAAAAGCCCAAGCGTTAGCGCACCCCCCCGTTTGCACTGCGGAATGAGACGGTCAGTTCCTTCTGCTAGTGTCGGCCGCGGAAAAGTGCTACGGGGAATGCCATGTTCGCTGCAATGGCCGGCGAAGCGGGGTGCCAGCCTTACGAAATCGCCGCGATGGCTTCTGCCCTCCCGGGTCGAAACGACCCGGGTGAGCATCTGTGGTTGGACGAGAGCGCAGCGTTCGCAGCAGCCTTTCGCCAGCTGCCGGTGCTGCCGGAAGATGCCTTCGACAGTCAGCCCTTCGTCGATCCCGAACTGATTTTTGTCTGCCGCGCGCGGCTCGACGATCGCGCCGGCCTCCTGCAGCAACTGCAGATCGACTCGGTCCACGGTGCCACGCTATCAGACGCGCACATATTGCGGCACTGCTATAAGAAATGGCGCGAGGCAACGCCACAGCACGTCTATGGTGACTTTGCATTCGTAGCCTGGGAGCGCTGGTCCAGGCGGACCGTGGCGGCAACGGATCACCTGGGCAACTTCCGTCTGTTCTATTGCCGGGCCGCGGGGCGCATTCTGTTTGCAACGCAGCTCGGTGCGCTGTTGGCCTGCCCGGCGGTTCACGCCGGTCTCGATGTCAAGTCACTCGGACTCGCGGCCGTCGGTAAGCTCGGCCAGGGCTGCACGATGTACGAAGGGGTCAAGGTCCTCGCTGGCGGCGAGCTCCTGATCCATCAGGATGAAATGGTCAGAGTCGAGCGGTGGTGGCAGCCGGACATGGCCGCGCGTGAGGTTCACCCGCACGTCCGATACTACGTCGATGAAGCACGGGCTCTGTTCGATTCCGCAGTCGCCAGCCGGCTTCGAGCCCGGGGCGGAGTCATCGCTACGCTGAGCGGCGGACTCGATTCAACGCTGGTGGCCGTCGCCGCAGCGAGGCAGATGGCTGCCAGCGGCAAGGTACTCGAAGCCTTCACTGCGATCCGGCAACCGGGGCTGCCGGTGAACAATGAGCCGCGCTGGGAGAACGATGACGCCGCCTGGGCCGCTGCAGTTGCAGACTTCCAACCGAACATCCGCCAGCGCCTCGTGTCCCCGGGAGGGCTGACACCGCTGGACATACTTCCAGTTATCCACACCCTTTCGCACACGCCGGTTCACAACCCGGCCAACCTGGTGTGGGCATGGCAGATGAGCGCGCGGGCTGCACACAACCGCGTGCACGTGATCCTCTGCGGCGACCACGGTAATCGCTCAATCAGTTATGACGGTGACCTGTGTGATGCCCACTTCATCCGTCTGCGCCGCGTGGCAAGCGTCGCACAACAGACCTGGGATCGGGTTCGATGTATCGGCACACTGCCGCGCAAGAGCGGCGCATCCGTCGAGCCCGAACGCCAGGATGCTCTGCAACTGCGGCGTCTTCGCCCGGGATGCGAGATCCTGCGCCCTGAATTCTGTACCGAGCATCATGAAGAGTTGCTCGATGCGCAATTGCCGGTGTCCGAGCGCGAGATATTCACGCATGCCATGACAGCGACGCCGCCGGCAACGAGAGTTGATTTCATGGCGCGGTTCGGGGTCGAATGGCTCGATCCCACCGGCGACCGCAAACTGTTGGAGCGGCTGCTCAACTTTCCACTGCACGTCTTTCGTGTTGGCAACCGGCCCCGCGGCCTGGCGCGCGAGCTGGGCCGGGGCCTCATACCGCAGAGCGTCCGTCTGCGCCGCACCCGCAGCGTGCACTTTCCCGACGAGACCGCCTGGTTCACTCTGCGAGCGCAGGATTACAACAACGCGCTGCAGTCGATTCGCGAGTCCTCCACCTGTGGTTTCTTTCTCGACCTGGAGAGTCTCGAGCCCCTGCTGCAGACCCTGTGCGCCGGACGCGGATCGGCGGCGGAGGCGTTGACGATGCATCGGGCGTTGGATGTAGGCCTGTTTACAGTTGGCTTCGAGTCAGCTCATGGGCTGCAGCCCGCCGCCGATTTTGACATGAGCCGCAGCGTGCCAACAGTGAGCGTCTTTGCCGACTCAGCCGGGTCTGCGATACACGCACAGGCCTAACGTCTCACCTGTTGAGTGTTCCCGTGCACCCGGAAAGCGCCGGGCGCCTCAAGTTGGCGCGGTCAAAATTTTTTCACTTGCACAAACGTGTCAGCACGCGCTGAATCGGCGCCGTGTTGCAATGCGGCGTGGCGAAATGGATGTCACCATGGAACAGCAAACCTTCCTCTTCGAGCTTCTACGCATCAAGTTCGGCTTCATGGCCTGCTTCCACTACATTTTCGTTCCACTGACATTGGGACTGATCGTGTGTGCAGCCTGTATGGAGAGCGCTCATCTGTGGACGCGTGATGCGGCGTGGCGGCTCGCGTCGCACTTCTGGTTCCGCCTGTTCACTCTCGGGTGGCTGTTGGGGCTTGCGACCGGGTATCCGCTGCGCGCGCAGCTCATGGAGGATTGGGGCAACTACTTCGCGTTCATCAAGCCGGTGCTCGACCGGGTGTTGCCCATCGAGGCGGCCCTGGGACCGGTGATGCTCGCCGGCGTGAGTGCGGTTGCGTTGTTTGGCCCGCGCCTGCCACCCGCAACCCGCATGTTGATTGCCTGGGGCCTCGTGCTGGCCATGTTCTGCCAATCGGCCTGCATCCTGGCCGTGAACGCGTGGATGCAGCATCCGCTGATTTCCAACGAGGACGGCGGCCTGGTGCACGCACCGGCACTGCGGGAGCTGTTTTCCAACCCGATGGCACTTTCCAAGATCGCGCACGTCTGTAGTGCGGCGCTCGTGTGCGGAAGCACTTTCATCTGCGTGATCGCGGCCACCTACCTCTACCGGCGTGCTCATCTGCCCGTCGCGCGGGTGAGCCTGCGTCTCGGCATACCTCTCGGGGCATTGGCCACGGTTCTCGTGATGCTCACGGGGCATTTCAGCGCGGATCACGTCGCACGCTTCCAGCCCATGAAGTTCGCAGCCATCGAGGGCTTGTGGAAGCATGAGGACGGTCCTGCCGGCCTGATCGTGTTCGCACGCCCCCAGTCGGCGGCCCAGATCAATAGAGCGGAAATCAAAATTCCGTACGCCATGAGCGTGCTCACGGGTTATGGACTGTCCGGCTCACCGCGCGGAATCCGCGAAGAGGTTGCCGAGCAGGAAGGCAGAATCCGCGAGGCTCTCAGCACGCGGCCCCTTGATGCGCCCGGCGCGCCGGAATCGGCCGCGCTCGGCGGCTACCGTGAGCTCTACGATCGCGAGCTGGCACACGCCGGTAGAACGAGGTCGCAGGAGGAGCTGGTGCATCGCGCCGCCCTGAGAACCGTGCCCAATGTGCCCATATTGTTCGGTGGCTTTCGGGCGATGGTGTACATCGGCCTGTGCCTGCTGGCCCTCTACACGGCCGCACTGATTCTTCGCAAACGCATGCTGGCAGACGGCCATCGGCGCCTGCTCGTGATGGTTCCGGGCATCCTGCCTCTGCCCTGGCTCGCTTCGACATCGGGTTGGATCGTGGCCGAGATGGGGCGCCAGCCGTGGGTCGTGTACGGCTATCTGCCGACACTCAGCGGCGCTCAGCTGCCCGCACTGGAGCACGGAGTCTTCGGCACGCTGCTGGTGACCTCACTCTATATTTCGCTCAGCTTTCTGTTCGTGTTGCTGGTGCTGCGGCTGGTTCGGCGGGGCCCTGGGGCGCCGCTGCTGTCTGCCTCCTGGTGGCTGCGGATCTGCGGCCCCGACCGCGTCGCAACCGCATGAGCGCACGTCTCGAGACCTGTGCCGCGACCTCGACCATGGTCGCGACGATCAGACTCGCACCGGCTGATCAGCCAACACCCGCACTGCCGCTATCCAACAGCAGCAGATACCGCGGCCGTGACGAAAAGCCCCATGGAAGGTAGGGTTTTGCCCCGTGTCAACCACGGCACGTGGCCGCAGCTCACGCTGTTGATGTCGCAGTCAGGAGTCGGTGAGTCAACGCCGTCGCTCACCGGCTACATCTTTTGCATCCCGTTCCCTTAAGTCAGTATATGACAGTTACGGGAACGGCGAGCGGCGCAAGGTGTGACGGGGATGCGGGATTCGACTTTTGATCTGGTCATCGTGGGAGCGGGCCCCGGGGGCCTGAGCGCCGCGGCCCGTGCGGGCCAGCAGGGAATGTCGCATGTGTTGCTCGAGGCGGGCGCCGCACATGCCAATACGATTCAACAGTATCAGAAGCTCAAGCACGTCATGGCGGAGCCCAGCGTGCTGCCCCTGCGCAGCGACATGGAATTCGCCGCGGGACGGCGTGAATCCATACTCGAATCCTGGGAGCGCGGCATCAGCCGCGCCAATGTCAACATTAAATATCAAAGTGAGGTCGCGGCCATCCGCGGCGCGCGCGGCAACTTTGAAATCTCCACCAAGTCCGGCAACAGCATCCGGGGCAAACATGTCATCCTGGCGCTGGGCGTGCAGGGACATCCACGTCGAGTTACCGCGCCGGGAGGTGACCTGCCGTGTGTGCAGTACACTCTCGAGTCAGCCGAC
>Ga0307511_10000347_pt1 | contig 49200 bp, 76 predicted proteins | sample 13_EM_MG_FD_200266 | JGI IMG/M metagenome (GOLD analysis project Ga0307511, IMG submission 200266) | Populus trichocarpa ectomycorrhiza microbial communities from riparian zone in the Pacific Northwest, United States - 13_EM | ecosystem: Host-associated > Plants > Roots > Unclassified | place... | reverse complement strand
GTTTGCTCAATGGCATACAACGCTTCTAACGGCGCTAAGTTTGCCGATCTTTACATGGGTAACTGGCAAGTCTATTACAATTCTCAGTCAGACGCTGACTTTGCCCTAATCGACATCATCGCCTTCTATACGAAGAACCGGGCGCAGATTACCCGTATCTTTCGCGGCTCGGGATTGGGTCAACGCGACAAAGCTTGGCGGAATGATTATGTTGAAACAATGATTCTTCGTAGCTTTGACCATGAGTTACCGCCAATTGATATTGAAGGTCTTAAGCTTCAAATTGAGTCGGCTATTCTGGCGAAGAAAGCCGTTGATGCTCAAATTCAACAAGCGCGTTTGAATGTTCACAATGAAACGGCGCCGGAAGTTTTAGATAAAGTTTTGAAAGAAGCGCCGAAGTCTGTAGAGCGCCGCAAAGGTCAACGAACTTACACAGTTCCGCCCGGTATTGTCGGTATGCTTGCGCAGTTCATTTATGAGGCTGCCACGCGTCCAGTGTTTGAGATTGCATTGGCTGGCGCTGTCGGCCTTCTTTCTGGTGTTGCTGGCCGCGCTTACAACATAAGCGGAACTGGTCTTAACCAATATACTTTGTTACTCGCTCCTACCGGAACGGGTAAAGAAGCAATGCGCGGCGGCATTGACAAGATAATGGCAGCAGTTGCTAACCTTGCACCTAACTCGCATTTGTTCATAGGGCCGGGCGAAATATCTTCACGGCAAGCTTTGTCAAAACACTTTCACCGTCATTCCAAATCGTTCGTCGCTATGCCGGGGGAGATTGGTTTGTGGCTTCAGGAAATCTGTTCGCCAAACGCCGACCCAAACCGTCGCGGCCTTATGAAAATGTTACTAGAGCTTTATAACATTTCGGGACATGGCGACGTATTTAAGGCAACGATTAACAGTCAAAAGGACGATTCCACCGACGCCACTAAGGCGCCTGCTTTCTCATTATTGGGCGAATCAACGCCCGAGGAATTTTACAAAGCACTTGATGAATCAATGATTAGTTCGGGCTTGGTTCCTCGATTCTCTATCATTGAATATAAAGGCTTTCGACCTAAAAAGAATGCCAAAGCGCCATTCGCTAGACCGTCTAACGAGCTTGTACAAGGAATGGCTAGTATTTGTACTAACGCGCTTGCATTGAACGAACAGGATCAAGTTATTAACGTTGGCTATACTGACGACGGTTTAGCTCTGTTCGAACACTGGAATGATTTTTGTGACGAAGAAATTAACGAAGCTCTGCGAACCAGCACAGGCGGCGTGCGCGCTCAACTGTGGAACCGTTCCCATATGAAAGCGTTAAAGTTAGCGGCGACTGTTGCGGTAGGCTGTCACCCTTACGAACCAACGATTAATTACGAGATTGCCAATTGGGCTATCTCGATGGTTCACGACGACACCAAAGCAATTCTAGCTTGCTTCGATTCCGGCGAAATTGGTTTCGAAGGCTCGGAACAGCGGCAGATGGTAGACATTACGGATTGCTTCCGCGAGTATCTTGTTTGCGCGCATTCAGATGTTGAAAAGTACCAAGTTCCGCTAGTTCTACATGCCGAACGCATTATCTCCTACGCCTACGTTTATAAGCGTCTTACGCAGAAAGCATCCTTTAAAGGTGATAGAAGCGGCGGGCGTCCGGCTGATAATATCAAACGAGCAATCCAAACTCTTGTTGATCGCGGCGATATTCGCGAAGTACCGCGTAACGAGCTTCAGAAAATGGGTACATCTGCGCGGGCCTTTATGATAAGCAACCCGCGTGCATTTGGACTATAAAGGGGACGGGTATGTACAATCCAAAAGACGTATATGCTAAGATGGAAGCAATCGAAGACGCATGTTTGTCGTTGCAAACTGCACGCGACAATATGATAGCCCTTAATGCCGGGGACTTCTGTTCAGAAGAATTAGGCGGCATTGGCTATAACAGTCGCGTTGATATGCAAGAGTCCACAGCTAAACTTTATAAAGCAGTAGGCGAGCTTAATACACTGCTTACTTCCGCTCATGGAATGACCGGGGGGGTTTTACGATTCAATCTTAAAGCATATTGCGTTGCCCCAAACTTGTGACAAAGCGCCTAGCGGTTGGGGTTGTTCGCGGGAAGTAGGTCACGACGGACCTTGCGCCGCTATTCAGGATTAACTTTTCAACAGGCAAAAAGAAACCCGGTCTAGGCCGGGTTTTCTATGGGTGGGAATTAACGTTGCTTTCTTTTAATACCCTCTGTGTAACCATCTACCCAGCAATTAGCTTCGAAAGAACCAACAGGATAAGGGTTTGATCCACCTAAATTATTTAGTCCCGCCTCAATTCCTTTAGTATAAGAAAGGTCGGGGTCGGGTTTTGATATTTCGCCACGCCCAATAAAGTTACGTTCTATTTGCTTTTCAGGCAAAGGCGGCAACTCTTCCCAAGTATATTCGTAAGCTAGCGGCCTACGGTCGCAACTTGTAAGTTTGTATACTGTTCCATCATCGCAAAGCGCTAAAGTACACTTCGCCGTTTCTTCCAATTGAATAATCTTACGTTTCATCTTTTGAACCCCGTCAGTGAGAAAATCCCGGCCCCGGCGAGCCCGTCAGATCGCGTACAGAGTGTGGGCAGATACCCTTTGTTACCCCTCGGGTATATCCGGCGGCAGGCGCCCGCGATAGACAGAATCGGGCATAGCTATGAAAATCCCCATAGCGTCCAGCTCCCGCAAAATCTGTTCACGCTCTGTTAGCCAACCATCTATAGCGTTGCCGATATCGGTATAAAGAACGCGCCCGCAATTAAGCCTAGCACTTTCCATTAGATGGACCGTAACAACGGACAATCTATCTACCTTTTCGAAAACGTCAGGTTCCATTTTAATCCGTCCAGTATTGAAATGGTTGGGCTATACCTTCGTTTTGAAGACGCGTATGTTCTAAGACCCACAACAAAGGTGCGTTTGCATCTTTGGCGTTAAGGAACACGCGCCGTTGGCCACTGCCCACACTTGAGCCGTAAACTGTGCCGCCTGTTCGGAAGACGTGGTACGCCTCTTCCTTTGTGATTTCGTAAAGGTTCATTACATGGCCACCGCTTTAACAAGACCGACTAGGAAAGGGGAGAGCAACGCCACGAAAGCTACGGCGCTAAGCACGGTGTAGAAAGTTTTCATTTCGGCATTTCCTCATGTTGGGTACGACGGCCATTTTGAACGGTAACGCGAGCTTTGGACAAGGAAACAAACGACATCGCTTCACCTTCAACCGCGTTCAAAGCTTTGTAATACGTTTCGGAAAACTGTTCATCAAGTTGCTTACGAAGCTTGCGCAGTTTGAAGCGGTCCATTTTGTTTCCTCTGTTTCGTTCTGATGGCCCATTATTGGCCTTCACACACAGCCTGTCAACATTTATTTTACCGACGGAAAAACCCGCCGAAGCGGGTACGTTTTAACGCTGAATCAATCTCGCCAACCTCCTTCGTCCCAACCGGATGTGCAGTCCTGCATTGCCTCTTCGTGCATTTCTTCGTCAGCTTCAGCTTGGGATAGCTTACGATCAACCCATTTTGCAAACGGGCCTTTCTTCTTTTGGCCGAACATATCGGGGATGGCTTTCTCGCGAACGATTGAGGCACACCGCTTAGAACACGAACGAGCCCAACCCCGCGCCCGGTCGGCTGTACGGGCTTCGAACCATGCCCCGCAATTCGGGTTCGCGCACTGATACTTCGCTGTGCTGGCCATTGCTAAAGCCCCTCCCGTTCGAACTCTGCCAATGTTTTGCAACCATGTTTGAAGTAAACGCCGGATGCTTTCAGCTCCTTAACGGCGATTTTTTCTTCCTTGGCACACTCGAAAGGCGCGTTAGCTTCAGCCGACTTGAAGAAAGTACCAACCGTGCAACTATCCATCGAAGACGACGAACAAACGGCGATCCAAAGGAATATTTCTTTCATTTCGAAGCGTCCTTTTCTGCTGTGTCACCAATGGTGAAGAATTGGTTAAGGAATTGTACTTGCGATAGTTGGAAAGAATGAATCTTTTTAGCGCTTTCCAATAGTCCCGTTTTACGTTTAAGCGCGGCCATATCGGAAGCGCGGCCTGTATTAAGCTTTTCAATGTCGGCGGAAAGCTTAATCATAAATCCGTCAAATTTAACAACACCTTTCCAGTGATGCAAACGAAGCTTGCGCAAGCCGTCTAGTTGTTCTTGTGTGATTTCCATTATTTTTTACCCTGTAAGTATTCGCAAGCTTCGTTGTTCTTGGCGTACATTTGCCGCTCGCCTTCTTCGGCTTTTTCTTTTAGCTTTTCGCTGTCAAAGTCCTTAGCCCAATCTAACATCCCGCTTCTGTATACCGCTATGGAAATACAAAGCTCTGTTAATAATTCATCGCAAGTTTTAGCTGTCATTTTCAGCATTCCTCAAACAAGTAGTTGAAACAAACTTCGAACACTCTCATTGCGGTATCTTCGTCCATCATTGCGAAGTGACAAAGCTTAGGCTCGATACCAGTTGCTTTGCTTAGCCACTCGTAAGCGGCGCTTCTGTTAATGATCTTGCGCTTAACCATCCGTTCGCGCTTAACATCGTAACAGTCTTGTATGCTTTCATACTTCACTCTACAGATGCACTGAAACGGCGCCTTAGCGGCCTTTCTAGCGTCACGTATAAAGCTGTCGGCCATAAAGCCTAGAGGTAAGTCTGTTTCAGGATGCAGGCCAACATAGGCGCGACAGTGTGGGCACACATAACAGTAAGGCCAAAGACCGTAAGGCTTGCCGTAAACCTCTTCGTTACCGACCAAACGAACACCAGAAGTTCCGCAACAGTCGCATTCGGTCGGCGGCTTAATCCAATGGTTAACTCGCTTCAATGCTCTGCGCGAAACGTGTGGCAATGGCGCAGGCGGAGTTAGCTTTACGCGAGCGAAACAACGCGGGTTTAAGCCGTCTTCGACTTGCATTAAAACGCCTTCGACTTAAGCCAGTCGCGCATTTTTCCCCAGCTAACACCGTCTAGTAATTGAAACGGTGGGTTTTGAAACAAAACAGCGGGGAATTTAACTAGCAATTCATGTTCATAACCGGGACGCGTGTTATATGCCAAGAAATAGTGAAGGCCGCGTTTACTTTGAACCATGCGAACAACTGGCGTTGGCTTACCGGCGCGTTTGTTGAACTTTGTTTTCTGCATTTCAAACACTCCTATTCTGGTACTGACAAAGCCCCAGTTAAGGGGCTTGAGGTTGGCGCTATGATTAAATTCGTGTTTTGGCTGGTCTGGTTATTACGCCGTTTGTTGAAAGGTCCAAACCGCAAGCGGTCAACGCAAAGCCGCGATTACCTTTGTCGCCGTTTGCTACTACTTCAAAGCCAAGCACTTCAAGAAACTGACGGGCGTGTTTGCCGTCAAGGTCTTTACATTGCTCATACCCATCTTTCCAGCCAACGCTTGGGCCGTAGCCTTTGGTCGCATAGCTTTCTTCGACGCGATTCAACAATTCTTGTTTGGTCATTTTGGGAATTCCTGTTTGGTTGTTCGTTTCGATGTGATGATATTAATCTGCTTCACACACAAGCGCAAGCTTTATTTTAGAAATCCTTTAGGAAAATAGGACCGCCGGTAACGCGTTTGCCTTCGGCGTCCTTCCAAATGATTTCGCCGGTCACGTTACCCATTTTGTACTCTTGCCTAGCGACGATTATATAAAAGCAGCCGCGACCTTCACCCGTTACCAAATATCGGCCTTTGAAATGCAATGCCTTATCCCAAACTTTCGGCATTCCCTTCGGCTTCCACAACAGCTTAACGAAGCGGTCAATGCCCTTGAGCGCGGGTGAAGGTTCATTGCCCACACTGATAACTTCAATCGGCCCGTACTCGTTGACGCCAACCATTCGTTCTTCATTCCGGGTTATCAGGTTCTTTCCCGTTCGCTTGGCGCTGGCTTCCGAACTGGCTAAGCCTAATAGTTCTTTCTCATTGCCGAAACTATCCAGCCACAACACACGGCAAACATGGGTTACGTACGGGAGAGCGGACGAAACGCGCCCTATTGGTTCACCTTCGAAGCGGTAGTAATAAACGTATTGTTCGTTCATCCTTCTACCTCTTTCTTTACTTCCTCTTTGAATTTGTCGCGCAGGCCATTGAACAAATCAAAGTTAGGTTTTGTGTATGCCACTTCTAGCGCGTACTCGATTGCGTTAGACAGAAGCAAATCATTCATCATCGACCGAAGCTTACGATTGGTCGCACGCACGCCGCTTAGCTGAATGTTACGTTTCGAAATCTGCGCGTTTGAATCTCGCAACGCCTGTTTAAGTCGGGCAATCTCTTCGTTTGCCTCTTCAAGCTGAATGCGCCCCCAACGAATCTTTTCGCGTAAGTCTGACTGTTGTTCGCGCAACATCTTGTTTCCGTGCTTGATCGACATTACGAATCGTTCCTTAATCCGGGCATTTTAATAATTGCTTCGATGAACTGTAGTTCTTCAGGTTCAAGCGCGTTCAACTGGTCAAAGCTAAGCACGTTGATTGCAAGCATTCGGATTAACCCTTCGGCTTTCTCTGCGCGATCCTTCATTTGGTCTAGCTTGCCTTCGTCTTGCAATGCATCCAAGACGCGATCCCGCAATGCGTCGGCGTCTGCTTCAGTATCGCCAATGCATCCTATGCGTTGATACCAAACGCCATTGGTTCCACCTTGGGGAGTCTTATGGTCAATGCCTGCTTCCCATTTGTCATAACGTCCCGGCTTCTCTGTATCGCCTGCTTCGAATTCGTATTGCATTATTTATCTTCCTTTATTAATAAAGTGTGTTTGTCCAAGCAATTGCGTTGCCGTCGAACATTCGTTGCGCTTCCGCCTTGCTGATTCGCTTGATGGTCGCAACCGGCTTACCTTCGTAGCCGTAAGCTTCGGCTCGATGCTCAGCGTACCATTTGGCTTTCTTGTGTGTCTCTTCTTCTAGAACAATGTCGTCTTCGACTGAGCCATAGTCGCTACGGGTTAGCGTCACTTGAAAGAACATTACTTACGTCCCTTCTTAGCCAATCGTTTAGCTTGACGACGTTCGTACCGAGTCGTGCGGGCTTGTCGGTTAGTAGCTTCTTTGTTCATTCGCTTTACTCCTAAGCGGCCCCGAAGGGCCATGATTGGTTAGCTTATTTGCAAGAGCGGGCCATGAATTTTTCGGTTGCCTCTGTGACCATGCTGCGAGCGCTGTGCTTGTCGTCACCAGCCGTCACAATCGCATCGATCGCCTTGTCAGTCATTGCATTTAAGCGCTTACCATTGATCGCGCCTTTTGCATTCTTCGGTGCTGTTTCGCAATCTTTGACCAGCTTGATTAGGATGTTTGCAATTTCAGTGTTCATTTTCGTTTCCTTCTGTTCGCTTGGTTGATGTGCCTATCTTACCGCACACCTCACACCTTGTACACCCCTATTTTTGATGATTCTTCACACCCGTAAGAATCGAAATGTATAAACAAATGGCCTTGCTAACCGGGTACACCCCTTAGCCTGTATGCGTCTCAGCTTCGCATATATTAAATATGTAACCTATATCCAAAAGGGTGCATAGGGTGTAAGGGTTTCGAGCACGAACACCCTAATAACGTAATTCAATTCTCCTTCTCTTTATATATTTAATATATATATATATTAATAGTATAGATAAACCAAGGGCTACAGCCTGTTTAGGAGAGCATTTTTCTATACATTTCGATTCTTATGGCAAGATTGCAACAGGGGTGTTGACAGGCAAGGGTATAAGGTGTAAGGTATGTTGACTTAATTAATACGGAAATATCATCATGCTTCCCGAATACATCCAACATTCGAACGCAGTTAAGAAAGTAGCTACCGAGGGCAGCGGCTCACTGTGGGCATTAATTAAAGATGGTTTCGAGCAATGCCCCGCCGGTCTGTCGTTTCCTTTCAAATTGCCTAAAGACAAATCCGGCAACCACCTTCGTTCGCTAGTCAGTAAGAAGGCTAAGGCGTACGGTCGCAAATACGTTGTCGTTAAACATGAGGGTGATTGGTACGAAATCGCCCGCATCGTTATCGAAGATCAACCGGACGTTTCTAGCTGGAAGGCGCAAGAATGAATCCCGATAAAATGCAACGTCGAAAGAATCGAATTAATGAAGAAGCAAGGCGAGAACGCGAGTTAGCCGCCTACCACCTTGCTAATCGGCATGTTTCAGATAATCCGATTCGAATTGCCGATATTCCATATACAAAATTCGAAGGTTTAAACAATGAACATTGAAGAAGAACGTAAGGCGTTTGAAGCCGAAGTGCTTAAGACAATGGAACCCGGTTTTCTTCGCCGTTGGCTAGTTGACGGTGTAGAGCAATATGGTCTGTACGAATGCCAATATAACTTCGATATTTGGCTTGCCGCTAAAACGCACGCTGCTGAAATGGCTAAGCCTGTGGCGACTTGGTATGAAACCATGGGCGATAAATTCGCGCTTGTTTGTTCTGGCGATAACGAACGCCGCCTTTTCGAGTCAGTGGCTGAGGCTAAAGTGTGGGCACAAGCAAATGGCTATCGAGTGGTGGACGAATAATGGATAGATTCCCGCAACCGCCTGACCCGCCAGAAGAAGGCAATTGCAGACGTTGCGATTGCTGGATTACTCGCGACGAACTACTAATAGACGGTTGCACTGAATGCGACGATCTATTGATAGACGACATGCGTACTCTTTGGGACGGAAGGCCGAAGGATGAACCGATAAGCGAAATCCTGTGTCCGATTTACGTTTTCGACCTTAACGAAAGACCTAAACAACCTTGCGATTTTGTTTGGTTGGATTGGCGCTATTCCGAACCTAATTGGGGAAGTGTACTTTAATGCTTGTTGAAATCATTTATTACCGGGGCGCCGAAGGCTGGCATATTAGAACAGCCGAAGGGAAAAGAATTCTACATACAGGCTTCGACACTAAGGCCGAAGCCGAAGAGTTTGCACGCAACGAACGGTATGAGGTGAAGGGATGAAATACGAACAATTGGTTGAATGGGTAAACGAAGCTTCTGTTACTTCGGGGCTTGACGTTCGTTGTGTGCATTTGACTAACGACAACTACACGCAACTTATGTCTGATGTTTCAATTCGACATTTAGCCTTAGCCACAAAAGATGGGACAATGCTTTACGGGGCAATAATCAAGGTTGATAAAAACCTAAGCGAGCAACCCGGCTACTTCATTGAGTATGCCGAATGAGCATTACTAACTGGCAAGGCATTGCAGGACATGCCGCTCGATGCGTCGATAACAAGGCGCTTAAACAAATCCGTTACGTTCGCGTTAGTCCGCGCATGTATCAAGAGCTAGGCGACGAAGTGTTTCCGGTCGTTGATGGCAAATTGACTTTTGCAGGATACGAAGCTAAACTTGACGCTAGTATCAGAGATATTCATATCGTAAGGGTTGATTAATGTTCGCGCCATTGTGGAACCTTATAATTCAAATGCTAATGCTTGCACTGCAAGTGATAACTAGCTTTTGGTTTGATAATGAATGGGATTGGGACTTGGAAGGTAAGTAATGACGCTTAACATTCTCACTTACACAAAAGATGGCGCACGTTTGACCGGATTCGATGGCGTTGATTACACCGTTCTTTGTGCGTGCGGTGGCACGTTCAAGAAAACAAAACGTTATATCATTCGGCCACACATTAAGCTTCGCTGCTATACTTGCTATGTAGAAGGTCAGCGGGAAGCAACACGGGCAAGGATGAATGCAAAGTGAATAAGATGTACAAAAAGTTGAACACTCTTAAAGAGGCGGGCATTTGGTTTAATCGAGTGCCATACCGTCCGGGTGCATACAGTTGGGAGTCCATATTTGAAGGGAAGCGAATAGCTAAGGGGGCTTTGTTCTGGCATTGCGTTCGCAATACTTGGAACTACGTTCAAACACTTAAACAACAGGTATAATCAAAATGAGCACTCTACGCGACTCGCTAATCCAAAAGCTATGGGCAGTACACAACGAAGGCCGTCATCCGGTCGCTATCAAGATGCATCATAAGCTTTTATGCTACTACATCCGTGAAGACGCTGAATTCTTCGACGAATTGGAATACGACGAAAACGGCTGGCTATTTCAAACTATACCTATTAAAATAGATTCTTGGGCCACTCATGAACCAATAATCCAAAGTGAGGTAAGGAATGACCAGCGAACAGGATAAAGATTCAGAAGTGACGGTAATCCGCATTGTGCAATACAAAGGCAGTGCGGATGCTGTGCGTTCGGCTTTAGCTAAATCCTTGCCTCTTGGCGTTAAATACGTCGTAGGCTATACGCTGACTGTAGCCGAACATTCCTCTAATCTTCCGCCCGCTATCGAGCTTGACGCATCGGAAGTAAACGATGTGATTGGCGGCGTCCATTGTACGGGGCATGTTGACTACGCTCACACTATGTTTGGCGACATTCGACATTGCTGCTTCTGTTCATCTGCTGAATGTGAAGGAGGTTGTCAGAATGAGACAAACAGATAACATCGAACCCGGCGACATCGAACAGCAACTTAAGCCCGGTTGGGTTCCCGATGGTTGGGAGCGTGGCGACCCGATAACCTTTAACAAAGGTTTGTATCAGTTTTCGTTCTTTCGCTTTCTGCAAGTGCCGTACACAAAGCAAGATGAAAGCGGCCCGCCTGTCTGCGAAGTGGCGTATGCTTTTGAAAACTACCGGCTTCGCGAGTTCGAAGAATGGCTTTCATGGTGGAACTATGAATAGCCCGTTTCTTTGGCACTTCAAACGCTTAGTCCATAGAATGGCCGCTCACGCAATAGTTGCGGCTAGTCGCAAGATTGTTAGAACGGGGCAATATCCAAAACGCAAGTTATTCAGAAAGGTGAAGAAATGCAAATAAATAACAATCGGGAAATGCGGGCGTTGGAAGACCGAATGAAAGCTACTGTTCGTGAAGCTGACGCGGCTCAAACGGCATACCTTGACGCGGTTACAGGCTTCAAGCTTTGTCCCAATCAACTGTGCGGAAAGTTCAAAGCGCCTTGCCCGGTAGAGTGTGGGCAATGCAACGGAACGGGATGGGTGAAGAAATGATAGCACCCGCTTGGCTGGCAAGACTTCTGCCGATTACCCCGACTTCGAAGGTAAAGGTTAGCGATCCAATCACAGGCGAAGAGGCTGTGATTATCTCTAAGCGTTTGCTTATTGAAAAGTTAACCGCTGCTTACGAAGAAGGTTCGGAAGATCAATAAAACGGGTACGCTACTAAAGCGGCTCGCGACCAATATGTTAAAACCGTCTGTGAGGAACTAAGCCTGTGAATAAATCAGAAGTTGAACTTCAAAACGTAACCGACATTATGAACGCTATGCCTGCCGCTGAAAAAGCGCTGTGTACTGCAATGATTTCTTCGCTAATGGCATCGGTTGGTAATCCGATTCATGGGCGTACATTCATGATCGCGGTGGCGTACACGAACTGCCAAGTTGCTGTACACAACATAAAAATGGGATTGGTCAACGAAGACGGGTCGATTCCAGAAAAGTTTATGAAGGGTGACGGTCGGGCGTTCGGCGGCGTTAAGGCTGAAGTTATCGCAGTTGATGAATGCGAACAAACTTTAGACGAAGCGTTAGAAGCGCGAGCTAAAGAAATTTATGAAGGTTGGCTCACGAAAAACGGTTTCATTAAATGGGTTGATCGTGGTAATTCAATTATGCAAAACGAAGCCCGAGCCCAAGCGCGAAAAGAGTTCAACGAAACGACGTTTAACTAATCCGCTAACCGGCCCGCTAAATTGCGGGCTTTTTCTTGCGTTTAATTTGAAGATAGGCTAAGGTTAGCTTCTATTTAGGAGTGCGAAGAATGAACAATCCTCACATTTATCTTTGCGTTTACAACTCAATGAAGCGTTGGCGGGTTGCTCGTCAGCCTAGGAAGTGGTCCAGCCTTAGCTATAAAGAACGCGCTAAGATTAACGAAGCATATGCATTTATCCTTAACTTAAACAAAGAAAGAGAACGTAAAGAATATGAGCAACGCGAAGCCTACCGAGCCGAAAAGCTTCAACACGCAAACCGGGACGCTGAAGTCTAAGCTTGAGGCTGTCGGCGTTAAGTTCGTTAAATCGATCAACGGTCAAGTCTGGTACGCCGAAGTTGACGGCCATCCGGTTTCGCGTCATCGTGAGCTTTCTATCTGTGTTAAGGAAGCCGGTAAGGCTTTGGGGGAAATATGAGCGAGTTATTAAGAGCGACTATCGCAGTGTTATTAATCCCAACTGTTGCTTATTACTACGCTAAAGGTGATATTGCTAAAGCGCAGTTTTGGGCAATCATGCTTATCTATAATTCGGTGGCTTAAATGCGAGTAATTGAAAAGAAAGTAGGCAAGTCAGTTAGCCCTGAAATGCTCGACATGGCTAAGAACCTTCGTAACCTTGCAACGCTCGTTGAAGGTGGCACTTGCGTTGCTGTAGCCATTGCGTGGCTGCAAACAAGCGACGACGGACACACAGCGCATAACACATTCTGCGCAGATAACGGCAGGTATACGCTTATGGGCGCTGTATCGGTTCTTCAAAACAAACTAAGCTGGCAGATTGGCAAAGATGGAGAATAATTATTCTCCCGAGTTTCTAGGCGAAGCACCGATAAAGAAAGGCGCACCTTATCCCGCTACGTTTGCCAAAGAATCGGAACATAGCCATCAGGTTGCTTTGATGGCATGGGCCAACCTTCCGCCTGTGCGCGAAGCCTTCCCAGAACTACGTTGGTTCCACGCTATCGGCAACGGTGGCAGCCGTGGCGACACTGCGCAGTCACGACGTATAGAAGGTGGCAAGATGAAAGCCGAAGGCGTAAAGCCCGGCGTGTCTGACACAATGCTACCTGTACGGCGTGGCGAGTTCCCCGGCTTCTATATAGAGCTTAAGAAAATGCCCGGCGCGGGCGTTGGCCCAAGCGACGAACAACTAGAGTTTGGCGAGTTCGTACAGTCGCAAGGTTACGCGTTTATGGTTTGCTACGGTTGGCGCGAAGCTAGAGACATGCTTATTGCGTACCTAACTCAGAAGTGGTAAGCTTCGTTAAATTCATCGCTAGAAGGAAAAATAGAAATGGGATGGCCTATTTACGTTTATTCATGGGTTGAAAAGTCTAAAGGCTTTCCGAACCTTGGGTACGAGTATGTAGAAGTATACGGCGGGCGAAGCTGGATTAAAGCAATTCTTGCCGCGCGCAAAGCTAAGAAGGACGGCGCAGGCTGCGTTAAATTGGAGTGGCGGTAATGACCAGACCAAAAGGCCAACCGTTCGTTCGTAAGCGCGAACCACGCGTAACCTTTACCCCCTGCTGTTACGCTGCTGTTTACTGCAATACTCACAAATGCCCTATTTGCGGCGATCTTACACCAGCTGGTCACGCAGCGGACTTAAGGAAGTCGCTAAAATGAGTACAGTGCCGATCATTGAAAGCGAAGGTGACAAGCATCTAGCCCGGTTGTTGCTCTGTGTTGCGAACTACGGTTACGCGCTAGAGAACAGCTTAATCAACCCTGACTTCTTGAATCGCACGGACAAAGACCGATTTACTACGGCGTCCTCAGAGCTTGACGAAGCGACAGCCGCCGCAAACCGACACCTTTACCGCCAGCTTTAAACCAAAAGGCCCGCATCGATAGTGTGGGCATTAATAGAAGGGGTTTCGCAATGAGAGTTCGTATTTTCTTGGCAGGTGTAGCAATCGCGATTGTTTACGGAAGCATAGGGCACGCTGACTACACCGAAGCGAAGAAAACCGAAGCCCGTTATTGTGCAAACGTCAAGTCTAAGCTGTGGCCCGACTACCAGAAAAACTTTAACGATATTTGCAAAAAAGATGTTGACACTAACAACGGCTGATATAGAATGAAGCCTCGAAAGCAAACAACCCCGAATTCTTACAACCCCGTACAGGTGAACTGAAAATGAAACTGACTCAAGCATCCATTACTCTTCTGGCCGCAATCATCGCCGCCACCGACGCCAACGGCTTCGAATCCGGTTGCGGTTACGTCGCCGCTTCTTACCCGGCTGGCAAAGCCTTGATCGAAAACGGCTTGATTGACGTAAACGCAGATGTAAAAAACGAAGCTGACGAAATCGGCGCCCGTCCTTCCGTCGCCGGTCGCGAATACGCCAAGTCTGGTGTTCTGCCGACTGATGACATCGCTGGCGATAACAAGACCGAAACGAAAGGCCCGGTTGTCCGCAAGTCCTTCGAAATCGAAGAAGCGCTGCCACTGCCGCCGAAGACCCGCGCTCCAGTCGAACAGCTTTACCCGTTCGATGCTCTGCAAGTCGGTCAATCGTTCTTCGTTGCCAATTCCGACGTTAAATCGGGCGCAGCGTTCAAGACTCTGCAAAGCACCGTGAACAGCGCGAACGCTCGTTACAGCGAAGAAACCGGCGAAACCCGCCCGAACAAACGCGACCCGAGCAAAACCGTCCCTGTGACCCGCGCAACTCGCAAGTTCGAACTGCGCCATTCGGAAAAGGTTGTTGATGGTGTGGCCGTTCAAGGCGCCCGCGTGTTCCGCGTTGCTTTGACCGCCGAGTAAGGCCGCTGCAAAAGTTCATCGTCTGGTTATTGCTGGTGTGGCTATCCAGACGAATACAAAGCGTTGAGGGGCGCTTAATCCCCTCAACCGACTATAGGGAAAACGGGCGCACAGTCGTAACGTTCCCAAGCCGGTGGCGGCAAGGCTTGCTTAAGGTGCAAGTGTCTACCCAACCCCACACCATTGCCTAAAAATTGGGCTGTAAAGCCCGAATAAGTGAAAACCCGGCCAAGCGCCGGGTTTTTGCTGTCTATCGCTTAGCCGTGCTGGCGCTGTGCCTTTTTGGCGGTTATCCTTGGGGCCAACCACACCTCACAGGCTAACGGCTATGACCGGCACGACAGAAGGCAACCAACGCGTGATAGATGCTAAATTTCCCCTCACTTGGCTTATCGGTTGTTCGTGCGCAATCGTCTTTTCTATGGGCGGGGTGTTCGTGCAAATTAACTCAGTTGCCGCGACGGTTGCTAAAATCGAAACTAAGACCGATATAAGGGACGAACGAACTAATGTTATCTCCCAAAACATTATCGCGCTACAAGGCGAAGATAGAACCCAACAAGCACAAGTTGCGCGGGTTACTTCCGACATAGCGGACCTTAAGCGCGATGTAGAGGAAATGCGAAGGAAACAACAATGGGCGCCAAAATGAAACTAATGGACGGTTGGCAAAAGTTTTATAAGTATTGGTCTGTTCGCTTGGGGGCTTTGGGGGCCGCTGTTGCTTCGGTTCTTATCGCGTTTCCTGATATCGCCTTGAATGCTTGGGCGATTCTTCCCGACGATTTAAAGGCGTTCATTCCGCCGAACTACATGCCGTTAATTGGCGTTGCAATCTTCGTTCTTTCGATGGTTGCTAAGTTCATTCCACAACCTAAACTTCGTGCGGAGATTCAAAACAATGACAGCGCCAAATAATACAGTTGACCAGCTTAAGCGCGACGAAGATACCGTTCTTTATGTTTACCAAGACTCTAAGGGGTTTTGGACAATTGGAACGGGCATTCTCGTTGACAAGCGTCGGGGCGGTGGATTGCTGCCTGAAGAAAACGAGTTCATCCTTAACAACCGAATCAAGTTGAAACGAGCGGAGCTAATACGGCGCCTACCTTGGGTTACAGGGTTGGACGAAGTACGTTTTGCAGCGTTGGTTAACATGGCCTTCCAAATGGGGGTTGACGGCTTGCTAGGTTTCAAGAAAGCGTTGTTGCTGGCAAGTGTGGGCAAATATGCAGACTCCGCCCGCGAAATGCTCGATAGCAAATGGGCAAAGATTGATAGCCCGAACAGAGCAAAACGAGTTGCTAAACAAATGGAAACAGGTGTTTGGCAATGATGGCAAAAATCAGGCAGTATGGTGCAATCGCCCTTGCTGCGCTTACTGCTTTGTTTAGTGTTTGGTACGCCGGTAAAACAAAAGGCGAAGCGAATGCAAAAGTTAAAGCCGCCGAGCAACGCACCGTTGACCAAGAAGAACTTAAGGTTAACGAAATTCAAAAAGCTGAAGCCGCCGCACAGGCCGAAGTTAAAGCAATAGGTAACGCTCATGAGCAATCGAATGAAGTTACTTCTATGTCTGACGCTGACGTCCTTAGCGAGTTGCGCCGCGACTGGACCGACCGAAGTTCGAACCGTTAAGGAACTGGTTTACGCGGCGCCTGTCGTCATTGACACATCGTGCAAATGGGTAAAGTTCATCCGTGTAAATTCTGAAGACGATGTAACCGTAACAACCGCCCGCCAGATACTTGCCCACAATCGCGCCGTAATGTCCAATTGCGGACGCGGAATCATCCCCGCCAAATAACTTTGTTTCTTTCATAGTTCGCTGTATAGTTCGTTCAACTTTGACAAGACTATGAACTATGGAAGATCAAGCGCGAGAAAAGACGGCCTACGCCGCATTACTCTATAACCAGCCGGGGGTCAATCCCTTTCAGGCTGCGCTGACGCTTTTTCCAGATACTGCTGTCGCCCTTCGTGTATCCCAAAATTGGCCGCGTGACGAATTCGTCTTAGATGAAATCGCCCGTTTCGTTGGCGCTGATTCGACCGCTGAAAACTACATACCGACAAAAGAAGACTTACTTAAAAAGATTTGGGGTTGGATCGACGGCCCGACATCGGGTCTTATGTCGTTTGATGAAAAGATTAAAGCGGCAAAGTTGTTCGCTGAAATTGGTTCGATGATTGCACGCCCCGAGCCTGTTAAGCCCGCCGATAGCACCGTTAATCACAAGGTTTTTATGTACAGGGATCATGGGCCGGACGAAAGCTGGGAAGACAAGCTACTTCGCCAGCAACAAGGCTTGATGGAAGACGGCCTTAAAGAGATTACGGGTGAAGTAATTGCAGGCAATTAACCTCTATAAAAATGAATGGCGTCCTATCCCCAACTCTTCGCAAGAATTAGCGCTCGATAGTCGCTGCAATGAAACTTGCTTTACTGGAACACGCGGCCCCGGTAAGACTGACTGTCAGCTGGCGTTTTTTAAGAAGTTTGTTGGCATGGGCTACGGCTCGCATTGGAAGGGTGTTATATTCGACCAAGAGTATAAAAGCCTAGATGATATCGTTGCTAAGTCGCACCGTATGTTCGGTGATTGCGGCGACGGTGCGCAGTTCAAACGCTCGCTAACGGATTACAAATGGGTTTGGCCAACTGGCGAAGAATTGTTGTTCCGTGAGTTTAAAGACGAAAAGACATACAGTAAGTATCACGGGCAAGAATTCCCATACATTGGCTGGAACGAATTAACCAAATGGCCGACTATTAGTTGTTATGACATGATGATGTCTTGCAACCGATCTTCGTTTGTTCCTGAGTTCAACCCCAAGTACACCGCCGACGGTAGAGAATACTTTCTCCCGCCTATTCCGCTTGTTATATTCAGCACAACTAACTCTAGTGGCCCCGGCCATAATTGGGTTCGTCGTCGTTTCGTTAATCATGGCTATGGTAAAGTTATTAAAGAAACTTGCACTGTGTTTAACCCGCGCACTAAAAAAGACGAAAAAGTTACGCGCAGTCGCGTTACGATCTTCGGCACTTGGAAAGAGAATATTTACCTTTCCACAACTTACATTGCCGGTCTTATGCAGAACACCGACCCAATGCTAAAGCGTTCGTGGTTGCTTGGAGATTGGGACATTGTTAGCGGCGGTGCCTTCGATGATCTTTGGTCGCGTCCGCGTCACGTTCTGCCCCGTTTTAAAATACCGAAAGGCTGGCGCGTAGATAGGGCGTTCGACTGGGGTTCAACGCATCCGTTTCACGTTGGCTGGTTTGCCGAAGCGGACGGCGAAGAAGTTATGATTTTTAATCCGCAAACTGGACAAATCAAAATGTTTTGTCCTCCCGCCGGTACGATCATTCTTATTAACGAATGGTACGGAACAGAAGAGATTGGTACGAACAAAGGTTTGAAGATATCCGCTAAGAATATCGCTATTGGCGTGAGGGATATGGAAATTGAAATGATGCAAGAAGGCTGGATACTTGAACAGCCTGAAGCTGGCCCCGCTGATAATCAAATCCGTGATGTTGTGCAGGAAGATGTAGAAACAATTGAAATCAAGATGTCTGAAGAAGGTATCAAATGGACACCTTCGGATAAGTCAGCGGGTAGCCGTCGAAACGGTATGCAGCTATGCCGCGACCGGTTAGAAGCGGCGCTAACTGGCGAAGGCCCGGCGTTCTATGTTATGGACAACTGCCTAGCTACGCTGGAGATTTTCCCGGTTCTACAGCGCGATAAAAAGAAGCCCGACGACATCGACACGAAGACAGAAGATCACCCTTGGGATACTATCCGTTATCGTTTGCTTGCTAGCCCTAATCGTCATGCCAAAGACGTACCAATTAAAACCCATTAAGGAGATTACCCCATGGCCGATCTTGTGCCGCAAAGCCCCGGTACTACCGAAAACGTACAATACATTCGCCCCGAACTTGAAAAGGTTCTAAACCGTTACAACATTATCCGCGACGTTATCGGCCAGAAGATTGATGAGCTAGGTCAAAAGTATTTGCCTTGCCCTAGCGGTAAGATGGACCGCGACCGAACCGACGACGATAAGCAGAGATACGCCAACTACGTTCTTCGGGCCATTTTTTATAACTTCGTCGGTCGCACACTTACCGGATTTGTCGGCCAAATCTTTAGCCGTGACGCTGAAGTAACTGTACCTGATCGCTTGAAAGCTATTATCAAAGACGCAACCGGCGACGGCCTGAGCCTTGAACAGCTCGCCAAAGACGCGTGCGGAGAAGTGCTAAGTGTGGGTAGATACGGGCTTTTCGTTGATTACCCTTCACTTACTGACCCGGCAACACTTGAACAAGTAGAGAAAGGTTTAATCCGGCCAACGATTACACCGTATCTTGGCGAAGATATCACGAACTGGAACACAAAGAAAATTAACGGGCTTAACGTCCTTTGCTTCGTCGTGTTGTGCGAAAAGTATTTTTCTAACGATAATTTGTTCGAGCCTGAGTTTAAAACTCAATGGCGCGTTTTGGACTTGGACGATAAAAACCAATACCGAATTCGAATCTTCAAAGAAGATAACAGCGCGCCAGAAGTAATTACCCCGAAGGCTAACGGCAAACCGCTCGATTTCATTCCGTTTACTTTCATAGGCGCCGTTAACAACGATCCTTGCCCCGACCTTCCGCCGATGTATGACATGGCGATGATTAACATCGGTCACTACCGCAACAGCGCCGATAATGAAGAAAGTATTTTCTTCAGCGGGCAACCTACGTTTATCGTAACGGGCATTAAAGAAAATTGGCTTAACAAGATATTAGGCGGCGTTATACGGTTCGGTTCCCGGTTCGGTATTGCGCTCGAAAAAGACGCAGACGCTAAGGTTATTCAAGCATTGCCAAATAGCGTCGTTCGTGAAGGCATGGTAGACAAGCAAGAACAGCTTGCAAGCATGGGCGCAGAGTTCCTTAAAGGTCAGACTGTAACGAAGACCGCAACCGAAGCTTCCATTGATGATTCTTCGCGTACTTCGGCTATATCCAACGCCGCTAAAAACGTTAGTGCCGCTTTCCAGTTCGCTCTAGAATGTGCCGCTATATTCCAAGGTGCCGACGAAAAAGAAATCGTATTCAAGCTTAATTCTGAATTCGATCTTACTCGTATGACCGATGGCGAACGCGCACAGCTTATCAAAGAATATCAAGCGAACGGCATTACTTGGAAAGAGTGGCGCGGCGCGCTTCACAAGGCAGGTATTGCAACAGAAAATGACGAAGACGCTAAAAAGGAAATTGCCGATAAAGAAGCCGATGAAATCGCAAAAGCCGCTAAGGAGTTTGCAGCTACTACGCTCGACGCTGAAGGTAAGCCTATTGCTGTTCCAGTCGTTCCCGAGGCTGCATAAATGGATATCGCAGCCGCAAGTAAACTGTTTGACATCGTGACAAGGCAGTCTCTTTACGTCGAACAAGTTAAGCTTGGCGAAACGCAAAAATTCGCGGCTGTTCTTATGGATATCGAGGAAGAGTTTAAAAAGCTTCTTCCTCGATTGAAATATGAAACACTCGACGGATTAAGCAAAGCGCAGCTTAATATATTCCTCAAAGACTTACGCATTTCGCAGACGCGAGTTTATACACGTTATCAAAAACAATTGATCGAACGTTTGCAAAACTTTATGGCGGCGGCAACCGTCCAGACTATGCAAACGTCGGCTTCATTTTATGCCCACAATTTCGAAGCGTTGGAAGACGAAGAAGAGATTGAGCTGTTGTCTGTAGCTAAATCGAAGCTAGTCATTGAAGAAGCAATGAAGGCTAACGACAATACAAGCCTGTTTGGGTTCGCTGTGCTGGCCGGTACGTCCGCTGCCTTTGGCTCGCTGTGGTCGCGCATCCGTAACGCGCCTATGCCGTCCGGGGGCGCCTTGCCGGTGGACTATGTGAACTTCGCCATAGCTAAGGCGATGCTCGACGTAGAAAACGCGGTGCGCAATGCTTGGGCCAACAAGAAAACAATCTCTGAGCTTAAGGCCGATATTATCGGCGGTACTATTCCCCGGACAACGGCGGACGGAAGTAAAAGCGAAGAAACGGTTACGGGCGTTCTCCCTAAAGTTAATAACGCAATGCGCGGCGTAATCAACACTGTAATGCAGCACGTTGCACAGCAAAGCTTAGCGGCCGTCAACAGCGCAATCTGGCCAGAATATGTGTGGGTATCGATCATAGACGACCGCACAAGCGATATCTGTTTCTATCGTAACGGTAAGGCTTGGCGCTTCGGTGAAGGTCCGTTGCCGCCTGCACATAACCATTGCCGTTCGCACGTTACGCCATCCGATTCGTTCAACTCGGGTTTCGTTGTGCCTTCGTTTTACGAGTGGCTTAAAGCCCAACCTGAAAGCTTTATTAACGATGTATTCGGTAGTACAATCGGCGCCAAGTTCTCTAACGGTACTATTCGCCGTGCTGACTTCGACAAGTTCAAACCGACAAACTCTAAAACAATTGCTGACTTCCTTGCAGGAACCGGCAATCTAATCTAAGTCCGGCGAAGCTGGACACAAAAATAGGCGGTGCTTATCATGGCTTTGAAACGTAAAATTACTAAAGACGAATACGATGCTTTGTCGGATGTTTTGAAAGCAGAATATAAAGGCGATGGCGCCGGTTATGTTCTGGACACCGAACCTGACGAAGATACAGGCGCTTTGCGTAGTGCGCTTGACCGCTTGAAAGAAGAAAAGCGCGTTCTGCAAGAAGCTGAAGCCGAACGCGCCCGCACAGAAGCCGACCGTATTCGCGCCGGTATCTTGGCCGGTGGTAACGTTGACGAAATCCGTAACGCGCTGGAACTTGAACGCGAACAACTACGCGCCGATAAAGACGGCATTATTAGCAAGAAAGATCAAGTAATTGGTCGCTTGTTGGTTGATGACCGCGCTAATAATATGGCCGTTAAGTTGGCCGGTAAACACGCTAAGTTGCTTTTGCCGCATATTAAAGTGCGATTGAAAGTAGACTTCACTGGCGACGAACCACGCGCAGTAGTTGTTACTGAAGCGGGTCAACCTTCTACACTGTCTATTGAAGACCTTGAAAAAGAGTTGTTGCTTAACCCGGACTTCGCCTCTATTCTAATAGGCGTTGATTCCTCGGGCGGTGATACTACCCGAAACAGTGGGGGCGATGCTTCCAAAAAACCCAATGAATACACCGAAGCCGAACGCACGGCGCTTTACCATAGCGACCCTGCTAAGTTTCATCGCCTGTTTCCCACTAAGTAAGGAAGGTAAAATATGGCCGGTCCAGTCCGCCTAAGTGACACCGTTATTCCCGCCGTGTATCTGGCCTATCAAGGTCTGAATACCCCGGAGCTTACTAGCATCTGGACTTCTGGTCTGGTAGCTACTAATCCACTCCTTGACGAAATCGCTCGTTCGGGCGGTAAAACTGCCGTTATTCCATTCTGGAAAGATTTGGATTCGGCTGTTGAACCGAACTATTCGAACGACGATCCGGCAGACAAAGCCGTTCCTAATAAAATCGGTTCCGGGCAGATGGAATGTCGTAAAGCTTGGTTGAACCAAGCGTATAGCTCGATGGATATCATCGTCGAACTTACCGGCTCCGAACCGATGTCGCGTATCCGTGATCGTTTCTCGACTTACTGGACCCGTCAATGGCAGCGCCGAGCTATCGCTACTTTGGTCGGTCTGTACAAAGATAACGTTGCAAACGACAACGGCGATATGACCGTTGATATTTCGGCAGATGCAACGCCAGCGAATCAAATCTTCAACGCTGACGCGGTAATCGATGCCAATGGCACCTTGGGCGATGCAAGCGGTGCTTTCTCCGCGATCATGGTTCACAGCGCCATCCATACCCGCATGCTGAAAAACAACGAGATTGTTTATATCCAAGACAGTGTTACAGGTTTGGATATTCCGACCTATAAAGGTCTGCGCGTAATCATGGATGATGGCATGCCGGTTCTTTCCGGCACTGGTGTTAACCGCGTGTTCCTGTCGGTAATCATGGGCGGTGGTGCGTTTGGTTACGGCGGCGTTGAAGGCCACTCTTTCGCAGCCGGTGCCGGTATTCCGAAAGTAGCTGTAGAAGTTGAACGGGACGGTTTGGCGGGTAATGGTGGCGGTGAAGAATGGATCATTGAGCGCAAGACTCAGATTCTTCATCCGAACGGGTTTACTTGGATTGAAGGTGTCGGCGCAGATGCTCCAACCGAGTTTTCGCCAGCATTGGCAGACCTCGCGTTAGCGAAACACTGGTCCCGAGTTGTGGACCGTAAACAAGCCCCGTTCGCCTTCGTGGTTTCCAAAGCCTAAGACGGCAACAATTGGTAGGGGCTTCGGCCCCTAACTTCTAAGCGAGGGTTTAATATGCGCGCTCCGCGTTGGCTTAAATATGTAAAGGACGCTTTGGCATTTGACGCCAAAGTAAACGCCGCCGTTACGAAGGATAAGGCGCAGATTGTTGCACTTGCCGCCGTAACCGCTGCTAACGCAACCGACTTGCCGACCGCCCAAACATTGGCGAACGCTAACAAGGTTGCAATTAACGCAATCATCGCCGCGCTTAAGGCGTAAGGGGAATACATGAAATCTTTGGAACAGCGTAAAGCACAGCGCGCCGAACAGCGCAGCGCACTGGCACACGGTGGCGTTATCCCTTTGCCGGGTAAAACCGGCGAAGAAACCAAGGAAGGAGACAACATTTCGGGCAAAGACCAGTTCGAAGACATGACTATTAACCAACTCAAGGAATGGGTTAAAGGTCAAGATGGCGGCGCCATCGAAGTTCCTAACGACGTAACCAAGCGTGACGACGTTTTGAAATTCGCCCGCAACTACGCCGAGTATTTGACCGAAAAAGCAGACGCTCCGACCAAGCCCGAAGGCTGGACCCAACAGTAAGGAAGTATCGTAATGGCCCTGATTATCGAAGATGGAACCGGCGTAGAAGACGCAAACACTTACCTTAGTCTTGCTGACGCCCGCGAACTAGCTTCGACTCGGGGCATTACCCTTTCAGCTAGTGACCCCGAACTATCGGGACAACTTGTTAGCGCAGCCGACAGGCTTACCACTTACGAAAATCGGTTTACCGGCGTTCGGATGACTGGTATTCAGGGGCTTAGCTATCCCCGCGCCAACTCTTATCGTTACGGCTCAAGCTTCCCTAACGACGCAATACCAAAAGAGCTAAAGCTTGCACAAGTAATGCTTGTAAGTATTTTAGAAGAAGGCGGGTTTATTTGGGCGTCTTCTGTTTCTGGAATCAAAAGCGAACAGGTTGGACCGCTCGAAACGGTATACACGGACGATGCGGCGAATAGTGTGGGCAATCCAGACCTACCCGTTATCGACGCGATCTTAGAGCCGCTGTTTGTCCCAACCGGTATTAACTTTATAGTCGGGCGATAGTATGGCCGTTTACACGCGTCAAGTTGCCAGCGCTAAACGGATGATTGCCAAGTATGGGCAGTTTTGCAATTGGGTTAAACCTATAGTTGAAGTAGACGACCCGGATTCGCCGTGGAATAACGGGGCCGGTGAACCTACAACGTATGAAAAGATTAAAATTGTATTCTTTCCAAACCCAAAGCATTCGTTAGCCCGCGCTCAAGGTGGCGAAGTTCAAGTTGGCGCTTCTTTGGCCTATATGGCTGCTGTTAACTTTGTGCCTAGCTTGGAAGATACGATTATTAAAGCAGACGGTAGCCACGCTACTATCGTAGCCATTGATAAAATTGCGCCAAATGGTGAACCAATTTTATTTATTATCGAGTGCAACGAATGACTTACGACGAAGCTGGCGATGCACTTAACGCGCTATTCTTCCCGACGTTTAAACCGTTTGCTACAACTGTGCTTGGCTACATGCCCACAATCTATTGGCCTTTCCAAACCGAACCGACTTCGGCACCGATTGATAAAGCATGGCTACGCGTAAGCCGTCGCAGCCTCCCTAAACAACTTGATGGCTTTGGCGAAGGTAACGCGAACAAAGCGGCACGCTATAGCACCATCGGGCTAATGTACATTCAGTTGTTTTATCCACAAAGCGATAAGAACGCTGCGAAAAATTTGCCGAAGCTTGCCGAATTTCTGCAAGCTTGTTTCATCGGTAAACACGACCCTACTAATTTGTTGTGGTGTCGGGATGTAACCATAAAAGAACTGGATTCGGAAAAAACGTGGTTCCGTGTAAACGTTGTTGTTGAATTCATTTACCAAGACATTTCGGAGTAAAAACTATGGCTGCTGCAAAACAAGACAGCAACAGAACGGGCCTTGCGATTGCCGAAGAAGCTTCGCTTAAGGTTCTACCCGGTATCGGTGGCGCTGACGCTGTTTGGTTCACACAAGAGCCAAACGAATATTCCGACTTCGGTAGCGAGCTTACGCTAGTTTCGCGTTCCCCTATTAACGCCGGTCGCCAGAACCAGAAAGGCGGCGTTGTTGACTTGGACGCTTCCGGCGGTTTTAATCAAGACTTCACGCAAACCAACATGCAGCGTCTGTTGCAAGGTTTCATGTTCGCAGACGCGCACGAAAAAACCAAAACGCTGCCGCTCGCAACTTCCGCCAACCCGTTGACCGAAATCGACACCAACGCTATTACCTTCACGACCCCGCTTGTTACGGCGGCGCTTGTTGGTGACTTGTTTCTGTTCAAAAACTTCGCGTCCCCGCTTAACAACGGCCTTAAGGTTGTTACAACCGGCGGTCTTAATGATGTTGGCTTTGCCAGTCTTGCCGATGACGCCGCCCCGGCGGGCTCTGTTGAAGAGTGTGGGCACCAATTCGCAGCGGGCGACGTCGCCCTGACCTTGACCTCTAACGTCCCAGCGCTGACGTCTACAGCGTTCGACCTCCGCACGCTGGGGCTTATTCCGGGCGAGTGGCTGTATATCGGCGGTGACGATGCAGCGGCCAACTTTGGCACCTTGGCGCGGGGTTACGCTCGCGTTAAAAGCGTGTCGCAGAACGCCATTGTCTTCGACAAGGTTACTTGGGCAAACTTCGCGGCTGTGTCCGGCGCGGGTAAGACCATCCGTATTTTCTACGGAACTGCAATCCGCAACGAAAAAGACCCGCTTTTGATTAAGCGCCGCACTTATAGTCTTGAGCGTACATTGGGTAACGACGATGACGGCCAGCAAGCGGAATACCTTGATGGTGCTGTTCCGAATGAACTTACTATCAACGTCCCACAAGCCGACAAACTTAACGCAGATCTTACCTTTGTAGCGTTGGACAATGCCCAACGTACAGGCGTTGAAGGTTTGCGCCCCGGTATTCGCAAACCAGCACTAGGGGAAACTCTGTTTAACACTTCGTCCAACGTGTTTCGTATGCGTATGTCGATTATCGACGAAGCTAACCCGAACCCTAACCCCTTCTTTGCTTACATCACAGAAGGAACCGTTGCTATTAACAACGGCGTAACCCCTGATAAGGCGGTAGGTGTCTTGGGTGCGTTCGATACATCGGCGGGTAACTTCGAAGTAAGCGGCGACGTAACCGCGTATTTCTCTACAGTTTCGGCTGTTAAAGCAATTCGCCAAAACGCTGACGTTTCTATCGACTTTATCTTTGCCGCGAACAACGCCGGGTTCGTTATCGATATCCCATTGCTTGCGCTCGGCGGTGGCCGTCTGGATGTTGCGGCGGGCGAGTCCATCAAGCTTCCGCTTGAAATGTCGGCTGCTGAAAACAAGGCAGGCTACACGCTGATGCTTTGTTTCTTCCCTTACTTGCCAGCAATCGCTATTCCGGCGTAACATACGGCAAGCCAACTAAACCCGGTTCGCCGGGTTTTCTTTTATCTGCAATATGAGGTTTTACCAATATGTCTCTTTACAAACGCTATGAAACCAGCAACGAGCTTTCGATTAAAGGCGCCCCTGTCAAGTTCGAAGCCAACGAAGACGGCACCGTTCCGACCTTCTTTATCGCTCGCTCGCACAGTTCCAACCAACTGTTCGCCAAGGCTGTTAAAGAGCATTATCAAGGCGGAACCGAAAACATGAGTGACGAAGAGTTGAAGGCGGCGAACTTGGCTGTTTTCCTCGACAGCAATTTGATGGGTTGGAGAAACGTACAGGGCCGCGATGGTTTGCCGTTGGAATTCAACCGGGGCAATGCAGAAACGTTGCTGACCGATCTTCCCGAGATTCTTAACCGACTGCATTTCGCTTCACAGTCGGTCGCCACTTACCTCAAAGTTAACGAAGAGAAAGCCGTAAAAAACTAATCGAGGTTCTACAGTCTTCGCGTAAGGTTAATAGTCTTCAGGCTAATAGCATTGCGCGACAGGCCAAACTAGCCGGCGAAGATGTCCCCGACGAAATAGTTAACCGGCCAGTTCTAGCTGTAGGGCTTCAATTCTATTTAACGGCCTTTCACGACCTCGGGACTTGCAGAAGTGTGGGCATGATTGCCGGTCCCATCCCTTGGACTGCAAAAGCAGATTACGCAAAGTTTTATCGCCTTGGTCCTTTCGAGACTGAGCAATTTTTCTCTATCCTTGATAGACTCGATTTTGATTACTTAAGTAGTGTCAAAAAACCGGGCGGGAAAGGGAATGGCGGACTTACACGACCTAGCTAAAAGGTTAAATAAATACGCAGACAAACTAGAGGCGGCGCCTAGCAAGGTTGCCGCCGAAGTTTCAATTCTATTAGTTCGCGAATTAGTTGAACGAACCCCCGTCGATACTTCTAAAGCTTTGTCCAACTGGCTTCTTTCATTAGAAGACCCGGTGTTAGTTGACCTCGATGCTTACTATCCGGGTGTATTCGGTTCAACTCAAACCGCCAGCGCTAACGAAGCTATTGCTTTTGCTAAGTTACAAGCCGCTAAAAAGAAACCGGGGCAACCGATATTCGTTTCTAACTCCGCTGAGTATATACGCGATTTAGAAAACGGAAGTTCGTCCCAAGCCCCTGCCGGTTTTACTAAACAAAGCGTGATGGTTGCGCGAAAACAAATTAAAGCAATATTCAAAAGGGTGATGACTAATGGCTGATGAAAGTATTATCGTAGAGGTTACGGACAAGGTAGCGACCGGACCCGCCGATAAGTTTCGCGACATGGCCGAACAGGCTATTAAAGCGGCTTCGTCGGTAGACACGCTTAAGTCGGCTATTAATGGGTTGCCCACAAGTTCTGTGCAAAAGATTGCGTCTAGCCTTACGCAGATTGCCAATGCAACTACTAAAGTAACTTCCGCTGAAATTAAGATGTCAGCGGAAGCCGGTAAAGCTGCTTTGGTGCAACAACGACTAGCAACCGAAATTGCTAAAACTTCACGCGCTGAAGCGTTGGCCGAAGCTACCAAGGCACGTCTTGCGGCGGCTACAAATAAAACACAAGTTGCTCAAAAGCAACTGTCTGAAACTCAGGCTGAGGCAGTCGCACGTATTGCTAAAACTGTAACGCTTACTGATTCAGCCGCCGAATCTCAGCGTAAGTATGCAATGTCTTTAGACTCCGCAACTAAAGCGGTTAAAGCAGAAGGTCAGGCTGAAAATCAAGCAAACCAAGCGCGTTCGAATACAGTTTCTTCGCGCAATCGGGATACACAAGCCGCGCAGGAACAGTACAACGCAAGCTTGGCCCAAGCTCAAGCCGCAACCCGTGCGGCCCGAGATACTATTTCCGCAAATGAAAAGCAAGCCGCGTCTTCAAAGAAAACAGTAGACGGGGCTAAACAACAAGTTGCGCAGCTAGTCGAAGTTGGAAAACAAGCGAAGCTTAGTCGCAACCAAATTCTTACTTTGCAATACACAGCGTCTGACATTGTGGCTTCGCTCGGTTCTGGCATTTCGCCAATGACTATCGCGCTTCAACAAGGCCCACAAGTTGCGCAAGTGTTTACAAAAGAAATCGGAAGACTTGCCACAAGCGTAGGTGCTCTAGGCGGGGTCGCCGCTGTAACCGCCGCTGCTATTGGCGGGCTTGCAATTGTTTATGATCGCGCCGCCGCTGAAGCCGCAAAGCTTAACAACGCGGTTACTGTAACCAATAACTACGCGGGTATTACTGCCGATAACTTCCGTCAAATGGCTGAAGGTATTGCAAACGCCGCTAACACTAGCGTTTCTGCTGCCAAAGATGTCGAGTTGGCGTTTGTAAGTAGTGGTCGGTTTCAGCGCGAAGTAATCGAACAAAATTCGGTTAGCGTTCTTAAGCTCGCTAAACTTACGGACCAATCCGCCGACGATATAGCGAAAGCATTTAACCAAATGGCGGACTCTCCTACCGCCTTTGCCGAGTCACTTAATAAAAGCTATCACTTCCTTGATTCTGCACAGCTTACGCAAATTCGCAATCTTGAAGACATTGGCGAAAAAACTAAAGCTACGGAAATGATTAGCCGTGCCCTTTATGACTACTTAGGTAACGTTGGCGATGCGGAGCTAGGCCCACTTGCAGGCGCATGGGACGTTGTTAGTAAAGCAATCACAGGCGCAGGCTTGGCGCTTAAAGATTTTGTTTACGGCGCTGGTCCAACTGCGCGCCTGTCTGAAATTTCTATGCAACTTCAGGCTATTGCAAATAGCCAAAAAGCAAATCCTAACTCGCCTTCCGATCAACTGCGAATCGAACAGCTAAACAAAGAATACGGGTTGCTTGCTTCGCAAATTGCGCTTAAAGAAGAAGACGCCAAAAAACAATCCGATATCAATCGGGTACAAGCTGAAGGCTACGAAGCCTCTAAGCGTATTTCGAACGAATATCTCAAAACTGTAGATAACGTTAGCGCTGCCGATAAAGCCGTTAAGAAGTTTCGCGATAGTATTAAGTCTGCGCTTGCTGCCGATTCTAACGACAAGGCGGCGTTGGCCGCTCAAGCAAAAGCTGCACAGATTGAAAAGAAACTTCGCGAAGACAATATGCCCGAAACTAAAAAGGGCGATAAAACCGGCGAGTCTCGCGCACTTGCAATAGCTAAAATTAACGCTGAGTTGCAAAAACAGGTTGACGGCTTGGGGGTTCTTAAGCCTCAGCGTGAACTACAGCAACAGCTTGACCAGTACGAAATTGATTTAGCTTCGCGCAAAATCAAGCTTAGCGCAGATGAACGTAAGTCCATCGAAGACAAGCTTAAGGCGATTCAAGACTACAATTCGGCTCAACAAGCTACGGATAGAATTTTTGAAGAAACAACCGGGCCACTTCGTGACTACAACGCCACGTTGACAGCTTCTAATGCACTGTTGAAAGCTGGCACTATTGACCAGACCGAACACGCTAAACAAGTGACGAAAGCGTCGGAGCAATACAAAAACTCAGTAGATCCATTGCGCCAAACCAACATCCAGCTTGACCAACAAGCGGATTTGTTGAAACAGATTCAACCCGAACGCGAAATATCGCAACAAATGCAACAAGTTGAAAACCAACTTCGTTCGCAAGGCTTATCATTGATCGACGCAACGACAGGCGCGCTTACTAAAGAAGGTGCGGCACTTCAGCAAAAGCTAGTTGCACTTCAACAGCTAACCGCTATTCAACAACAATACGATGCAATTTATGCACAAACCGCCGGGGCCGAAGCATCTAACCGCGCAGCCATAGAAGCTACAACGCTCGCCCGTCAAAACGGTATTATTTCCGCCGAACAATACGGGATCAAACTTAATCAACTTGCCGTGCAGGCTGCACAGATTCGAATTGCAGCGGGCAACGTAATGCCGGGTGACGCCGCGCTAGCTTCGTTCGGTGCAATCATTGAAGGTTATCAAGGGTTGTTGTCTGGTCTTAGCGATAGTTTTGGTAGCTTGTTCGTTAACATAACTGACGGTTTCGCCAATGCAATCGCCGGTGCAATCATGGGCACTGAGAGCCTAGGTGACGCGCTTAGAAACGTTGCTCAACAGGCCGTACAGCAACTCATTGCTTCGCTGATTAAGCTTGGGATTCAATACGCAGTAAACGCGGCCATTGGTCAATCCCTCGGGGCCGCCGGTGTGGCGTCTTCAATTGCGATGGGTTCGGCTACCGCTGTGGCTTGGGCGCCAGCCGCCGCTGCTGTGTCGCTGGCGACCCTTGGCGCTAACGGGGCGCCCGCTGTGGCGGCTATCAGCTCTGCAAACGTGGCTTCCACTAGCTTCGCCCTGGCTGGCTTCAGCAAAGGCGGCTACACAGGCGACGTAGGACGCGGCGCAGTGGCTGGCGTTGTTCACGGACAAGAATTCGTTATGAACGCCGAAGCTACGCAACGCATTGGCGTCGGTAACTTACAGGCGATGCAAGATGGCCGTTCGAACGCGGTTCAAAGCACGGGATCGACAAAGCAGAGTGTGGGCAGTGGTGACGGTCCTCGGGTCACATTGACTGTAATCAACAATTCCAACAACAGCCAAACTAAGCAAGAATCTAGCGAAGACGCAGACGGTAACGTTGATATGGTTGTAACTATAGATACCATTGAGAACGCTTTGGCTTCGCGAGTTTCGTCCGGTCGCGGGCCGCTTAGCAAGTCTATATCTACTGGCTTCGGTCTTTCTCCTAAACCACAAGGGGCGCGCACGTAATGCCAAACTTTCCTCAAGCATTACCCGAAGCTGTACGCGATAGTTATCAAGGTACGCCGTCGTTACAGCCTAAACGTTTTCAAATGGAAGACTCGCAATATAGAATACAACGACAATCTGTCGCACAGTCTTTCAACTATTCGCTTAGCTGGAAGATGACCTTTGTCCAAACGCAAATATTCGAAGCTTGGTTTGAGTATGTTATAGGCGGCGGGGTTAATTATTTCGACATTACCTTCGCAGGAAAACAAATACACGTTAAACCTACAACGGGTATTCCAAGCTATACGCCGATAGGGGATAAATGGCTAGTTAAGCTTGACGTTAAGGAGTTACAAGCTAAGCCCATTGTTCCGACAAGAACTGGCATTCTTCCTGTTTGGCCTTCGACTATGCCGACATTCGAACGAGACGGATACACTATTGGCCCCGTAGGTTCGGTTACTCAAAGCGATCTAGAAGCAGGTAATGAGCTTGGGCGCGTTCGTTTTCGTCAAAGACTAACGCAGTTTTCGGGAAAAATTTACTGTGACCAAACCCAGCGGGATTTACTTTGGGAGTTCTACCGGGACACTCTAATTAACGGCGCGGCGTGGTTTATTGCACCGTTCGCAAACGCAAAGACAAGCGACAATCAAAGAGCGCGTATCGTACAACAGCCGGTTGAAACTCCGCTTAGTGGCTGGTATTCTATCAGCCTTAGCCTTGAAACTGTAAACGCTCCAATCATGAGCCGTTCCGAATACGCATTGCATCGCGACTTCATTAACGATTATGTTGAAGCGGATTACGTTGTTGACGATTACGTCGGTTACTACGTGGACTAAATGATATGACAACAAGTAAAGCTATCGAAGAGGCTTACGCGTCCCAACCAATTGACGAAATGGTGTTTGATACACTTGAATTTCATCACCCGTTGTTTGTCGATGAATTTGGCGTTAGAACGGCGGTACGCGTGGTGCGAGACACACAAACTTGGCAGTTCTGTTTAGAACCATCGGCGCCGCTCGATGGCGGTCAGTATGTTGACTTTTTGCCGGTGCCGTTCGATTTTACGCAGCCGGGTTATGCAGAAGACCAAGTACCAACACTTCAGTTTAGTATTTCGAACGTAAGTCGTTTAGTTACCCGTTATCTTGAACTGGCAATAGCACAGACTACTCCAATTACGCTTATCTATCGCAACTACTTACAAAGTGACTTGAGCGGTCCCCAGATTGATCCTGTCGTTACAATGACCCTTAGTTCTGCCGATGCTTCGACTATGCAAATTACGGGAACAGCTACGCTTAGCGATGTACACAACTGGCCGTTTCCGGGTAAGAAGTACACGCCGGAACGCTTTCCGGGGCTACAGCGATGATCTTAGAAGAAGTCGAAGCTTATTTAGGCATACCCTACAAAGAGGGCTCTTTCGGCCCCGACAGTTATAATTGTTGGGGTCTTTTACATCATATTCAGAAAACATATTTCAATACCGATTTACCAATTGCCCCAATAGGGGACGCCGAACGTTGTCAGCGGATGTTTAAAGATCGCGTTGAGGCTAAAGTGTGGGCAATTGTAGAAAACCCGGTACATGGTGACGGTGCTTTAATGCGCCCCGGTAAGAATCCTCATGTTGGTATCTATCTAGACTTCGATGGCGGTGGCATACTTCACGCACTGGAAGGAATCGGCGTAGTCTTTACTCCTTGCGTCGATTTAAACTATCACGGCTTTGGCCGAGTTAAATACTATAGGTTAAACAATGTCCACTAGCTTGTTAATTCACACTAACCCGTATCGCCCAAACTTAAACGTAATCGAAAAGGAAATCGACCACGGGTTAACTGTTTTTCAAGTTTTGGAAAATGCTTCGCTTGTATCTTTTTCAGAAGATGGCTTTTACCGTCTTGGTTGCTACGTTGTTATGCATAATGGCGTTGCGTTGCTTTCCAAGGATTGGAACTTGGTTTTAGCCGAAGATGATGTTATTCAAATCGCATACTTGCCTAAAGGCGGGGGCGGGGGCTCAAACATCAAGAGTATTATTGGCGCTATTCTAATCGCGGTGGCGGCTTATTTTACTTTCGGTCTTAGTTTGGTAGCGACTGCCGCTGTCGGCATTGGCGCCTTCGCAGTTCTCAGCTTGATGACGGGGGCTATCCCGCCACCTACTGCATCTTCTTCGTCTAGTTCGGGGGAAAGCACAAGCCCAACGTATAGCCTTAGCGCCCAAAGTAACACCGCCCGAATGCTTGAGGCTATGCCGAAGTGTTACGGTAGTGCGCGGATGGTTCCCGACTTAGCATCGCAGCCGTACACCGAGTATTCAGGCAACGAACAGTATCTTTACCAACTATTTTGTGTTTCGCTAGGGGCTACCGAGATAGTTTCTATCTACGTCGATGAAACAAATCTTAATCAGTTCACAGATGCTCAATATCGAATTATAAACCCTAATCAAGTCGTTACTTTGTTTCCTGACAACGTAGTAACTAGCGATGCGGTTAACGGGCTGGATATGCTAGCTCCTAACAATCCGGGTTTTAATGTACTTGGGCCTTTTGTTACCGCACCTTCTGGAACAGAAGCGGCGTACATTGGAATCGATATCGCTTTCCCCCAAGGTATTGGGCGCGTTGACGATGGCGGTAATACCGTTGCTGCATCTGTTACGCTTAACTTCCAATATCAGCTTGTTGACGATGCGGGCGCACCGCTAAGCCCTTGGCTTGAATTGTTTACTCAAGTGTTTACATTCGCAACACGTCAGCCGCAAGTTATCAGTATTAAAACAGCGGTTCCGCTTGGTCGCTATCAAGTTCGGGGGCAACGCATTTCTAACGACGCTGCCGATAACCGGACTTCGGATGGCGCGCAATGGGTTGGCCTTAAATCTTATCTTCAGTCTACTTACACTTACGGCAACTGTACTTTGATTGCTGTTCGTATGCGGGCGACCGCTGCGCTTAACTCTTCAACTGCTAGGAAGTTTAGTGTTCTTTACAAGGACCGTGTTCAAAAATGGGACCCGATTAACGGATGGGGCGCGTATCAATATAGCGGCGGTAATCCGGTATGGATTGCTTTAGATATTCTTCGTGATACCGATTACGGGCGCGGTCTTGGAACAGACCGGTTTGCCATGAACAAAGCTTACGCATTGGCGCAAACAGCCGACGCACGCGGCGACAAGTTTAACGGGGTATTCGACAGTACAGTACAGCTTTGGGATGCACTGGCTAAAGTTTTGCGATGCATGAGAACTGTTCCAATCTATTACGCGGGTGTTATCGACTTCGTTCGCGATCAACCACAAACCATTCCAACCGCAATGTTCCAACCCGCGAATATGGTTATGGGTTCGTTTAAGACAACGTACAGTTTCTTCGACATCGATACCCCGGACCACGTTATCGTTGAATACACAGACCCTGTTACTTGGAAGCCGGCTACAGTATCCTGCAAGATACCGGGCGAAACAGCGTTGAATCCGTATAACGTAACTTTGTTCGGATGTACAAGCCGGGAACAAGCATACCGTGAAGGTATGAGTATGGTTGCCGCGAACCGTGACCGCCGACGAACTATTAGCTTTTCGACACTAAGCGAAGGGTTCATTCCCCGGTATAATGGTTTAATTCGTATCAGTCACGATGTCCCGTTATGGGGTTATTCTGGACGGGTTCTAAGCTTCGACCGAACTACAGGCAAGCTTAGAACTACAGAGCCGGTTATCTTTACCTCTAACCTTCTTCACGTTATCGCCTTCCGTAAAAAAGACGGTTCGGAAGATGGCCCATACACAATGGTTATCGATAGCTCACTAGACGCAGATAACGACGAATACGGCTGCATTATTCAGGCTACAATTGCAGAGAAAAATGCAATTTATATTAGTGACGGCACTCGCGACGAATTCACCTTTTATCAGTGCGGGCCGACTGAAAAAGAAGGTTTGAAAGCATTAGTAATGTCTGCCGCGCCTAACGCGCAAGGGCAGGTTACTATTAACTGTATTAACTATGCGGAAAGTGTTTACACGGCTGAAAACGGCGGAACTATTCCCCCCGAGGCGCCCGGTTCAAACCTGCCGGGTATCCCTACTGCGCCAATTATCAACACGGTTAACGTTGTATATACTACCGAAGTAGGTTTGCAAAACATTATTGCTTCTTCGGCCAACGGCGCAATCTATTACGAGTATCAAGCTAGACTTCAAACAGCGGGCACATACGGCGATTGGGCAAACTTGGGAACGAATTCATTGCCCACACTTTCTGTTCGGCTGTCTCCCGGTAACTGGCAAGTTCGGGTTAGGGCTATTGGGCGGGCGGATGGTGCTTGGACAACTTGGACCGGCGTTATCGAAGCTACCAGCCTCCCTACTCCGCGTCTTGATTTGTTTACCGCAACAACCAAGCTTTTCGCAATCGGCCTTAATTGGGCCTTTGCAGCCGAAACAAATACGATTGCTAAAACGTTAGAAATCTACGTTGGTGTTACTAACGTTTTAGGCGATTCAACTAAGTTAACGACGATGGCCTACCCGGCAACTTCTTATGACCATACGAACTTAGAACCGGGCGCGCGCCGCTATTATTGGGCTCGCGTAATTGATACAGCCGGTCGGATTGGCGATTGGTACAACGGCGCCGTTCCTATTACCCAAGTGACTAACAGCGACGGGCAACTATTGCTAGATGCGCTTGTTGGCAAAATTGAAGATACCCAACTCGCCACCGAACTTCTAGAACAAATAGAAAGCGGCGGCGGAGCTTCTGTAGAGGTTGAAGCCCTTAAGTCAGAACTTGCGGCGATGTATACGATTAAAACACAGTTGACAGTTAACGGTGTTCCGTATATGGCGGGTATCGGTGTCGGTGTTGAAAATAACGAAGGTGTAATCACTTCACAGATTCTTTTCCGTGCGGATCGCATGGCCCTTATTAATGTTAACGACGCGGGGACCGTGTTTAGCCCTTGGGCGGTCGAAGGCATGAACACATATCTCGCAAACGCGTTTATTAAAAACGGGTCGATTGATTATCTGAAAGTTGGCGATCTTCAGTCAGACAACTACGTTTCTAATACATCGGGTTGGCGATTGGCGAAGGACGGAAACCTACAATTAAACGGGGTCGGAACAGGTTATCGTTTACAGCTAAACAGTACAGGGTTATTCTTGACAGATACTGACACGGGTGTCGTAGTCGTAGAATTGGGGTTACTCAGTTGACAATAGGGCTAATAATTCGCGATAGAGTTTCAGGGCTAGAAACTCTTCGCGTAGTAGACAGGCTAGGCCGAATACTTGGAACTTTTCAAACAGGGCCGGGGGCGGGCTCTATAAGTATTCCCGAGTTTGCGACCGCGCAAGGATGGGTGGTCCCTCGGGTTATAGAACAAGCGACAAACAGACCAACAACCGCCCCGGTGTTCGTTGTTTCCAGCTCGGGTATATCTTGGACATTTCCGGGTACTACTTCCGAAATGCCCGCTGTTAGCTGCTATGCAACTTATGGGGTTTTCTAATGGCTAACGTAGGATTAAGAGTAAAAGGGGCAAGTAGTGTTGTTCAAATTGATTCGTTTTATCGAAACTTTGAATTAATCGCAACTGGAAACCTAACTTTAACCGGCGGGGGCGATGTTGGGCACTTCGGAGATATTTCTATACCGTCGGGCGAATCTTTCCCCGTTTTAGCATTATCGACTCCTACCTATTATTGCTGGGGTACAATGCTTAATGACACAACTTATAGAATATACGCTATTGGTCCTTCCGGGGTAATACCGACAATTCGTTATTACATTTATGGGACGCCGAAGCCTTCTAATGTTGGTCAAACAGGGGCTATCGGTCTACGCATACGAAACCGGGTTACAGGAAACATTGCTTTTAGCTCAGAACGAAAGTACATGAAAGTTTTGCAAGTCAGAAGCGGACAAATGGCCGTACAGGACACGCTAACGGGTTCGGTCGCTGCTGGTAGGTCAATTGCTATTGCTGTTCAACTACGCCCGTATTCATGGCGGCGACGGACTGTTGACCAAGGCCAGCCCGTTGTGCAGATAACAATATTCGGCGGACAAATTAGATGTTCGGGCAATTCTTGGAGTTACAATTTCGGCGGAAGTGGCGGGGAAGCTTTTTTAGGAAATCTCCCTACGATAAGTTACGATAGACTTGGCTATAACTTTATGATATTAGACGTCACGGGCTTTTAAAATACAGGATAAAAATCATGGTACTTGTTCTAAGACGAAATTTAGATAGGCCGTTAACGAAAGACGAAGTAGACGATAACTTTGTCTTTCTTAATACCGAAGTCCAAGGGTTAGCCGAAGTTGTAGAAGATTTGTCGTTTGTCAAAACAGTGGCGTTACTTACCCCTGACGTTGACGGCGATATTTCGGTTGATCCACTTAAGGAAACTTTGGGAGTCAATTCTAAAGTTGACAAGGTGGCAGGCAAGGGGCTAAGTAGCGAAGATTTTACAAGCGCTGAGAAAGCTAAACTTGCGGGTTTGCAAGGCAGTCACTTTCGGGGAACATTTATCAGCTTGGCTGCGCTGCAAGCGGGAGTTGCAAGCCCGGTCGCGGGCGACTATGCGGATGTCGATACAGGTGTGGGCACTGATGCAACCCGTTATATTTGGGATGTTAACGACGCAAAATGGGTGTCTAGCGGTAGTGCTCCTTCGCTAACAGCGGCGCAAGTTAAAACGCTTTATGAGTCGAACCCGGACACAAACGCTTTTACTGACGCACAGAAAGCCAAACTCGCAGCTATTCAGGCCGGGGCAACGGCAAACCAAACTGATGCGTATTTGCTCGCACGCGGTAATCACACCGGGACACAGCTTGCCTCAACTATCAGTGACCTTGCAGCGGCAATTGCAGCGGCTACCACGGGTAAACTAGATAAGAGTGGCGGAACGCTTACGGGCGTACTTAACTATTCGCCTATAACAACCCTTAGTTCTAGCGCCACACTTAACATCGGATTTGCTACGTCTAACGTTATTACGGTTTCAGGTACTACCGGTATAACGAGCTTCGGAACTGTTGCGAGTGGTGCAACAAGAACATTGATTTTTTCGGGTATTCTTACGATAACCCATAATGCAACTTCTATGATTCTTCCAAACGGGGTTAACTTTACAACTTCGCCGGGGGATGTTGTAGAGTTCGTTTCGCTGGGTAGCGGCAATTGGAAATGCGTAGGTGTAACGCGGGCAAGTGGCAGCACTGGCGGTGGACTATGGGTAGGCACTTTAATTGCATGGCCGTTGTCTGAAGCGTCAATACCGGGCGGGTCTATTGCCAACAATGGACAACTAGTTGACCGTGCGACGTGGCCGGAACTTTGGACATTATATTCTTCACAATCTGTTTCAGACGCTACATGGTTAGCTGACCCATTGCAGCGCGGCAAACCGTCAACAGGTAACGGCTCTACTACGTTTCGAATGCCCGACCTTAACGGCAAATACAGCGACGGGCTAACCCCTGCTGCTGCCGTACTTCGAGGGCACGGTAAGAATTCGGCAGGCACGCCGGGTCTGTTCCAGCTCGACCAACTGCAAAACATTACGGGCGATTTTTCGATAACCCCCGCTGTCGGCGCCGTTGGTCCAGATGCTGTGATTTCGGGCGCGTTTAAGCTGGGTGCAACAACATTAGCGAACCGCCCAACAGGGACGGCTATTGCTAGTTGTAGAAGCCTCGGTTTCGATGCGTCGGGTTCCCCTGATGCCCGTACTGGCACCGAAACCCGAGGTACTAACGTTACTGTTGTTTGGATTACGGTTGGCGCTACAGGCACAAGCAACCCCGGAACAGTTGACGTTACCGCCCTAGCTACGCATGTAACAGCACAAGATGCGGTTATTGCAACGTTGCAGCGCAAGCCATTTGTTAGCTCGCAACAAACGATAACTTCTTCAGGGACGCTAACCTTCACGCATAGCCTAGGCGTCGTACCTTCAAATGTTTCGTTTTCTCTTGTTTGCGCAGTGGCAGACGCAGGCTTTGCAGTTGGCGACGAAGTAGCCGGGCTTGGTTTTTACAGCTCGCTGGCGAGTGCTGCGTTTCGTGGTTTCTCAATTTGGGCGGTTGATGCTGACAACCTTGCTTTAAGATTCGGGCAATTTGCAACTGTGTTCGCTGTACCGCATAAAACCACTGGCGCGTTTACAGCGCTGGTTAATACTAGCTGGAAAATCATTATGAGAATTTACCCTTGAAAGAAACTATCGATACTGTTGAAGCAAGCGTACAAGCTCTACAAATGCGTTATTACATCGACGCATTTGGAACCTATTTAGGGGGATGGGATAACGGAAATCAGCCTGAAGGGGCAATCGAAGTAGACAGCGCGCCGAGTTGGGCCGATCAACCTTGGCTATTCCCCGGTTGGGGCGTTAGTCCTTCGGTTCTACGTCAGGCGGAAGTCGAATGGCAAACGGGTGAAATGTTGATTATCGCTAATCAACTTCTTGCAATCGAGGAAGAAGCGGACGATGCAATGCCGGGTACTCGTAAGCAGTGGCTTACTTATCGAACAGGGGTTCGTCTATGGCATGAATCGCCGGACTTCCCCGACAGCACTAAGCGGCCAACGCGACCGACTTAAAACTAAGCCCCAAGGATGGGGCTTTTTAATGTCTAAAAGAACCGTCCTTGACCGCTTAACTCGTCTTGGGTTGTATGCCCTATCTTAACCAGCATTGTATCGACTCGCTTAATATACCAATCGTAATTAATATCAGCGGGTAGCGTCGAAGGTAAATCCATACATGGCTTACCGCCTTCCGTTTCAGGTACTTTGTTGTTAGACAGAACATAGTTAATAGTTCCCTTAACTTCGGTTGAAATATACCAACGAATAAATTTGCCCACAAATAACCCTGACTTGTGCGCCCCGCCTTTTACATCCCGAACAGCGATGAACTTGGTTATATCGGTGCAGGCTCGAATAGTGTGGGCAACTGGCGTGCCTGTCATTAAGAACGCGCAAATGGCTTCGGTACAAATCTGGAAAGTCGGGTTAACGTGAAATCTAAATATTTGTGCTTTCTTATCCGGCCAAGGGTTGGCGTAAGCGCCTTTAAGTTTGCATACTTCCTTTTCGTTTAACCAGTTCTTGCCAAAGTTTAGCTTTTCGGTGGCCTTATCTTCCTTATATTTAACTGCAATGTAGTTGTTTACATCTTTGCTGTAGATCGCTTGATAACCCGTCTCTTCGGTTACGAACTCAGTTTTCTTTTCCCATGCTTTAATGATCGCTTCAAACTTTAGGCGTTCATTACGTTTGACTTTGCTAACTATACCGTCTGTGTTAGCCGACACAACTTGAATGCCGTTAAGCTCTAACGTTTCAATAAGCATCGCTAGACATAGCTGGCCGCTCAATGTTACCTGTAGCAACAAGTCAGGCGAATAAAGGATGGACCATTTAGAGCCGAATTTACCGAAGCCACCGTTAATAACAATCTTCAGACTGTTAGCGCCGATAAGGTCTTTTGCTTCTTTGGCGGTAAGACGTGCAACCACAATGCCGTCATAAACCAAAAGGAACGGCGGGCCAAGGTGTTTAGGGAAGAGTTTTTGATTAAGGATGATTCGCGGATAATACGACGCAACGTCGCGATCAAGTAATATATATTCGTCGTCGGAAACGTGCGCTATGCTTTTTTCACTGCTGTGAATACCGCCCATGCCAAACTTATAAACGCTTTGGCCGATTTTAAGTTTAAGCGTCCAGACATACTTACCCTGTTTATTCTTTTCTTGTACGCCTAAACCTACCGGCCATTGCGGCGAACCGCCTTTGTCCAGCTTGAAACGGGAACTTAGAATCTTTTGATAAGCTTCGTTCAAGTAATCTGATTCGAAGCGAACTATACCCGTGTCATTATAAACACAACTATAGTCTTCTGGTAACGTTGGGCGTTTCGGGTCTTTACCTAGTATTTTAGAAAGCTCTTTGCGCATTACCGCTTCTGCAATTTGCGCGTCGGACTTAGACCTCAAATCTACGCCGTATTTCTTTGTCATTTCATCGCGAAGGTTCAATTCTTCCCGAAGGTTATCAACGATCAACAATGTATTTTGACAGTCAGCATGTACGCAATAATTTTTAACTTCAAGCGCTTGATCCTCGCTAAGGTCTTTGTACGGGTCGTAGGGTAGTTCCTGCATACGAATAGCATGCAGCCGACCGGCGTACTTCTTCAGGCTACCATTAAGCGGGCATACTTCTTTCAAGTCGATATGATTTATGAACGGCGCGGTAATCTTGTACATTTCAAAAAGATCATCGTTACGAATCTTTTCGTCAATGATTAGGTTAGACGCTTCTTTAAGCGAGCGACAGTCGTAACCTTTAAGCGCCATATAAACTAATGGCATATCATAATGATTACCGTTAAAGGTGTATATTTTAAATGCGAACAAACACCATGCCAGCTTAACGCCGTCGATTTGCGATACTGGCGAGTTTTCAAATACGGCAACCTTGCCCGACTTGATATGAAGCATACAAATAAGAAAGTAATTCGGATAACATTCAACGTCTAGAATTACTTCGTCACCAATGCACGCTTCGAATTCATTATTTTGCAGTTCGTGAATTGGCTTAAGCATTCTTTGCGGGAAGGTAAGGTTTTTAACTTCCTTGTTTTTCTTCGGCTCAATAAATCCAAACGTTCCCATTATTCGCCCCGCCGACGCATGCCCATTAGTACGGCACGCATATTGCCGCCACGCATGTACAGTTTACGTTCGAAGTCGTCGTACACTATTTCTTTGGCGGTTTTCTCAAACATTAGAATGAAGTTGCCATTAATGGTCGCAGACTGCATCGGTTCACACGGATATTCAAAACTAGCGACATCATCGTGCGCGTGAATACCTGCCCACACTTTGCCATCTTCAAAAGTGATTGCTTCGTCGTACCCATCCTGTAAAGCATTCTTTGAGAATGGGAGAACGGTTTTAATTGCGTCGTAAAATCCAGCGTCAATCGGGGAAGGTTTTGTATTAACCTTGCATTCAATCAATTTATCGAAATCAGGGCGTTTAACATCGTATAGGCACGTTCGCAAATACGAGTTGTCTTCGTACCAGAATGTCGCGCTACCAACGCTTACGCCCAATGCAACGAGCTTTGAAGGGTGCTTAGAAACGTTCAAAGCTGACTCTTTCGGAAGGTTCACGCAAGGAAGCGGCGAAACGCCATGCCAAACTTGGATCATAACCTTGCTATCGTGTATCCCTTCGACAGTTTGCGGCCCCATGAACACGGCGCGGCACATTGGGTTGTCGGCGGTTTCGAGTACCACGGCTGCCGCCTGCCCGAGCGCTGCCGCCAATTCTGGCCCTGCATCGCCTTGCCGGGGGTCGGGGCCAAGGTCAGCAAGGGCCGACGCGTCCAGACAGGGCACAGGCACGCGCACACGACCCGACTTTACTGTCAACACTGAGCCTTCAAGAGTGAAGGTAATATCGGCTTCGCAACGCTCCAACGCGGCAACCAACGTCTTAGAGTGTGGGCAACATTCGATAGCCAACCCTGTTACGGGAATACCGATCATTTCAACATCGTTTGTCGCCATAACATAACCGTTGGCGAAACGGCAATGAGTTTGCCGGTCAGTTAAGCCGGTTCCTTTTTGGATTGATGCAACGCGCTGCACTGAGGAAAGCAACAACAAATTGCCTTCGCTCATTTCCTTTTTACGACCGCGCCTAACTGCCATTTGTCAACCCCTAGAACGGACAATCATCGTCCAGATTAAACCAGTCATTGCACGCCCATACTATCACTTCCAGCGGTGGCGTTAGCATAAATTTCTGGCAGTACGTTTCGTTTTTGTTCCAGTTGTTACAGTTAAGACAGCTACGGTGAACTTGTTCCGGTCGCATTTTCGAAAGCTCGTCTTTAAGACCGGCCATTTCGTTTAAAATACGAATGGTGTTCGACCGCATACCATTGTTAGAACTCATGCGAAATAACCTTTGGATATTTAGCGCCGGGGGTAACTTCGACTTCTATTCGTTTAGCCCATCGAAGCTTACTAGTAATCTTTAAAGCGTCGTCAACTCGCGACGGCATTAACATTTCAGTTCGTTGTATCCACCATGCTCTAGCGTGTCGTGCTGCGCCGGTTGTATGCTCAAGACACACAAGTTCACTATACGTTTTCGATCCAGCGTGATAGATAACTTTCATCATGTTTAAACCGCCGCTACCTGTTACTTTTGTGTAGTTAACGTATTGCACGTTAACCCAATCACGCACAGGTTCTGTATTGGATAGCGGCGAATCTCCCGAGCTTTGTCCGGTGTATTTAACTTCGAACTTGAATTCGTGATCGCAGTTATAGCAATAACGAGCGCTAGCATAATTGTAAGCCTGACAATGGCTAACAGGGCATATTTTAACAGGGGCGTCCCCTGAATCACCTTTACTGCGCTTTTTAAAGAACGGATTATCAATTGGGCCAAGCCTCGATGTGTTGTCTGCAAAGTCCATAACGATAGTTTCAGACTTAGTGTATTCAAAGCCGGGGATATACTGTTCTGGATTGTTCCAGTCATATGGACGAAGCCCGCGACCTAGAATTTGTACCCATAGCGGAATAGAACAAGTGTGGCGAATGACCGCTATAAGGTCAACCGGGGGATGGTCATAGCCAATGGTCAAAACCCCATTGTTAACCATAAAGTCATATTCGCCCCGGTGATAGGCTTCTAGTCTTTCGTTGCGTACATCGTCCTTAAGCTTGGAATGAATTACAGTCGCCGTCATACCTTGCGCTTGCATTTCTTCACAGACGTGTTCGGCGTGCTGAATACCGTTAGCGAACACTAGCCCGCAATGACGGTTCTTAGCGTGGAACGTAGCGATAATCTCGCTTACAGCCAAACGTGTAATCCATTCTTTATCTGTGCAATCTTGTAGTTCGCGCTGGTTAAAGTCGCCTCTACTCATACCCACACTGCTAACGTCGTACTTCGTCGTTGTGCCTACTGCTATCAGCGGACACAGCCAGCCCTTGTGAATAAACTCTAGGAAGTCTTCCGGGGCGATGCGGGTGTAAGGGATGTGCGTAAACAGGCTGGTACATTCGCCGGTTTTTGGATCGTGCCGAACGATAAGCCCGTAATTATCGAACGGGGTAGCAGTTAAACCAATCATTCGAAGGTTCGGGTTAATTGCTTTTAACCCGGCGATGATAAGGTTAATTACTGCCGCTTCCTTCTCGGGGATTGTGTGCGCTTCGTCAACTAAGATTAGGTCGATGTGCCCAATCTCTTTAACCATACTGACGATACTACCCGGCGTGCCTATAACGTTGTTTTGCCAAGTGTCGCGTTTCTTCAAGCCGTCGCAGTTAATGCCAAGAGAAACGTTAGGTAGCATTGCGCGCATTTTCTTGGCATTCTGCTTAACTAGCTCTTTACTTGGGACGATAATAAGCGAACGCATATTAGCCAGCGGGTAACGGTCGAACACTTTGCGAAGGAAAAGAGGGATAACAATACTTTTGCCAGAAGCTGTGGGCAACACAATAAGAGGATTGCCAACTGCATTTTCTTCAAAGTATGGAAATAGACAATCTGCCGCTTCGTCCTGATAATAGCGAGCCTGAATAGCTTGGACTACCGGCCCGCCTAACATCATTGTCATATCATCGCCTTATATTCGTCACAGCCTGTCTCTACGAACTCGCGGGGGATGTCGTAGCCGTACTTAGTGCAGCGCCATTCGGCATTGTCTACCGGCGTTGAATGCACACACGAACGGCAATTCTTCGCAATGCTGTCACCTTCGTGGCAAATTCCATGAAACGCACACATACGGCATTGGAAGTAAGTAGTTTTAGCGCCGGGCAACATCGCCGGAACGTAATCGGTAGTGATGATATTTTCAGCGCGACGAATTCCCGCCTCTGCTTTTTCTATTGAAAGCTTTGTAACCTCACAGATTAAGTCGTCGTCATTTTTGTTTACAGCAAGATAAACCCCGTATCCAATACGCTTGCCGTAGCCATAAATAGATTGTTGAACGTAGTGTTCTTCTTTGTTGCGCTCAATGCCGCCTTCTTTAGCTAGGTTAGTAAACGTCGCTCCCGTTTTAGAAGTTTTATATTCGGGCACGAAATCGCCGGGCACGTTCCACGCTGGCGGGAATTTAATAACACCGTCTGACGATCCGCCGAAGTGACCTTTAAGGAAACTGACAACCCATTGTTTACCGGTGGCAGGGTCTACAGGTTGAACATTAAAGCCTATGCCTTGCATAAGCTTGTTCATTTGCTTTTCTTCTTCCTTCCCTCTTTCGAACAACCGAAGAGTTCTACCGTCGGCGGCGTTTTTTCGCCACCAATGAAACACGCCATATAAATAACGGTCGCACGGGCGACCAATAATCGACGCGCCCAAGTGCCAACGAAAATCGTCTTTATATGTTTGAAGCGACCATGCGTCTATGGAATCAACAATTTTCTTTGCCAGCATTTCACGGGTTTCTAACGAAAGTTCGTCGCCCGGTATTTCTGGTTTTTCCATCGGGGTTTGACTGGTAAAAAGATTGTCCATTTCATACACTCTTTATTGCGGGGAAAAATAACGGGCCGAAGCCCGTTATTTAATTGCAGAATTACTTAGCCTTGTTTCTGCATCCAAGGCGGGGTTTGGCTGTTATTTTGCGGCGCTTGGTTGTTGGTCTGCTGTTGTTGGTTGGTGTTGTCCTGTTGCTGGTTCTGGTTCCACTGCTGACCGTTGCCGCCGTTGTTGCCTTGCTGCTGGTTTTGGTTTTGTTGCTGGCTGTTGTCTTGTTGCTGATTACCGCCGCCGTTGTTCTGGCTTTGGTTGCCGTTCTGATTCCAGTTCTGGCCGCTGCTGTTGGTTTGTTGCTGTTGATTGTTGGTCTGCTGTTGCGATTGGTCTTGACCAGTCGCGCCGCCGCGTTTCGGCTTGTTGCCGTTAACGTCGTAGACTTGGCTGATTTCGGTATAGCCTTTGCCTTCGTTGGCTTCGGTAGCTTTTTGCGGGGTAACGTCGGCCAAGAAGGGCAGGTTCCACAGTTCACGGGTATCGGCCCAATGAGGTTTGCCGCAAGCGATGGACAAAGCCGACAATTGACGCAACGAAATTTCTACGGTTTTTTCGCTGCTGTGATAGACGTTCAGTCGGTAAACGCCTTGGGCGCCTTTGTTCGGGCCGTCCAGAATTTCGCAGGTGAAGGCAATGTAGCCGTTGTTACCGTTAGATTTCGCGGCAACGACTTCATCGGAAACGATACGCATCGGTTGTTTCATACCGAGCGGAAACTGTGGGGCGCCCAATTCAGGATCATATTGCAGGGCGTTGAACGGACCGGAAAGAAGCTGAGCCATTGTTTAAAACTCCTAAGACATACATTTTTGAAAGATAGTAGACAAATTCGGTTCTTCGAACTCATCCAGTCGGCCTGAACGATCACGGGCCATAATGTCGAACGTTTCGCGTGTTCGTATTGCTTTTACTTCGTGCATCACGCCGGGGATAGTTCCGGCCGGTAACTTAGCGTAATGCAAAATTTCATCAAAGAAATGCGGTACTTTCGTATGCAAATCTTGGCCGGGGAAGCTTGGACGTTTCCGTCTGGTTTCCGGGTCTTCGTGCTGCTTAGCGATCAAAACAACATTCTTGTTACGAGTGTAATACAGCTTCGTAAGAATGTCCATCACATCGAAAGACATTTCGCCGTAACATTGAAGTTTGTTTGTAAACTTCTTCATCTTGGCGCGTAAGATAGCTTCGGCCATTTCGCTGATGCTGTCAACGGCTAATGTTGCATATTTGTTAACTTCCGAACTACTGTGAAACCAAGCGAAGAACTCTTTAACGCCTTCCGCTACGCCGTCCTTATGCTCGTAAGCTTTGTACGTTGGAACGGTAGAACCACGCATAGAAAGTAGGCCCGGCTCAATGGCCAAGAATACAGGCGAAGGTGCGGTATTGATAAGCGGAGTTTTACCAGCACCCGGACCCCCGTAAAGAACCATCTTTACGCCAAGGTTCTGCGCACACTGGCCAGCCGGGATTAAGTTACTAGCGTTCATACGCCCCCAATGACAACCGAAAGTTCTTCTTCAAGAAGGTAAACAGCTTCGGTAAGATCGTACTTATCGCCGCTGTCTTCTTGCTCAAGAACTGTTTTAAAAATGGCAAGTCGCATTGGATCATGTTCCTTACCCATTACTTCGATAGCATTAACGTCGTTCGCAATCATCGTGCGACCAACTGCTATCAACATTGCCCCTGCAACTTTTGGGTCTTGGATTTCCATCTTTTACCCCCAAAAGCCGACCCTATACAAGCAATCGGCTAACGTTTGATTTATTTGGCTGCTTTCGGCGCTTTGATTTCGAGGGTCGGCGCTGCATCGGTAGTAACAATCACTTTATCAATGATTGCTTTCGCGGCGTCCGGCAGTTGGTTGTATTCGGTAAGCGACAAATCGGGCGTCCATTTAATCAGACGTTCGGCAATCAACTTACCGCTTTCGATTTTCTCTTCGATTGCGTCGAGTGCGTCGTCAATAGCGTGTTTATCAATCTTGCCATCGGCGTTCTTAACGAAGCCGTAATTGATTTTTTTAACCATCGTGGCTTTATAACCGCCGCCGAGTTCAACGTTTTCCGTGCCTTTATGTTTGGCCGGATCACTCAAGAATGCGACGTTGATTTTGCGCAGTTCCATTTCTACTTCTTTGGCGCGCTCAAGGGTCTTTTTAGTGATTTCCCATTGGGCCAAAAGGCGGTCACGAACAGTGATGAAATCGACCGGGCCAAGCTCAGTGGCCTTGAGCGTATAAAGGTGCTCGATTGGGCACTTGGCGTAGTCGATACTGGGGACGGTGTTAGTGTTCCAGCTACCGTTAGGAGTAGAGCCGTTCATTAGTACAACCTCGGGTGTTTGAATGTGTGGGCATCCTATCCAGCCTGCCGGTATGTGTCAACAGGATTCTACACTTGCTTTCTAGTATCCTGCATTGTAGGCTTGCGTCATTCCTTTGGAGCGTTCCCGATGCAAACCCCACCTATCAGCCTGACTGCCCACACTGTCGAACTACTGCGCAACAGGCCAGTTACCTTAGACCTCGACACTATCGCGGCAGACTGTAAGGTTAGCAAATCTTGGCTAAACTTGCTAATTGCGGGGCAGTACAAAGACCCCGGCGCCGACAAGATGCAGCGTCTATATGAGTACCTTTCGAAAAAACCACTACTATCTAACGAATTCAATTAAGGGGCCGTAATGTTGGATAACGTCCCGGCTGAATTGCGCCAGTATAAAAGCTTTGTGCTTTGGCGCTATGAAGAAAAAGAAGACGGAAAGAAAGCAACGAAAGTACCGTATTCCGTTAAAGGACATCCGGCGTCGGTTAATAAGCCTTCCGATTGGTGCGACTTTGATAGCGCCGTTTCCATGCTTAATAGTCACCCTGATTATTTCTCGGGCATCGGCTTCGTATTGTCTGAAAATGACCCGTTCGCGTTTATCGACTTGGACGACCCGTTCGAACCAGCGAAGAACTACAGCGAAGCCGATTCAAACAAAATCATGGAACGACACAAATTAATTCATGATTTGTTCGAAAGCTATTCGGAACTTTCCCCGTCCGGTCGCGGGCTTCATATCCTATGTAAAGGTTCCGTAGCCCAAGGCCGTAAGCGTGCGCAAGTGGAAGTGTATTCTACGCAACGTTTTATGACCGTTACCGGGAACTTTATTAAGGCGCTTCCAATCGTTGAAAAACAGGAACTGTTAACCGAACTATGGTCGGAAATGAGCAAAGACGTAGCAGTCTATAGCGAGATTCCAGACCAACCGGCTAAAGACACAGACCACGATGTTTGCTCAATGGCATACAACGCTTCTAACGGCGCTAAGTTTGCCGATCTTTACATGGGTAACTGGCAAGTCTATTACAATTCTCAGTCAGACGCTGACTTTGCCCTAATCGACATCATCGACTTCT
>Ga0307511_10000346_pt1 | contig 49297 bp, 41 predicted proteins | sample 13_EM_MG_FD_200266 | JGI IMG/M metagenome (GOLD analysis project Ga0307511, IMG submission 200266) | Populus trichocarpa ectomycorrhiza microbial communities from riparian zone in the Pacific Northwest, United States - 13_EM | ecosystem: Host-associated > Plants > Roots > Unclassified | place... | reverse complement strand
TGTTGCTCATCCTTCGGCGGTCATAGACCGCCGCTACAGGTTGAATTCATCCGACCAAATCGAGGATTTTTTCCGCCACCGTTCTCGCGGAAAATTGTTCGCACTGGCGTGCATGTCGGGCCTTGCAGTCGGTCCAGATCGGATCGTGACAATGGTCGTGAAGTTTTTTTAACGAGGCCACGAGCGCACCGATATCGCGCGCAGGGTAGGTCAAAGCATCGGCTTCGGTCAAAAAGCCCGCCAACCCCACTTGATCGGAGAGAAGCAGGGGTAGTCCCACGCAAGCGCCTTCGAGTGCGCTGATCGAAAAAGCCTCCAGACCGATGGAAGGAAGAACGTAGAGATCACCGGAGCGAAGAAGCTCCCGTAGCGCTGTCGGCTCAAGCAATCCGCAAAGCTTGACCTGAGAGCACAAATTCAAGGCACCTATTTTGGCCGCTAACTTTTCTCGCTCTGGCCCTTCTCCGGCCAGGCTCAGGCGGGCGGTGATGCCATGTTCGTCGCGCAACCGGGCCGCCGCTTCGATCAAGTTGATAAATCCTTTCATACCGAGCAGCCGTCCGCTCGAAACGAGATGCCAGTCGGAATCGGTCTGTTTTTTTGAATCCGCTTCATCCGGTTTAAAAAAATCGACATCAACCGGATTCGGAATCAGCGCGGGCCTTTTCCCCACGCGGGCTTCTGCGAGATCCGCCACCGGCCGACTCACCGCGAAAGCCTGGTCGACTGCTCCATAAAAATACCGATCTCCTGCAAAAAAATCGGTGCCATGAAATCCCATGATGACTTTCAAGTCAGGCCGAGTCCGTTTCCAGAACCAGGCGACGGGCCAGTCAAAAGGCTTGCCCAGCAGCACGAGATCGCAACGCTGTTGCGACCAGGCTTGTCGCGAGCTCCAGCCAAAATGAAGCCTTTGAACCAGACGCTGAAACCGGGTCCCAATATCGGGAATCGATTTGGCTTCCCAGTAGGGATGCAATTCCAGCTTCAAGCTGGTGGCACGGTGACTGCGGCCCGATTTCGGTTGCCCGCCGAAAAGAACCACCTCGTGGCCCATCTGTTGCAGCATCTCGCCCACGGTGAAGGAAAAAGTTTCGATGCCCCCCACCTCCGGCGAGCCGGGCAGGTCGAACGTCGCGTTTGGAAGGAAGAGGCCGATCTTCATTTTCAGACAGGCCTATATTTTGACGGATCGGGCCAGGGACGCGGCCACCACTTCGCTGGCTGCGGCCAGGACCTGCTCGAACGAAATGGAGCTGATCGAGTCGCCCATATTCACGGTTTGAAGCGTGCGGTGGAGAACCGGGTTGGCCTGGTGAGGGCCGCACGATTCCGTGGAAGAGCCGCGATCAAGCGGCGCGAAAAGAGTCAGCGTGGGACACCCCACCGCAAGCGCCAGATGATAAGGGCCCGTATCACCGGAAAGAAAGGCCACGGCACGCCCCTGGGTCCGGCCCAGTTCGGAAAGAGTGAGTTTTCCCGCGAGCACCTGCGAGGGCGATTTCATGCGGGCCGCGATAATGGCCGCGAGCGCCAGTTCCGAGCGGTCTCCGGTCAGTCCGATGGCGCAATCGAATTGAGCGGCAAGCGTATCGGCCAGCCGGGCCCAGTTTTCCACCGGCCAGCGCTTGAATTCACGCGACGCGCCGGGATGAATCAGGATGCGGCGTTCGTGCGTCCCCACTTCGGCATTCAAGTGAGGCAGCGAAAGATGACGCGACACCGGTTCCAGACGCAATGCCTCAGCCATGGCCAGATTGTTATCAATCGCATGCCCCGTGGCGTAGCCGTCGTCGCCAGGGCGACGCAGCATGTCTTCATTGGCAATCCAACGCGGGTAACTCGTCCAGCGCGTGCGATAGCGGAGAAAGCCGCGTACGCCGCACCACCACAGCCAGGGAATCAAATCGGGTTCGGTCAAGTTGGCCAGCAACGCAATGCGATGCGGATCATTCCGCAAATCCCGGCGCAGGTAACTCCAGCGATATTTGCCGCGAACGGTGAAAAGCCGGTGCAGACGAGGATCGTTTTTATAAAGATCGGCATAGGGCGCTTTGACCAGGAGCGAAACCCGTCCCGGGCCGAGCCGCTGAAAAAGAGTCTCGATCAGGGGCGTCGTGAGGATTGAATCACCAAGGGCGGTACTGGCCACCACGAGCACTTTTTCGTCGTGGGCCAGGACCGTGCGTGCCTCAAGCAAGGGCCAGGTACGCGTTAGCCCCAAGTAATGGGTCGCGTGATGGGTCAAAGTCCAGGCGGGATCGAGTCCGGGAAAATTCATGTCGGCCACACTTCCTTCAATTGGGCGAAAACAGTTTCAGCCGCGATATCGGCCATGCTGGCATCCGCCGGTGTGCGATAATTTTCGGGACGCGGCAACTGGACGACGCGATGACGATCCCCATAGCTCCAGGGTCCGACCCGTTTGGAGGGATTGTTGCAATGGATCAGCGCCACGACGCGTGTCCCCACGGCAAACCCGAGATGCATGATGCCGGTATCGGTTGAGACCAGGGCGCTCGCACTTGTCAGCAGCGCTGCCGATTCGGCCAATGAAAATTTTTCCACGACATCATGATAGGGCCTTTTTTCTCCGACGAACAGCCCTTCGAGTTCGCGTCGACGGGCTTCCTGGTCCGGCCCGCCCAGCACAAAAATTTCAGCGTCAAGTTCCCGGGCCGCAAGCCGCAGTAATTCGGCGTAACGAAACACGGGCCAGTCGCGCCACGAGGCCCGTCGTCCACCGCCAATTTGCAGCACGAGCCTCCGCCTGGAGTCGATGCCCATGGCTTGCAATTTTTTCTCCAATCCCGCCCGCTCTTCATCGCGCACCGCATAGACAAGATGCGGTTCTTTTGTGTCGGCACCGAGATATCGCGCGATGCGAAGAGTCTGCTCCACGCCGTGGGTCGTATCCCAATCGGGTTGAGGAAGGTTGTGGCCGCAGAGCCAGCTCATTCGCGTCATGCTCGGGATGCTGACCGTGATATCGGGATCGATGAGGTAGCTCAGACAGCGGGGCTCGGGATCATTTCCGCGCAGATGGATGATTGCATCCCACGGTCCTGCCGCGCGCAGTTCTCGCTGCAAGCGCCAAAAGGCGAACGGCCCTTTATGGAAAAGGAAAATCTGGGCGACATGGGGATTATGCTCCAGCAAAAGCCGACGGCGGCGATGAACCACGCCTGCCAGATGCGCCCCCGGAAAAGTTTCGCGCAAGGCCTTAAAGACCACCGAGTCGGTCAGCGTATCGCCGATTCCCGCGCAGGTAAAAACCAGGATGCGCGAACGGGAATTCAGTTGGATCGGCGTGGGGTGAGGCGGTTGTTTTCGGGCCAGCGCACGAAAGACCGTTTCGTACCCGGCAGCGGAAAGACGATTGAGAAGCGAGGCCATGACGCAATTACGAAAGGGGTTTGAGGATTTCGTCGAGCGCGGCCTGGACTTCTTCCACCGTAATGGCCTCCATACAAAGACGCGGAACGTTCGGATCAGAGTCGCATCGACTCTCTCCTTGTTCTCGACAAGGACAAGGATGGTGCAGGGTCCGACCCTGCGTCCGCCACGGATGCCAGTCCGTCACGCCGGTCGGACCAAAGAGTGCGATGACCGGACGGCCGACGGCGGCGGCAATGTGCATGGGAGCGGTATCGACGCCAAAAAAACAATCCGATTCAGCCGAGATCGCGCCCAGTTGGCCGAGGGTGCAAGTGCCATCGATAAAAAACGGTTTGGTTTTGCACCGTCCGACAATACCCTGCGCGCGCGCGCGTTCCCGCGGAATGGGGCCGGTAGTCACCACAACGCGAACGCCACGTTCGAGTTGCAGCCAATCGATCACCCGTGCCATCGAATCGTCATTCCAGCATTTACGCATCCACCGCGCCACCGGATGGACATGGACGATCCGGGCCGGGCGCAACGGTTTTAGTTGGGTACGGGCCCAGGCCAGGGTTTTCTCCGGCAAGGTGAGGCAAAGATCGCCAGGAACGGTATTGCGGAATTTCACGCCAGTCTGTTCAAGAGTCCAGAAATGCTTTTCAACTTCGTGCAAGTTCGTGGGTGGTTCGGGCAACTCGACATTATAGGCAAATCGACGCGGATCATATTTTCCCCAGCTGTGATGAGGGTAACCCATGCGAAAAGAAGCACCGCAAATGAGAGAATACCAGGCGGGGCGATCCCCGCTGGTAAAGCTCATCGTCAGGTCAAACTGCCGCCGTCGCAATTCACGAACAAAGGCAAACTCATGCGCCAGCTGGCGCAATAAATTTTGTTCCTTGCTCTCCCGCTTAAAAACGAGCACTTCATCGATGTGGGGATTGCCGTCGAGCATCGCTTCAGTGCCGGAATTGACCACCGCCGTGATCCGCGCTTCGGGAAAAGTTTCTCTCAGTGCGCGCAATAACGGTGTAATCATCAGCACATCACCGATGTTACGCATCTTGAAAATAGCCAGGCGCTTGACGTTTTGTAATTCCATTGTGGGAAGGGAACCGGCATCGTAACCGCTTTGATTTATGAGGCAATGGCGCATTCTTCATTCCGAATCGTCCCGTGGCTGGGGCGGGCAGGAACTCCGGGTCTTTACGGAACTGGAGTGGATGCGCGCGCACGGACATTGGGTCGCTCTGGCGGCCCATCCCAAGAGCGTCATTGCGCAACGTGCACAGGAAGCGGGCCTCCCATTTTATCCGCTGCAGACGCATAAGGCACTTCTTCCCGTGGCGATCGCGCAGATGACCTCGTGGTTGCTGCGCAACCGGATCGAGGTCGTCAACACCCACAGTTCCAATGACGGCTGGCTTGTCGGATTGGCGGCCCGCCTGGCCCGCCGCCCCCTGCTCATCCGCTCCCGCCACATCGAAGTCGATTACCCCAACCGCTTTGTCAGCGGCATCGCTTACCGCACGCTTCCCCATCACGTCCTGACCACCAGCCAGCGCATCGCCAACCGCTTGATTGAAGAACTCGCCATCCCTCCCTTACGGGTGACTTGCATTTCGACCGGTGTCGACCTGACCCGTTTCAATCCGACAATACCGGGCGGCTTGCGTCAGGAACTCGGGATCGCCCCGGACACCGCACTGGTCGGGATGATTTCTGTCCTGCGCAGTTGGAAAGGGCACGGCACTTTTCTCGATGCCGCTACGGAATTGCTCAAAAACGCCCGGAGACCCATTCATTTTATCATCGCGGGAGACGGCCCGGCCCGCCAGGAACTAACCGATAAAATTGCGCAAGCTCCGTGGAAAAACCACGTCACTCTCCTCGGCCATCGCAGTGACGTCCCCAACGTTCTCGCTTCGCTGGACGCGCTGATCTTGCCTTCTTTCGCTCATGAGGGCATTCCGCAAATCATCCTTCAGGCCCAGGCCATGGAGCGCGCGATTGTGGCGACAACCGTGGGTGGCATTCCCGAAGTGGTGGAAGACGGCGTCACCGGTTTTCTTATTCCCCCCCGCAATCCCAAAGCGCTGGTGGAGAAAATCGAAATGGTACTGGCGGATCCCGCGTTGCGAACACGTTTAGGCACGGCCGCACGCGCCAAAATCGAAAAGCACCACAGCCTCGACGCCATGGGCGAGCGCCTGCTGGCGCTGTATGAGGAATGCAGCGTACGGTCGGTTTAATCTCTCAGGGTAAATTCCCCGCCGCTTGCGGCGTGCAGTTGGTAGCCGTCGGACCTGCGGTCGGCAGTAGATTTCCCTCCGTAGCCGCGCTCGTAAGAGCGTGGCCTGCAGTGGTAGCCGTCGCGGGCTCCGCGACGGTCCGGCGCAGAGCCTGCGCCGGCTACCTTAAAAAATACCCCGCTGCTTGCGGCGGGATTCTTTATTCTCGTTGGGTCTATGACCGCCGAGGGAAAAGGAAACATGTCGCCCATGCTCCGGCGGTTCCTTCGGCTTTGCTCAGGACAGGCGCCGACCGCCGCTACAGAAATCCCCGAACTGATCCTTCGACAATGCTTCGACTCCGCTTCGCTCGCTCAGGATGACGGATTGTTTAAATCCCCGCTTCCTTTAACCGCGAAGCGGGAGGCTTGCCCAGATATTCCTTTTCGTAGCGTTTGAGGATCGCGCCGTGAGGATTAAAGGTGAAGAGGTCGGCATAACGCCCCCAGGCGACAAGCTGTCGAAAGAGAATTTTCGGACGTTCGTTGGGGAATAACTGGGTGAGGTCATTAAGGACTTCCTCCTCAGTGATTTCCCTGGTTTCGGACTGGTCGATGCGGTCGGCGAAATGCTTGAAAATTTTGAGATCGAGCAGCAGATCGTGAATCAATTTCTTGCGCTGCTTCGTATCGGCCTGGTGGAAGGCGGTGCCAGCCTTGGTCAGGCGGACGGTCTGTCCCGGCGTCTCGACAAGGTCGATCAATTCCGCCGCCTTCACGACCGAAAGAAAAGTGCTGAAATCTTTCTTTAACCGCGTGGCCAGGGCGAAGAGGCTTTCCGGTTCGGGACCGAGCAATTGGACCAGGCCCATCACTTCGCCCATGGTCACGTTGGGCAACGGGGCGTAAGCCGATTCCTCGGGATTTTCGGGCGCAACCACTTCAGGTTCGCTCACAGAAGGTTCATCGTGGAGGACTGAGTTGGTTAAAATCGCGTGGATTTGCGCGACGAGTTGCTGGAATGCCGGGCTGGCCGGATCGCGCGGGTAAGGCAGTGGATTCGGAACGATTTTCTGCACGCGACCCGGATGCGCGGCCAGTACGACGATGTTACGCGCGAGGTAGACCGCCTCGGCAATATTGTGGGTGACGAGAATCAAACTCTTGAAGCCGGCGGCGGGGTCCGTGGCGATGCGCCCGATTTCGTTACGCAAGGTTTCACCCGTCAGCACGTCGAGGGCGCTGAAGGGCTCGTCCATGCAGAGAATCTCCGGCTCCATGATGAGGGCCCGGGCGATGCCGACGCGCTGCTTCATGCCACCGGAAAGCTCTTTCGGCAGAACGTCGCCATAACCGTCCAGCCCGACCATTTCGATGGTTTTGTGGAAGTGCTGTTCTTTTTCTTCAGGCGAGTAGGTCGAATTTTCCAGGCCGAGCAGGATGTTTTCGCGCACGGTCAACCAGGGGAAAAGAGCGAAATTCTGGAAGACCATGGCCACGCCGGGATTGACCCCGGAAAGCGTTTTGCCGCGAAATTTTACCATGCCGCTCGTCGGCTGGATCAGGCCGGAGAGAATCCGCATGATGGTCGATTTGCCGCAGCCGGACGGTCCCAGCAGGGCCATGACGTCATGTTCCTGCACCTTGAGATTGATGTCCTCCAGCACCTTCATCTTTTGATCGGCGCCCTCGCCGAAACGCATTTCGATTCCGATCAGTTCAACGATGGGCGTGGAAGTTGTGGTCATGGCTTGAGGGGGTTAAGTAAGAAGTTGATAGCGTTCCTGGGCGATGGCGGAAATGCGTTTCCACACCGTTCGATTAAAGAACACGACGAAAAGCGCCATGGCCAAAACGGCGGCAGCGAGAACAGGGGTATTACCTTTATTGCTCGCGTCGGAAATCAACGCGCCCAGGCCAGTGGCGATCCTCGGAGAGCCCAGGTACTGCACATATTCGGAAACGATGCTGGCATTCCACGCGCCGCCCGCCGCCGTGATCCAACCGGTGGCCAGGGCCGGAAAAACGCCGGGTAACAGCAGCGTACGCCATCTTTGCCAAGCGGTAAGATGCGTCAGTTGCGTGCACGCTTTTAAATCCTGGGGAATGGCGCTGGCTCCGGAAATCACATTGAAAAGAATATACCAGATGCTTCCCAGCATCATCAAAACCGCGGAGCCCCATTCGAGATTTCCGTGAACAAAGTAGATCAGGAATACGAGGTTCGGGAAAACCATCGGCGCGGGAAAGGAGGCGGCGATCTGGGTGATGGGCATGACATAACGGGCCCAGCGCGGGTTGGAGCCAATCCAGACACCGATCGGAACGGCGATGAGCGTGCTTATGAAAATGGCCCCCATCACCCGGGTCAGGGTCAGCAGCAAACAACCGCCGATCTTCAGCCATTCTCCAAGAGTGACCTCCGCCAGCAGAAGAACGACATGATAGACTCCATACAAAAGTCCGATGGTGACCAGGGTAAGAAAGATTTTCTTCCAGGGAATGAGGCTTATCAATTTAAGAGCGTAGCTCGGCTCGCGAGAGACGGCTTTCGATTTCCATATTGGCGGTTTGTTCAGACGGCGAACAAAAAAGCCGTGCAGCCTTTGCGCCACCTTGGAACGGCTCAGCCATCTCAGTACAGCCGAACGATCCTGGTATTCCGATTCGGTGTCCTCGATCTTGAATTTATTCGACCAAACGATGAGCGGACGCCAAACGAGCTGGTCGATGGCTACGATCATCAGGATCATCGCCACCACCGCTTCGAATTGCGCCCAGCCATCGCCCTTGGCCTGGGCCTCGTTCATGTAGGAACCGATGCCGGGCAATCGGAAGTCCTGTCCATTCAGGGTGAAGGCCTCGTTGACGGTGAGGAAGAACCAGCCGCCTGCCATCGAGACCATGCTGTTATAAACCAGGCCCTTGGTGGCATAGGGAATTTCGATTCGCGTGAATTTTTGCCACCAGGTGAACCACGCCAGCTTGCCCACAAAGGCAAAATCATCGGGTAGATTTTTTAACGAATAATAAAAACTGAAAGTCATGTTCCAGACTTGGCCGGTGAAGATGATCAACACGCAAGTCAGTTCCAGGCCGATCTCGTTATGAGGAAAAAGACTGACCAGCCCCATTTCCAGGGGAGTCAGGAAGGCGAGGAACGGCACGCTTTGCAGGATATCCAGGAGCGGAATAAGGAAGCGCTCGGCATTCCGGTCGTAAGCGGCCCAGCGGGCGTAAAACAGGGTGAAGACGATGGAGAAGCCGTAGGCGATCACCCCGCGCGAAAACGAGAGCAGTGTATAAAAAGGAAGCCACCAGGCGGAAAGATGGATTTCCACCGTGCGATGGTACGGCTGGTGCCACTCGCGCCCGACTTCGAGCGAACCGAAAAGAACGGCCAGCAATGCCGCCAGGATGACAAAATCAGCGAGAAAGGAATGACGTGGTTCCTCGGGCGCTTGTCGACGTTGGGCGGGATTCAGGTCCATGGACGAAAAATTCTTCTCTCTCCTCGTAGGTAGGAGCTACCAGCGGATTTGTCCAATGCAATGGAAGAAGAAACGAAAGTATTACCTAATTGTCATATGGAAGCAGCCCCTGCTCTCTTTTTTAATTTAGGTTTCCGCAAAGCGGCGGTAGGGTCAGGGCTTCATGGCTTCACCTCGTTCTTTCAAACCCCGTTTTGGACTCGTCGTCAGCGAATACAATCGCGACTACACGGACGCCTTGCTCGATTCGGCCCAGGCAGTCTTAAGCGGCTACGAACTCAAAATTGTTCGCGTGCCGGGCGCGTACGAAATTCCACTTCAGGTCCAGCGGCTGGCCCGCACCGGACGCTATGCGGCGATTATCGCACTCGGCCTCATCTGGCAGGGGCGCACCCAGCATGCCCAGGAAATTTCCCGCGCCGTCACCGATGCGCTCATGCGGATCATGCTGGAGACGGACGTGCCGGTTTTCCACGAAGTCCTCACCATCAAGACCGAGACCGAAGCACGGGTGCGTTGTTTCGGAAAAAAACTCAACCGGGGTCGCGAAGCCGCCGAAGCCGCTCTGAAGCTCGTCCTCAAATCTCCGACCAAAGGAAACAACTGATTATGGGCCTGCGTCGCGACGGGCGGGAAGCCGCCATCCAATTTCTTTACCAGGTCGATACCTACCGTCCCGCCAATGTGGAGGAGGCGCTCGCGGCTTTCTGGAAGCAGAATGAGGAGCCGAAAAACGTGCGTGATTTCGCTAACGATCTGTTGCGCGGCGCGCTGGAAAAAATACCCGAGGTCGATGCCAAGATTCGTACCCTGGCCGATAACTGGGATTTCGAACGATTGGCGGCAGTTGATCGCAATATCCTGCGCCTGGCCGTCTATGAAATGCTTTTCCGGCCCGAAATCCCGCCGGTCGTCTCCATTAATGAAGCCATTGAAATCGCCAAAAAATTCAGCACGGCGGAATCGGGCAAATTTGTTAACGGCTTGCTTGATCGGGTCAAAAAAGAACTCCTTCGGCCCGCTCGACAGGCGTCGGGCTGACCTAATCGTGTAAATACAGTGTAAATTTTATCTTGCATTTAATTTATTGCATTAGATATTGGAATCGTGAATCGAATCATCCTTTTCTTGGTTTTATCCACCCTGATTACCCGAGCGGATGATATCACATTAAGTGACGGAACCGTCTACAAAGACGCCAAAATTGTCAGCCACGACGCCGTCAATGCAACCATTCTCTATGCAGAAGGTGGAGTTACTGTCCCCTTGGCCAAACTCCCCGCCGAGTTTCAACAAAAATATGGGCATGACCCAGTCTCTGCAGATGGCGCTGCCGCCGCACCAACAGCTCACGATCAAGCTGCAGAGGAGTGGCGAAACTATCGCAAAGCCCTGGATAAGTATGCCGCAGTTAATGGTAAGCTCGTAACGAGGGAAGTTTCGGGCATCGTCACGCTCAACGTAAAGTTTAACCGTGTGGCAGAAGTAAAGGACACCGCCGGGCAAAGCCTGGGACGTGGCACCTATGTCGATATTGATAAGGAACACCCCGCAAATCCGGCCACCCCCACAGCTTCCATGCCCTCCGACACCACCATTTATCTCAAGGGCTACATTCTCAATGCGGATAAACCGGTCAAAGTCGATGTTGTGAAAAGCGGAGCGACGGAAACCGGCGGTCTCTATTATACCGTTGTCGAACCCTTCAATTTCGACTTCTGGAAAAAAGCGGGCGCACCTCAGTAGAGGCTGATCTTTTCAAGCGTCGCTTGCTTCATGGCTGGGCCGTGGATAGCCTGCGATTGTCCCGGGATAAGCTGCATGAACCCAAGAACCCTCCGCCATCTGCCGGCAGCATTTTTTCTCCTGCTGGGCTCGGCGGAATTGATCTCGGAAGCGAAAGCCGATCCAGCCCCTGCTGCCGACGTGGTCTACGTCACTGGCCAAGTCCACCAACAAGGCCCCATTGAAATTCCACCGGGGCAGACCCTCACGGTACATAAAGTCATCATTCTCGATGGTGGCCTCGGTGATTTTGCCGACCGGCTGCACATCAAGCTCATGCGGACCAATCCCGACGGCACCAGCACCACGATCATGGTCAACCTGGCAACGATCACGGACCGCAACCATCTTGAGAAAGATCCCATCGTCAAACCGGGGGATGTCATTGTGGTACCCATGCTGCCAATTGACTACACTAGCCCAAAATAATTTTCGATATTTCCAGCCTTCGGGCGTCTAATAATTACACATGCACCTCTCCGCCATCGAGGCCGATTCGGAACGCCTGCAAAAGCGCTGGATTATCGCGGCCTTGTTGCTGGCGCTTTTCTTTCACGTCATCGTGGCGTGGGCGCTGGGGTGGTACAAACTTCCCGGCCTGGAAACGCCGAGCCACTTCACCAAGCCCACCGGCCCCTTCACGGTCAAACGCATCGAGATCAATCCCGACGCACTCAAGGTGGAACAGAATAACCCCATCTCCAAACTGCCCGTGGCTGAACCGCCGAAAAATCCGGCCCAATTCAATCTCGACCCGAACCTCGTCGAAAAGGCGCTCCAGGCACCGCTGCCCACGCTAAGTGCCCCCGCCGTGCCGGAACCGAACAAAGTCATCGGCACAACCGAGATGAGCCAGGGCCTGCCGTTCGTCGAATCGGACTCAGCCAAAATATCGGCGGAAATTTCCAAAGTGGAGCCAAGCGCGATCACCAGCGGGCCTCTCACGTCCTCCAAGTTGGCGCAGGACTTGATCACCGCCAACACCGGTGCTGCCCGGCCCGGCCCATCCACCGGCGCACCGACAACCGGCAGTGGCAGCGGCAAACTTCCCGGCTTTGCGGAATTGGCCCCCGGCTTTCGCACCACCGGTCCCGATATTTCAAATCTGCCCGAACCCGTTCTCCTTCGATTGCCCAGCGACGTTCTCTTTGATTTCAACTCGGCAAAACTTCGCCCCGAAGCCGATGCCTTGCTCAGCCAAGCTGTAGCGATGATTACGAAATATCCCCAGGCCGACATCCAGATTGACGGCTATAGCGATTCCTTTGGTCAACCCGAGTACAACCGCACGCTCTCCCAACAACGGGCTGAAGCGGTACAGGCATGGCTGCAGGATCGCATCACACAGGACGGCTATAAATTTCACGCCTCGGGCCATGGCAGCACTAATTATGTCGTCAGTTCGCAAGGCACCATCGAGCAACAACAGCCCAACCGCCGCGTCGAACTTCTGATCCAGGCCTTGAAGCCGTAGACGGTTAATCTCGCTGGGTCTAATTCCCCGAAGCTTGCTTCGGCTTTTCTGTAGCGGCGGTCTATGACCGCCGATGGAAAAAGAAAGCGTGTCGTCCATGTTTCGGCGGTCATAGACCGCCGCTACAGAAGAATACCCCACTGCTTGCTTCGGTGTTCTTGACCTATCGAGCCAACTCGGCCTGGGTCAAGGTGGCGATAAATTCTTCGACGTTGGCTGCCGCCATGAGATTGTCGCGCGTGGAGGGCTCTTTGAGGAGACGGGCCAGGCCGCCGACCACGCTGAGATAATCGGTCACCATTCGCTTCGGTGTGCCGATGACGAAAATGAGTTTGACGGTCTGGCCGGAATTCTCGAACCAGACGCCCTGGGGACTGCGGCCCACGGCCAGGACCATGCCTTTGAGATAGTCGGTGCGGGCATGAGGAAAAGCGATTTCATTGCCAAGGCAGGTGGACTCGATCCGCTCGCGGGCGAGCAACTCCTCATAGAAGCCGGAAAAATTGGTGACGTTGGGATTGGACTGCAAAAGCTGCGCAACTTCATTGATCGCGTTACATCGCTTGGTTTGCGCCAATTCGAGCTTGATTTGTTCCGGCTTGAGCAGGCTGCTGATTTGCATAAGGGCGTCTTTTCAGGGTTCGCTTTGCGCTTTTAAAAAGCAAGTCAAAACCTGCTTTTGCGACAAAGGGAACTGCGGAACTATAATCCCGTTTTTCCGTTTGCGCTTGAGGAATTTGTGATTTGCTACGGATTCTTCAGCAATTTTTCCAAGTGGGGGTCTTTGGCTACGCCGAGTTCCAGCGCCCGGTTGTAATGGCGGCTTGCCAGCGCGAGCGCGGGCGGTTTGGAATCGGCATAAACCACGGCCAGGTTGAAGTGGGCTTCGCCGAAGGTTTCATCAATGTCGATGGCCTTGCGGAATTCTTTTTCGGCTACTTCCTGCCAGCCTTTTTGGGCACAGGCGCAACCGAGATAATCGTGGCTCCAGACATTGTTCGGATCCAACGCAATCGCCCGTTCCAACGCTCCAATGGCATTGTCGTACTGGCTCATCTGATAATAAACGATGCCGAGACTCCGGTAAGAGAAGGCATCGGAGGGGGAAATTTTGACGGCCTGTTGCAGGGCCTTGAGCGCCTCGGGCAAATGGCCCTGTTGGAAGCGCACCACGCCGAGATTGCTCCACGCATAAATCGATTCAGGATATTTATCGATAATCGACTGGTACTTGGCCGACGCATCATCATAACGTCCGGCCTTGAACAGGTCGGCGGCCTGCTGCGCGGTGTCCTTCATGTCATCGGGAAGAACCGGCTTGTTGGCATAAAGAGAGGGGTCCGCCGATTGCGGGGCCGAATTACTATTCTTGATCGTTGTATCCGTATAAGTTGTGGTGCCTTCCGGAATGTGAGTCACCGTTCGCGTGTTATCCGGTGCGGGAGGAGTGGTCGTGTCGGGAACTACAGGAGGGGTAATCGCCGTCGTGTTGGCAGAACCGTTATCGGGTGTACTCGTCGTTGGCGATGTGATCGCAGGCGCGGGGGAAGGCGTTCCCGTCGTGCTGTCGGCTGGCGTTTTGGTGATGGTGGGCGCGGTATCATTAGCCGCAGTTGTCGTTGGCGCATTGGGCGTCGGTGTCGGATCAACTGGCTGAGGCGTTGGCGTGGGATTATTGCTCACCACGGTAACTGACGGCTGGTTAGCTGAGTTATCCGGCGTGGGAGTTGGCGTCGTATCGGCCATCGCCGGAGCATTGTTGCTGGGGGACGGGGTAGGCGTGGGCACCGTCGAGTTGTCGGCTACGGTGGCGGACGGCGTGGGAGTAGGCGTAGCGGATACCTGCGTGGAAAGAACATTGCCGCCGCCCGGGATCTCCGGCCCCGATGTCTTCAAGCTGGCTAGGAGGTCCTTTTCCTCATCATTGGACGCGGGAGTCATCGGCGAAGCGAGAATGTCGAGTTGTTGCTGGAGAACGCTCGACTTGATCTTGAGATTATCAAATTCTTCCTGGGCCAGACGCTTGGCCATGTCGCGGTGGGCCTGTTCGTGAAGTTCATTCGTGAGGATGTCACGCATGATTTCGTTTTCGTGTTTAAGCGCCGCGTAATCCGGGCTGGTCGTGGGTGTGCTGGCCAGTTGTTGCTTCGAGGCGGCGAGATCAGCCTGGGCCTGGTCGAGTTGCTGCTTCAAGGTCGTCGTTGCCTGTTGGAGGCCCGTATTCTGGGCTTCGGCGGCCGCCAGCTTGTCCTTCTCGTTCTTCAACTGGGCTTGCAGCAGGGCCAGGGACTTGGGCGATTTGACCAGGTCGAGCTGCTTTTGCGCGGCGGCCAGCTTATCGGTCAGGTCCTTGTTTTCGGCCAAAAGTTTGCCCATCTGATCATCCATCGGCGCCTGGCTTTTCTGATTGGCCAGTTGCAGATTGACCGCGTCGAGTTGAGAATGAAGCGCCTGCAGTTCCGTCTGGGAATTATTGAACTTTGCCGTCATGTCGTCCAACTGCTGATTGGTCGTGGAGATCTGTTGCTTGGCCGTAATCAATTCCTGCTGGACGGCAGTCAATTGTTGTTTCAGGACGATCGGATCATCCGGCAATGCCGTCGGCGATGGCGAGGGTGACGGCGTGGGCTGGACTGCCGGGGCGGTTACTTGTGCATCCGCCTTGGGTTTCAAATCGGCGATTTTGACTTTGAAGTCGTTCAGGCGCGCATTGACCATGGCCGGTTCCCAATCGGGATTGGACTGGTGCATGGCTTGCAATTTGGCGTAACACTCCTGAAAAGTGGCCAGGGCGCTGCGGTAATCCCCTTGCTGCTCATATTGGTCCGCATCATGGATCTTGATGTAGATCTCAAGATACCTCTCTTGAAGGGTCTTTTCGGCGTGAGCTAAAGACGGCGGTATCAGGAAAAACCACGCCAAAGCACAAAACAAATATACACGCCAACGCATGTGGTTAGATTTAATTGGTTTTACGATAAAAAGTCAACCATCTCCTCGAAGGAAAGGAAACTATTGAGGCCTTTTCAGTTCATCAAAATTTAAGCTGGAACTTTTATCAAGCCGTCCAAAGCATTTTAGGTCGATCCTTTGGCGGTTCTTTCCAGAACCTTCACCGCCTTGGTCACGCTCCAGGCCTGAGCTTCCAATGCGGATTGTGCCTCGGTTTCGCTCCGGTTGGTCAAGGCCCGGACCAATCGCACGGCCCGAGCACGAAGTTTGTCATTGGTCGCCTGCACATTGATCATGAGATTGTCCTTCACGCGACCCAGGCGCACCATCGCGATGGTACTGAGCATGTTTAAGACGAGTTTGGTCGCCGTGCCCGCTTTCAATCGCGTGGAACCAGTGACCAGTTCCGGGCCCGTGGGGAGATCGATCGCAATACTGACCCGGACACGAATCGAACGTTGTGGATTGCAGGAGAGCAGGATAGTGCCCGCGCCCAAATCCCGGGCATAATCGAGCGCCCCGAGTACAAACGGCGTTTGGCCGCTGGCCGCGATGCCGCAGACCACGTCCCGTTTCGTCAGCCTGCGCGCGCGTAATTCGGCGGCGCCGGTTTCCCGCGCATCTTCGGCTCCCTCCTGGCTGCGAAAGACTGCCGCGGGGCCGCCCGCGATAATGGCCTGGACCTGCTCGGGCGGCGCATTGAAAGTGGGCGGCATTTCGCTGGCATCGACTACGCCCAGACGGCCGCTCGTTCCGGCCCCGACATAAAAGAGACGTCCGCCCAAAGCCAGTTGCTTTGCGACAAGTGTGGCGGCCTGGGCGATGGGCTTGCGTTGCGCGGCGAGGGCCTGCTCAACCCGGCGTTCTTCGCGAATGAAAAGATCGACCAGTTGCGGAATGGAACGTTTATCCAATCCACGCGAACGGGGATTGCGTTGTTCTGTCGCGGCTTGAGCAAAGGCGGCCAGTCGCGCTGGTTCGGCTATGGCCTTGGGTTTTTCGGTAAGTTGCATCTTGGAGGGAATCTTCTCCAGACCGGCCAAACGGGCCGAACCGAAAACACCGGGAACGGTGAGAAGAAAGGACGTGGCGCGAGGACATGTCCGATGCAAAGCCCGTTGAAAAAGTTTCACATATTCGGGTTGATTGTCGAAGAGGCCACCCACCAGTGCCACGCGGGGATTCCGAAAACGATGCCGCCGGGCCAGCCGCGCGACCGCCTCCGCCAAAGCCGAAGCGCCCTCTTCCAAAAGCAATCGCGCCTCGCGATCCCCTTTCTTTGCGGCGGAAAAAACGCAGCGGGCCCACTGGGCCACGGCAATCTTGCGTGTATCCTTCAACATGAACGGAACCAGTTCCTCCAGCGAGGACTGGCCGGTGGCGGTCAAGTATTCCTGGGCGAGAACCGATTTTTTTTGCCCTTGATCGTATTGATTAAAGACCAATTCCAAACCGCGCCGGGCGAAATCGTAAGCGCTGCCGCGATCCGAAAAGAGATGGCCCCACCCACCTATTTTTTCCAGGGGGGCATGAATTGATTTTTGCACGGCGACATTCGAACCAGTGCCTGCAATGACGCCGATACCTGGCCCGTCGCCAAAGGCTGCGGCCAAAAGGGAACGAGTGTCCTCCACGGCGCGCACTGTTTGCGCCTGCGGCCACACGCGGCGCAGGATTTTCGCCACGCGCGATTCCTCGGCGGGCCGTTGGCATCCCGCGAAAGCCCCCCCGATGGCCTGCACCCGCGGCCCCGCCTCGCGGCGGATCGACTTGAGCAATTTTTCCAGGCCCGCATCGCTCAATAGGAGTGTGTTGCCCGGCCCGGCCGTGCCTTGCGCGAGAATTTTTCCCTCCGGCGTCAGCAACGCCCACGTCGTTTTGGTCCCGCCGCCTTCGAGGCCCAGAATGCCCCACGTCTTGTCATGTCCAGCCATCCCGACACTATCGCCTTTTCCGCCGCGCGAAGGCCATCGAAAAGATATTCTATCGGTAGACTTCTCGCCGATGACGCACGCGATTAACGCGAACTATCCGCAGGGTGTCGGCTATTTGATAAATCACCCTGTAGTCACCGACTCGAAGACGCCAGTCTTCGTCGCCACCTACCAGTTTACGACAACCGGATGGTCGAGGATTGGTGGCCATGGTCATAATTGCTTCACTCACGCGGCGATGAATGGGCGGAGATAGCCGATCCATGTCCTTTTCTGCCCGACGTTCAATGACGACCTGGTACACGTCGCTTGTTTTTCTTTAAGTACTCAGAAAAAGGACGATAACTAACACCTTGACCGCGTGTTTTCTTCAGCCATTGGATATCTGCAGTGTCCTCGATTCTTTCGATCAATTCCTCGTATGTGGCCAAAGGCAAAATTATCGCCGTAGGTTTTCCACCTTTGTAAATCATTTCAGGTTCCTTGATTTTCATCGAGTGGCTCTCCAAGCATTACTTATTAACCAAGGCTACATTAGGGGGCTTTGTAAATCAAGGATAGCTCCAGTGGAAAGCAACGCAGCCTTGCCCTATTTTCCTGAGAGCGCCTAGGCTGCTCACATGGCCAAGCCGCAAAATGTCGTGGAGTTGCTGCAAGATCTGGTGGCGATTCCCAGCGTCAATCCGCAGGGCCAGCCCGGCACCGACCGTGTGGGCGAGCAGGCCATGGGCGAGTACGTGGCCGATTTTCTCCGCGCGCTTGGTGCTGACGTGACTCTCGATCCGGTCGAGCCCGGACGGCCCAATGTCATCGCCTCGTTTGCGCCGAAGGAACCGAACGCACCGCGTCTGGCTTTCGCGCCCCATCTCGACACCGTCAGTGTTGCGGGCATGACGATTGCGCCTTTCGATCCCGTTATCCGCGACGGCAAACTTTTGGGCCGTGGTTCCAGCGACACCAAGGGCCCGATGGCCGCTGCGCTCTGGGCCGTGCGCGAATGGGCGCAAAGCGAAGCCCGCACACGTTCGCACATTCATTGGACCTTTCTCGCCTTGATGGGTGAGGAGGCGGGCAATGACGGTGCGCACGCTCTTGTTAAAAAGGGCTTTGCCAGCGACCTGACTCTCGTTTTGGAACCGACCCAACTCGGCGTTGTCACCGCGCACAAAGGCGCGCTCTGGCTCGAAGTCACGACAACCGGCGTGGCCTGCCATGGCTCGACGCCCGACCAGGGACGCAATGCCATTTACGCGATGCGCCGCGTGCTTGAAATCATCGAGGAGAAATTCATTCCCGAACTGGCCCGACAGTCGCACCCCAAACTCGGCCCCACCACGGCAAACGTGGGCACGATTTCCGGCGGCAGCAAAATCAACATCGTGCCGGATCAGTGTCGCATCGAAGTCGATTGCCGTTTGGTGCCGGGCGTCGTGGTGGAAAAATTGCGCGAAAAACTGGAGACCGATCTTCGCGTAGCAGTGCCCGATGTTGTGGTCAAATTGCAGCGTTACTCGCCACCGCTCAACACGGATGAAACGCTGCCCTGGGTGACGCGGTTGGGCCAGCAAGCCTGTGGACTCACCACTGCGCCTTGGTTTTCCGACGCGTCGGTCTTGAGCAGCCCCCATTGTCCCGCGGTTTGCGTTGGGCCGGGTTCCATCGCCCAGGCGCATACCAGGGATGAATTCATTCTCCTGAGTGATTTGGAAGAAGGTACGGAATTTTTCCGTCGTTGGATACGCACCGCCGAGGAAACAACCGCATGAAGAAAATCAAAGCTCAACCGCGACGGCCCTCCGCGAAGGCGCGCCCCGCTCCGCGTAAAAAAAAGAAAAAACCTTCTTTGCCCAAGGTTGCTGTCAGGGGTCCCCTTCCACGCGCGCTTTCTTTTTTTCAAAAAGAGACCGACCAATCGTTGTTGTTTTGGGCCGCGATCGCGCTCCTCAATTTTAGCGCCCAGATTATTTTTCGTCATGAACTTGCGCCGGGAGCGTTCGGAAGGCTGAACACCGCGCTTGGCATAGTGGGATTGGTGACAGTGCCCGCTCTGTCCTTTCATCTGGCGCTCACTCATTATCTGGCGCAAAAACATGCCCCCGTGCGAGGAGAATACCTTCGTCAACTCCGCGCCTCGGCTTCGATCGTGGTGCAAACCTTTGCCTGGATTAGCGTAGCCCTCTCTTTTCTTCTCCTGCCGCTGGTTCTGCCGATGCTCGGTCTGCGCCATTTTCCGATTTGTCTTTTTACCATTCTCAATGTCCTGATTGCGACGGGAAGTATTGTCAGCGCAGCGATTTGCCAGAGTAAAAAGCAGTTGCCTCTTTGGACCTTGCTTCTTGTTGGCGCGGCGGTGATCCGTTTGATTCTGGGCGGTGGATTGGCGTGGTGGCAGCCCTGGGCCGAGTCGGTCCTGGCTGCATTCCTGTTGGCAGGTCTGATTACACTTATCCCAACCCTCCGTCAGATCGAGGTTGAGCCAGCGTGGACGAAGACTTGGCAGTCCATGAGGGATCGTGACTTTCTGATCTACTTAGGCGCAACCTTCAGCGTTGTCCTTGCGCTTTTTCTCTTTTCCAGTGCCGACCGGATTGTCGCCCAAAGCTGGTTTGGGAGCCCCACCAACAATAATCTCGGCTTCGTGAACTGGGTCGATATCGACGGTTATCAGACGGCGGGACTGCTTGGGCGCGGGCTTCTCTGGGGTACGCAACCGCTGCTTTTGCTGCTCTTCGCGCAACGTTCGCGTTTGCATCACACCACATTAGCTTCGCTCAAGTTTTTCTGGATTTATCTGGGAGCGCTTTTGTTTGGTGCGCTGCTGCTCGGTTTGCTGGGACGGCCCCTGAGCTGGATTTTTTGCGGAGCCGATTATCAAGTGTCTGCCGGGCTCGTGCCCACTTTTGCCATGGTGATGGTTCCTCTCGGCCTGCTTCAGGCCCTGGCAATTTTTTCTCTGGCCTCCCGGCGTTATCCCGAATGCTTTGTTCTGGGGGTCAGCAGCGTGGCCTACCTGATCCTGCTTTATAATGTGGGTCGGAGACCCGAATTGATGTTGGCCTATATGTTTGGCGGAGCGCTCTGCTCCCTCATGATGGTGCTCTTCGTGGGAGTTGTCCGCTGGGGCCGACAGCAGCCATGACCCCGGAATCCGAGATCCGATTGTCGGTCGTCATGCCGCTCTACAACGAGGGCTCGCGGATTATTCCGAACGTCGAGCTGACTCTCGGTGTGCTGAGGATGCTCGGCCCGTTCGAAGTCGTCCTGGTGAACGACGGCAGTTCCGATGATTCGGGCGATGCCATTGCACGCCTGGCGGAGAAATTTCCCGGCGAAATCATTTCCCTGCAACTACCCCGCTCCGGCAAAGGCGAAGCCTTGCGACGCGGCGCCCAGGCCGCCCGGGGCGAGTTTGTGGTCTTCATCGACGCGGATCTTGATTTGCCGCCGGAGCAGATTCTCTTTTTTGTCGCCATCCAACGGGTGAAAAAAGCCGATGCGGTTATCGGCAGCAAGATGCACCCCGATAGCACGGTCGATTATCCGCTTATCCGGCGTGTCTACAGTCTCGGCTATTTCGTGCTCGTCAAATTTCTCTTTGGATTGCCCGTGCGCGACACGCAGACCGGCTTGAAACTGGTGCGACGCGAACTTTTGTTGAAGGCGTTGGAGAAAACCGAATCGCGTGGTTTCACTCTCGATCTCGAATTGCTCGTGCGCCTCGTCCAACTCGGCGCGGTCATGGTCGAAGCGCCCGTCGTTGTCCAGCACTCGATGAAATTCGGAGGCATCGGACTGTCCGTCGTTTGGCAAATCTTTCTCGATACGTGGCATGTCTGGAGGCGGGTCAGGAAATAAAAATCGTGTCGTGTTTCGGCAACTCGGAGTAAATTCGTTTCATGCCTGTCCCCTGGCTCCGTTCCCTGACCGCTCTTTTTCCGAAGGACGTCGTTGCCACCGATGCGGAAACATTGCATACCCACTCCGGCGACGCCTGGTTCGCCAGCAGTATGCCGCAAGCCGTGGTTTTCCCGCAGAAAGCCGAGGACGTGGCGGTGCTGTTAAAGTACGCGAACCGGAAATGTCTTCCGGTTACGGCCCGTGGTGCGGGACGCGGTTATGTCGGCGGGTGCGTGCCAAAAAAAGGCGGCATTGTTGTTTCCTTCGTGAAGATGAACCGGGTGCTCGATATCAATCAGGTCGATGGCGTTGGCGTGGTGCAGCCGGGCGTAATCACCGGTGAATTTCAAACACAGGCGCGCAAGCTCGGCCTTTTTTATCCGCCCGACCCCGCCAGCCTCAAGGAATGTTCACTCGGCGGCAATGTCGCCACGAACGCGGGCGGGCCACGTTGCCTGAAATACGGAGTCACGCGTCACTATGTGCTGGGCCTGCAAGTTGCGCTGGCCGATGGGACGCTGGTGCGCGTAGGTGGGCGAACCCAGAAAAATAAAAGCGGGTTCGATCTCGTCGGTATTTTTGTCGGTTCGGAAGGACTGCTTGGGCTGGTCACGGAAATCACTCTCCGTCTTATTTCGGCTCCGCCTGCGCGGGCCGTGCTGGCCGCATCGTTTGAAAACGCCTCCATTGCGGCGGCGGGTGTACAGCGAGTTCTAAGCGAGGGCTTTCTTCCTTCCGCACTCGAAATAGCGGATCGTTTTACGCTCGAAGCGGCGCGGCGACATCTCGGCACGCAACATCTGCCGGCGGGCAATGCGCATCTGCTGGTGGAAATCGATGGGCAACCCAATTCCGTCCGCTCCGAGATGCATACCCTGGCGGAAATTCTTCAGGCAGCGGGCGCACTCGAAATCACCACGGCAGCGACCGAGGCCGATTGCGAGCGGCTCTGGGATTTGCGTCGTGAATTTTCCGCCTCCCTGAAAGCAACGGGTCTGACCAAACTCAACGAGGACGTTTGCGTACCTCGCAGTCGACTGGTTGATCTGTTCGATTTCACGGCGCGCCTGCAAGAAAAACATCAGGTCGAGATTGCTTCGTTTGGTCATGCGGGTGACGGCAATATCCACGTGAACATCATGGCCGACATGAACGAACCCGGCGTGAAGAAACGGACCGATCTCGCGCTGGATGAATTATTTCAGCAGATCGTCGACTGGGGCGGCGTCATCACCGGCGAGCACGGCATCGGCCTGGCCAAGCTGCCCTGGTGGCCCATGGCTGCCTCGCCGGAATTGCGAAAGCTGCATACGTTGGTCAAAGGGGCGCTCGACCCGAAGCGTATTCTTAATCCGGGGAAGTTTGTCTAAAAATCCTGCTCGAAATTAGACGATATCATCACCGAAAAGAGGCCCCTGAGGACCTTTCTTTTCGCGCAGCGCCTGCCGGATTTTTTCCAATTCCTCGGTGCGATCATCCGTCTCTTCCCATACATCCTGACTGACAAAAATGGGCGCCTTGGCCTGAATCGCCAACACGAGGCAATCGCTGGGCCGTGCATCGATCTCGATCAGCTTGGAGTGAACCTCGTTGGCGGCCCGGAGAATGATTCGGGCAAAATAGGTATTGCTGCGCAAGGCATTGACGACTATCCGCTCCACTTTGATGTCGAAGGCGTTGAAAATGAAACCGATTAACTCATGCGTGAGAGGCCGTTCGTTGTGTTCGCCGCGCATGGACATGGCGATGGCCCGTCCGACACTTGGCTCGACATGGATGACAAAGCTCTTTTCCTCGTTACCGATGAAAATGGCCAGGGTGTGCTGATCCGTGGGAAAAACTCCGAAAACTTCCACGCGCACGACGTCCGTGTTCACAACTGATGAGTAGCACTCTCCGGCGCAAATGACAACGCCGGAAGAATTTATCCAACTTAGCTAATGCGGCAGCGGTACAGTTTAAAATTCAGCAAGAGACTTCTTCGCGCATTCCGTCATCCTGAGCCTGTCGAAGGATCAGCCTCCGAATTGTTCGTCCGTTACATAAAGGCTTGGATAACTCTGAAAGTACAGGGGAAGCTGATCCTTCGACAGGCTCAGGATGACGGGTGGGAAACTCGGTAAAGGATCGGCTCGCTCTCGCTCGGGATAATAAGAGGTATTCCGGCGGTACGGAAAATGAGAGTTTCAAAGCGCGGCGGAGCGCGCGTCGGCCAGCTTGAGCTTTCCGTCGTAAAACGCCTTGCCGATAATCACGCCCTCGATTTTTCCGCCCAATGCGCGCAGGGACCGAACATGTTCGACCGTGGCTACTCCACCCGAAGCGATAATATCGGTTTGAGGCACCGCTGCCGAAAGTTCCCGCAACGCCTTCAGGTTGGGCCCGGTAAACATGCCGTCCGTCGCGATGTCCGTATAGATAATGGTGCGCACACCCTGCTCCGCCACCGCGCGGGCCAGATCGGGCGCAGTCCATTTGCTGGGGGCCGTCCAGCCCTTGGTGGAGACAATGCCATCCTTCGCGTCGATGCCCACCGCGAGGCTGTCCGCGCCAAACTCCTCCACGATGGCCCGGACAAAAATAAGCGATTCACAGGCGCGAGTACCGACCACCACGCGACGAACTCCGGCTTTGAGAGCCTGGCGAATAGCCTCCTTTGTGCGCATACCACCGCCAAGTTGAATGAAGAGCGGGCTGACCTTGGCCACGGCTTCCACCAGGGAAAGATTTTTCAGCTCACCCGTAAAAGCACCGTCGAGATCGACCATGTGGAGATAGTTCGCCCCATCCGCACGAAAATTTTCCGCGACCCCGATGGGGTCATCGCCATAAACGGTTTGGGCTTCGGCCCGGCCCTGTTCGAGTCGGACGACTTTTCCCCCGCGAAGATCAATGGCCGGAAAGATATGCATCCCAAACTTAATCACGCACTCCGGGGGCGATGTCGAGAATTTAGCGTTTGAGCCAATAACAGGAACAGGTGCTACCGTTGCGCTTAAGGCAATTATCCATAAGCTTTGTGGCTAAAAGCAGATTGTATTAGAATTTTTATTGCATTCGTTCATTCACTTTGTAATACAAAGTGAATGAACGAACTCCCCTCCCTGGCAGAAAATCGGCCTAAAAAGTTTTGGCAACGCTTCTCCCTCCTCGGTAAAATCATCGGAATTGTCATTCTCGCCCTACTGCAACTTATTCCGCTTCTTTTCGTGGAAGGGCTGCTACAGGAAAGATTGGGTCGCCGGGATCAGGCCACGAGCGACATCACTTCCAGTTGGGGTTGTAACCAGCAGATCGTGGGACCGGTGCTCATGGTCCCCTACCGCTATTATTACACGGAGAAAAAAGAAGTCGTGGTCGGTAATCGTACGATCTGGCAAGACACGGAGGTCAATCGGCAGGACATCGCTTACTTCCTTCCGAGCCAGTTGAGAATCGAAGGCAACGCCATGCCACAACAGTTGCACAAGGGCATCTATCAGGCGGTGGTCTACAATGCCGATTTGGAGCTCACCGGGGAATTTGCTCCACCCGATTTCACCCCTTTCAAGCTGGGCAAATTCGATATTCTTTGGGACAAGGTCAGCCTCGGCGTACCCATTCAAGATTTGCGGGGAGCGCCGGAAGCATTGAAGATCCACCTTGGGGACGACGATCTCCTGCTGCTGCCCGGAAGCACCTTGAAGTTTTATCCTCAGGGCATCCATGTGGACATTCCGAATTTCAAGGTTCCGAAAGCTCCCCTGCCTTTTCATCTCCACCTTACCGTTCGCGGCAGCGGCGATCTGCAATTCGCTCCGCTGGGTATGGAGAACATCGTTCACCTTGCTTCAACCTGGCCCGACCCCGGTTTTCGCGGCGCCTTTCTTCCCACGGAACGGACGGTGACGCCCAAGGGGTTCGACGCTACCTGGAGGGTTTCCTATTACGGACGTAATTTTCCGCAACAATGGCGCGACATGGAGAGCCCTCTCAAGGTGGAGGAACTTAACAGCTCCTACTACGGCGTCGGTTTCCTTACGCTCATCGATTCGTACCGGAACGTGGAACGCTCGATGAAGTACGGCATCCTCTTCATCGCGCTGATCTTCGTTGCGTTCTTTCTTTTTGAAATCCTGGCCAAATTGCGACTTCACCTGATCCAATACGGCTTGGTCAGTGCGGCGCTGATTCTATTTTATCTCGCGCTTCTCAGTTTGTCGGAATTTATCGGTTTCGGTTTTTCCTACCTGATTGCGGCGGGCACTTCCACTCTTCTGATCACGGCCTACTGCTCCAAGGTCTTGCACAGCGGGCGGCTGACGGTTGGATTAACTACCGGCTTGGCTGCGGTCTACGGTGCGCTTTATGTCATCCTGCAACTGGAAGACTATTCGCTGCTGGTCGGCACCCTTGTGCTCATCGCTGCCTTGGCCGCCGTGATGTATGCAACACGAAATGTGAATTGGTATAGCAACGAGTAACGCCGCGAGAAATCCTCAATGCGCCAGGGCTGCCGAAGCGGTGGTCCTGGCGCTGAGAGCGACAAAATTCTTGAGCATCTGCAAACCGGCGCGTTGGCTTTTTTCCGGGTGAAATTGGGTCGCCACGAGATTGCCCCGCGCGATGGCAGCGGCGAAGGTATCGCCATAGGTAGTTTCCAGGGCAACGAGCGTGGGGTCCTGAGGCGCCACGTAGTAGCTGTGGACAAAATAAACGAAGTCGCCATTGGCGATGCCTTCGAGCAACGTGGCCTTGGGTTGACGAACCGACACGGTGTTCCAACCGATCTGCGGAATTTTAAGGCCATGTTGACCGGAAAATTTGCGCACTTGTCCGGTAAAAACGCCCAGACCTTTTTCACCGGGAGCTTCTTCACTCGATTCGAAAAGCATTTGGTAGCCCACGCAAATGCCAAAGAAAGGTCGCTCTGATTTGGCCCAGGCCAGCACATCGTTCCACATGCCCGATGCGGCCAGACTGCGTACGCAATCGCCAAAAGCGCCCACCCCCGGCAGAACCAGGGCATTGGCACGCGCGATTTCCTGGGGCGTGCGGACAAAGGCCGCCTCACCGCCGACATGCTGGAGAGCCTTTTGCACGCTGCGCAAATTACCGATGTCGTAATCGACGATGCCGATCATGTTTTTAGTATAATGGGACTTAATGAGGTTGTCGCTTAATTCCACGAAGCCAGAAGTCTTGTCACTAGAAGATCAACGGAAGCTCATCCTTCGACAAGCTCAGGATGACGGATTGCAAATGAGCACTCATCCCTCGCGCGGAGGCAGGATCGACTGGCGTTGCTTGATGAAGCCCTCGACAAAATGGGTGCTGTAGCGGCCGCGGCGGAAATCTGGGTCCTTGAGAATGAGCTGACCGAACGGCACCGTTGTTTTGATGCCGCGGATGCGAAACTCGTCGAGCGCGCGGGACATGCGGTCCATCGCCGTGGCCCGGTCGCTGCCGAAGGCGATCAACTTGCCGATCATTGAATCGTAATAGGGCGGGACGGTGTACCCGGCATAAACATGCGAGTCCCACCGGATGCCGTGGCCGCCGGGTGCGTAGAAGAGATCGATCTTGCCGGGGCTGGGCCGGAAATCCTGGAAGGGGTCCTCGGCGTTGATGCGCATTTCAATCGCGTGCTTCTGCGGCTGGAGATCGTCGAAGTCCTTACTCAGCCGGTCGCCAAACGCGATGCGGATTTGCTCCTTCACCAGGTCGACGCCGTAAACTTCTTCGGTCACGGGATGCTCCACCTGGATGCGGGTATTCATCTCCATGAAATAAAAGTTCATCTTATCGTCGACGAGAAATTCGATCGTCCCGGCGTTTTCGTAATCGACCGCATGGGCCAGCTTGATGGCGGCTTTGCCCATCGCCTTGCGGAGTGCGGGCGTAATCAGGGGCGAGGGCGATTCTTCCAAGAGCTTCTGATTGCGTCGCTGGATGGAGCAGTCCCGCTCGCCGACATGGACGATCTTGCCGTATTTGTCGGCGAGAATCTGGAACTCGATGTGGTGCGGATGTTCGATCAGCTTTTCGAGATAAAGAGCGCCGTTATTGAAGGCTTTCTCGGCTTCCATGCGCGCCGCGTTGAAGCCTTGCACGAGACTGACATCGTTATGGGCCTGACGCATGCCGCGACCACCACCGCCCGCCACGGCTTTGATCATGATCGGATAGCCGATTTGCTTGGCGACTTTGAGGGCCTCCTGGTCGCTGTCGACAATGCCGTTGCTGCCAGGAGTCACCGGCACACCGGCTTTTCGGGCCGTTTCGCGCGCAACCGCCTTGTCTCCCATTTTCTTGATCGCATCGGCCTTGGGTCCGATAAACTTGATGTTGCAGCTTTCGCAGACTTCGGCGAAATGGGCATTTTCCGCCAGGAACCCATAACCGGGGTGAATGGCATCGACATCGCCAATCTCCGCCGCGCTGATGATTCGATCTATCTTGAGATAACTCTCCTGACTGGGAGCTTTACCGATACAGATGGCTTCATCTGCCAACTGAACGTGCATGGAATCGACGTCTGCTTCCGAATAGACCGCCAGCGTTTTGATCCCGAGTTCTTTACAGGCGCGGATAATGCGCAAAGCAATCTCGCCGCGATTAGCGATAAGTATCTTGTCAAACATGGCAGGGCAGGAAGGGCGGCAAAAAAGGGTGATTAGAGCGGACGAACCGAAAAGAGCGGTTTGCCAAATTCGACAGGTTTGCCGTTTTGAGCAAGAACTTCAACGATAACGCCCTTTGTTTCGGCCTTAATTTCGTTCATTACCTTCATTGCCTCAATAATGCAAACGACGGTTTCCTCGTGGACTTCCTGGCCAACGTCGATGTAGGGAGGGGAGTCAGGCGAAGGCGAACGGTAAAAAGTGCCAACCATGGGGGAGACAATCTGAGGGTGATTGTTGGAAGCAGAGGCAACAGGGACCGACGGTGCGGAAGCGACAACTGCAGGGGCTGCAACAGGGGCCGACATGGCCGCAGATGGCGCATGGTGGTGATGGACTGTCGGAGCGGAGGCAGGAGAGGTACTGGTGATCCATTCTCCTCCGGGGCCGCGCTTGACTCGAAGTTTAAAGTCACCCTTTTCCAGTTCGAATTCGGAGAGACCGTTTCGCGTCATCAGGTCGATGACGGCTTTGATTTCCTTGAGATCCATAGGTTTTTTAGGCGATTGTCTAATCGCACGAGGGATGATTTTTAGAGCCATGAGACGGTCAGGTCAAAGGATTTTAACTTTAACGCTATAGTCGATATTTGGCTCTGAAGGCTGTCCGAAAAACAGGCATGAACCGCGCTGAAAGGATTTTTTGCCTTGGGGCCAGTTGACTTTCTCGAACTCGAGCCAATTCTTATAGGCTATGTACTCCTGCACAGCCTACGCCGCGACTTCCGCCACTTCTCCTCTTGCACCTCTTTCCTTTCAACGCCGCGACCCCGGCTCCCTAGACGTCCAGATCGAGATTCTCTTTTGCGGTGTTTGTCATTCGGACCTGCATCAAGTGCGCAATGATTGGAAGAGCACGGTCTACCCCTGCATTCCCGGCCATGAAATTGTGGGGCGGGTCACAAAAACAGGCGCTCAGGTGAAGAAATTCAAGGAAGGTGACCTGGCGGCGGTCGGTTGCATGGTCGATTCCTGCCGGACATGCCCGAGTTGCCGGGAGGGGCTGGAACAGTTTTGCGAAGCTTTTCCCATCCTCACCTACAATGGCGAGGACAAGAAAAGCGGTGGAGTCACCTATGGTGGCTATTCGAAAAATATCGTGGTCGACGAGGCGTTTGTCCTTCGTGTTCCGGCCAACCTTGATCTGGCCGCCACCGCACCTCTGCTCTGCGCGGGCATCACGACGTATTCACCCCTCCGGCACTGGAAAGTCGGTCGCGGACAAAAAGTCGGCATCGTGGGGTTGGGTGGTCTCGGCCACATGGGCCTTAAATTTGCCCATCACTTTGGTGCTCACGTCGTTCTTTTCACCACGTCTCCCGGAAAAACCGAGGACGCATTGCGCCTGGGTGCAAGCGAGGTCGTCGTCTCCAGAAATGAAGACGAGATGCAAAAGCAGGCCAATTCCTTCGACTTCATCCTCGATACCGTCTCCGCGCAACACGATATCAACGCTTACCTGGCGCTCTTGAAACGGGATGGCACACTGGTGCAGGTGGGGGCTCCCGAAGCGCCACTGCCGGTTAGCGTTTTCAATCTGATCTTCAAACGACGCCAGTTCGCCGGGTCGCTCATTGGCGGCATTGCGGAGACCCAGGAGATGCTCGATTTCTGCGCCCAGCACAAGATCACCTCGGATATCGAAATCATCCCCATCCAAAAGATCAATGAAGCTTACGAGCGCCTGCTCAAGAGCGACGTAAAGTACCGTTTTGTCATCGATATGAAGTCGCTTTAATCCGGCGGCCTATCGAAAAAAGTTGCGAGAGAGCCGCTGCCATCACAAGGTATGCGGCCAGCAGTCTATGTCTTTAACTCCCTCCTCTTCTGTTCAGGCGCCGCCGCGCGCCTTTCACTTTTTGGGCATTTGCGGAACCGCCATGGGTGCGGTGGCAGCCATGCTGCGCGACGAAGGCTATACCGTCACCGGTTCCGACGAGAACGTTTATCCGCCCATGTCGACTTTTCTCGCTGGAAAAGGAATCACGATCCAATCGGGTTATCGCCCGGAGAACCTGCCCGCCGAGGATGTGATTCTTGTCGTGGGCAATACTGTCAAGCGAGGTAATCCCGAATTGGAAGCAGCTTTGGAAGCAAAGCGATTCTACCTCTCGCTGCCCGAGACGTTGAAGACCTACTTTTTGCGCAAGACCCATAATCTCGTGGTCACCGGCACGCACGGTAAAACAACCACGACTTCACTCCTGGCCTGGATATTTGAGTACGCGGGCCGCAAACCCTCCTACCTCATCGGCGGGCTGCCACAAAACTTGCCCCAGGGTTGCGTGAGGCAGGATGGTTCCCACTGGATTCTCGAGGGTGACGAATACGACACGGCCTTCTTCGACAAGCGGAGCAAGTTTCTCCACTATCTTCCCGAACTGGTCATCATCAATAACCTCGAATTCGATCATGCCGATATTTTCGATAACCTGGCCGCGATCCAGAAATCATTCTCGCACCTGGTCCGCATCGTGCCGCGTAATGGCATGGTGTTGGTCAATGCCGATGACGCCAATGCACTCGCCGTGGTGAAGGACAGCCCTGCGCCTATCCTTGAAGTTGGTTTTTCGGAGAACGCCGCCGTTCGCATTCACGATGTGCGCACGGAGGGCGAGACCCAGTTTTTCCGGTTGCTCGACACCGAGTTCACGCTGGCCATGTCGGGCACGTTCAATATTCGCAATGCGTCCATGGCGATTGCGGCGGCCCATTTTTACCAGATTCCGCTCCCGGTCATCGCCAAGGCCGTGGCCGAATTCCGCGGGGTGAAGCGGCGCCAGGAAATCCGCGGCGAAGTTCGCGGCGTAACCGTCATCGATGACTTTGGTCATCACCCCACCGCCATGCGCGAGACGCTGCAGGGACTGCGCCTCCGCTTTCCGCACCGGCGGCTCTGGGCGCTTTTCGAGCCCCGCAGCAATACGACGCGACGCGCTGTGTTCCAGAAGGACTTGCCCGCTGCTTTGGCGCTGGCGGACGGTGTTTTCGTTGCGCAGGTCGCAGCCTTGGAGCAAATTCCCGTCCACGAACGGCTCAACCCGGAGCAGGTCGTGGAGGACATCAAAGCCGCCGGAAAACTGGCGTTTTATGAGCCCGATGCCGATGCCATCGTGACCCGTCTCAATCCGCTTCTCCAGACTGGCGATGTGATCATTGTCTTTAGCAATGGCGGCTTTGGGGGCATCCACCAGAAGCTGCTGGCGTAGGAGGGTCTGGCCTGACTCAAATATCAGGACAAACCGGAGGTTGTCTCTCCAGCATTACAATCTTGTAATTTAATGAGTTAATAGAATCCTTTAACCGGTTTCCCGTGTCTAAAGAACTGTGCCGTTCAATCGCTACACCATTTCAGGCGGGGTCATCGTCCTGCTCGTTCTGGCTAATATCATTAGCTATCTCGTTTCGGGGTGGGGCCTCATTACGGTTAAGGTCCAAGACGTCCCTTTGCGACAGGTTATCAAAAGTATTGAGTGGCAGGGATGGGTGACGATTTATACCAATCTGGATCCTGACACCAAGATCAGCATGTGGTGTGACCATGTTCCGTTGGCGGAAGCCATGGATACATTGGCCACCAATATCGGTGGTGGGCCAGGAGGCGGTCCCGGTGGACAAAACGGTACCCCACCTTCATCAGGCAATCAGGGTAATGTTGCCGGTGGGAATGGTTCCGGCGATGGAGGACCCAGGGGCAGAGGCCGTGGTTTTGGACGAGGCGCACAATGGGGCTTGGCCTTTTTTGTCGCACCGACCACTGCAGATGCCAAAACGGAAATTCGCTCCTTTCAGGCTGGCGATACCAATGACGATGCCAAAGTTTTTCATTACCCTACTCCTATCCAAATGCTGGCAGGTGATGAGGACTTCCCTGCGGCCGATCCTCGCCTTCAGGCTTGGCCGGGAGTCAAGGCGAGCCCACCTGCTCCAGCTCCCAACCCAAATGCAGCGTCCGCCGATAATGCTGCTCCTCCTGCGGCTGACATCGATCCCAACAGCCTCCAGGTCTACCTCAAGGACTTTGCCCAAGGGGCCGACATCTGGATCATGGCACCCTCGGCCTGGAATCCAAATGTCGCTCATCCTCCGGCGGCCAATTCCTCCATCATCAGTGCGGTAAAAAGCCTTGTCGGCAATGCCCGTGGGGCGGTCATCCAAGCCATCGTCTTGCGTTCGGGTCGTGGCGGCGGTGGTATGCGTGGCTTTGCCATTGACGACGACGCCGGTTGGTCGGATATGACAGACCGTTTACGTAACGACATCAATGGATTGCCTGAGGAAGCACGCCCTCAGGCACTCAGCCAGTTAGATGTGGAAAATCAATTTCGCCAGCAGGTCATCGCCACACCCCAGGATCAGCGCCAACAGATGATCCGCGAACACATGGTGGAAAAGATGGCCAATAACATGAAGCGCATGACTCCTGAAAAACGCGCCCAAAGATATCAAAGAATGGTTGCCGCCCGTATAGCAGCCAAGGGACAGCAATGAGGCTTCCTTTTTTCCGCAGACGTCGCGTTCTTGCTTTTACCTTGGTCGAACTTCTTGTTGTCATCGCCATTATTGGTCTTCTGGCAAGCCTCACCGCTCCAGCTCTGCAATCAGCAATGATGCGGGCCAAAAGCGTACAATGTGCTTCAAATCTTCGTTCCATCGGCCTGGCTGCCATGCAGGCCGCAACGGACAACGATAATACTTATCCGGAAATCGACCAAGCCGCAGCACCGATCTATCCGCCCGGAAGCAATGCCACCAACCTGGTCGGGGCCTTGGGATCCTACGGCATCACAACTAATACGATCCAATGTCCGATCGATATGATGTCGGGTGCTGCCAGTTCCTTTCAGAAATATAAATCAAGCTACGAATGGAACCCTGTCCTGGACGATGGCAGCAACGTCACTCCCATTCTTACTCTCGGAAACATTAAGATTCCCGTGCACACCTCGCGGGTGCGGCTTTGCACCGATTTTCTGCCCCTGCATAATGGGAAAATGAACGCGGTCTACGGCGATGGCCACGTTAATGCACGCTGAGAAATATCCCTGCCGGCTTTTCAGCACCGATTACTGGGGTTAATCTGCCGGGGCATGCCCGAACCCATTACATCCGCACCTCTGCACATCCTGATCTCCGGCGGAGAGGGCGACCTGGCCCGTGTTTTGGGCGCGGAATTTTCACGTCAGGCCCACCACGTGCATGCGCCCGGACGCAAGACCATGGATGTGCGCGATGAATCACAAGTCGAAGCTTGTTTCTCGCGTCTGGAGCGCCTCGACGTGCTCATTGCCAATGCCGGATTAACGCGGGACGGAGCTGTCACCGGCCTTGGCGCGGAAGATTTTGCCGAAGCCATTAACACGAATTTACGCGGGACTTTTTTATGTGTCCGCTCTGCCTTGAAAATAATGATCAAGCAGCGCAGCGGTCATGTCATCCTCATTGGTTCACGTGCGGCCCGTTGCGGCACACGAGGCCAGAGTGCCTATGCCGCAGCCAAGGCAGGACTTATCGGTCTCGCGCAGAGCGTCGCAAAGGAATATGGCGCACGCAACATCCGCTGCAATGTGGTCTTGCCCGGCTTTCTCGAAACAAAGATGACGGCAAAACTTGTCGCGGAACGGCGCGAAGAAGTCCGGGAAGAGCACGCCCTTGGTCGTTTCAACACGGTGGAAAATGCGGCGCGCTTCATCGCTTTTCTGGCCACATTGGATCATGTTTCCGGCCAGGTCTTCACCCTCGACTCGCGTCTGGACCGCTGGACATGAATCTCGACAAAAAACTCCAGATTGAACTCGCCTCTCTCGAACAGGCGAATCTTCGTCGCACCTTGCGCGTGACGGACGAATCCGGACTGCTTAATTTCGCCGCCAACGATTACCTCGGACTGAGTCATCACCCGGCCCTGATCGAAGCGGCACGGGTGGTCACCGCACAACGAGGCACAGGTGCGGGCGCTTCACGTTTGGTCACTGGCACCGACTCCGCCGTTCTTGGACTGGAAGAAGAACTCGCGGCATGGAAGGAAAAAGAAGCTGCCTTGGTTTTCAGCAGCGGATACGCCGCTGCGCTCGGCACGGTGCCCGCGCTTGCCGGTAAAGGCGACATTGTCGTTTTGGATAAATTGAGCCACGCCAGCCTGATCGATGCCGCGCGACTCAGCGGCGCTACCGTGCGCGTTTTTGCCCATAACAATCTCGACAAACTTGAGACGCTTTTGCAAAAAACTTGCACCGCAGACACAGAGGATAAAAGCCGTGTCCTCGTCATAACCGAATCGATCTTCTCGATGGATGGCGATGCTGCCCCTCTGCGAGAGATCGTCGAACTGAAAGACCGCTTTGGCGCGTGGCTTCTTGTCGATGAAGCGCATGCCACCGGGCTCTACGGCGAAACCGGGGCGGGTCTTCTCGCCGAGGCTGGATTGAGTTCGCGCGTTGAAATTGTCATGGGCACGTTGAGCAAAGCCTTGGGCAGTGTCGGCGGTTATATGGCGGGTTCCCGTATCCTGATCGACTGGCTTACTAATCGTGCCCGCAGTTTCGTTTATTCGACGGCGCTTCCCCCGGGAGTGATCGCCGCGAGCCGCGCTGCCGTTGAACTTGCCCGTGGTCCTGAAGGCGTTGCCTTGCGTGCGCAACTTCGGGAAAATATCGCTCGCTTCCATGCCGGCCTTCCATCCGCGTGGAAAAAGCAGACGCTTTCTTCCAGCGCCATTCAACCCCTTATTTGCGGCGAAGCTGCGGCGGCTTTGCAACTGGCGGCGACCCTGCGAGAAAAGGGCTTTCTCATCCCGGCGATCCGTTATCCGACCGTCGCCCGAAATGCCGCCCGTTTACGCGTGACCCTGAGTGCTGCCCATGCGGGAAACGACATCGATGCGCTCAACCAAGCTTTGGCGACCTGCCGGAGGTAAAGAACCCCGGAGCAAGCTCCAAGGCCTTCTTCTGTAGCGGCGGTCTATGACCGCCGAAGCATGGGCGACATACTTTCTTTTTTCCCTCGGCGGTCATAGACCGCCGCTACAGAAAAGCCGACGACGAGATTAAATAAATGAACACTACCCGTTCAGATGCGTCCAAGAGAAGACACCTTGGATTTTTGTCAGAAGTAGTTGAGCAAAGGGGATTAAGTTAAATCGGAGTAACCAAGCCTTCGCGGGTTGTTCCCAGACCTGTCTTCAGCTAAAATGAATGCCATGCCCTCCCTGATCGGAAAAATTGAGCCCGGCGACGTGATTGGACGTTGCCGGATCATCCGCGAACTTGGTCGCGGCGGCGTGGGCACAGTCTATCTGGCCACGCACCAGACGCTCCAGATCGAAGTCGCGCTCAAAATCCTTTCACCCTCCCTCTCGCTCGATAATCCCGCCCTGGCGGAACGCTTCATCCGCGAGGCGCAACTGGCGGCGCGAATCCGGCACCCCAATGTCATCGCCGTGATGGACGCAGCCCACGACGAAACCACCGGGCTTTATTTCATCGTGCTCGAATACGTTGGTGGCGGTTCGCTCTCCTGGCATTTGCGGCACGGTCCGTTACCCGAAGTCAAAGCGCTGTCCATCATCACAGGCATTGCTCACGCGCTGGTGATCGCGGAGGAAAACCGCATCGTGCATCGGGACATCAAGCCCGATAACATCATGCTCGACCAGCGTGGAACGGCCAAGTTGGCCGACTTGGGATTGGCGAAGCACAATATCGATTCGCGCACGAGCCTCACGCTCGGCGGTTCCTATATGGGCACGCCCGCTTACATGAGTCCCGAACAGGCCCGCGACGCCAAGGCCGCCGATACTCGGGACGATATCTACAGCCTGGGCGCGACCTTCTACGAATGTCTCACCGGTGAGCCGCCTTTCCAGGGAGAAACGCCTTACAACATCATGAGCGAGGTGCTGACCAAGCCGTCGCCCCAGCCCCGTCTCCAGCGCCCGGAAGTTTCCCGTTCCGCAGACCTTATTTGCCGCAAGATGATGGCGAAGGCCCGCAACCTTCGTTATGCCAATGCCGATGCCCTGTTGAAGGATTTGCTTCAGGTTCAACTGTTGGGCGACTCGAGCCTGGATAAATTGGAAGCCTCCAGTTTTAACCACGATTCGATTATGGCGCGTCAGGAGGCGCTCAACCTGGGCGTGGAAACTTCCGCTGACGGTGTCGCCGTGGTGCCGGAACCACCGGATGATTCCCATGTCGGCCCGATCCATAAGCCATCTCCCGCCTTGATCATTCCGCGCCGGGCTGACTACGGCGTTTTCGGTGCCGCCGCCGCTCTTGTCGTCCTGGTCATGATGGCCACCTTGCTGCTGGCCTGGATGGGGCGTCATCACTCGCTCTCGAGTTTGAAGAACGAGTTTGCGCAGGCGTTGAATTCTTCGAAACGGGCTCACTCCTCTCCCATCCTGGTTAAGCCGACAGCGGAGCAGGAAGCCCATCCTGCATCACCGGAAAATCCACCGGTTGATCCCGTCCCGAAAATTCCCGATCAAACCAGTACGGCAGTCACGCAGCCCAACGTGCCGGTGGCCCCTCCCGCGAATCCGGTCGACCTGACCAATGCCACCCCTGCGGCGCCCGTGAACCCGGAAACACCTCTTGAGTCATCACTGGTCGAGCCAACCAGCGCCTTTACGGCCCGGAACATTGCGGAAAATAGCCTCGGCAAAATCAATACCGATGTGACCGGCCAGCCGGAATTGCTGCGGATTGTCGGCAAGCGCGACGATTCCCCCGCGGTGACGCCCGCGACATGGACTTTTTATTTTTACGACACCACAACCATCAGCAACGCCCGCATCGTTTCGGTCAAAGAGGGCAAGGTGGTCAAAAACGGAGTGGACATCTGGCATCCTCTCTCTCCGTTTCGGCAGAAGGACGTCCTGGCCAATGACAAGCTCCTGATCGATTCCGTCCAGGCCCTGCAAATCGCACAGATGCACATTCCCGGCATCACGGTGAGCAACTCTTACTTCGAGTTAAGCCAAAAGGATTCTGATTCCGTGCCGACCTGGAAAGTAACTCTCTGGGCCCGGGACCGCGAGGGCGATGAGCAGGAACTCGGCAATGTGACGATTCTGACGGAAAATGGCTTCGTCATCTCCAATACGCTCAAACCCGAGCGGCTCACCAAGCATTAGAGGCTGCCCGAAAGTCGGGTTGCTCTCGATCTGCTTGCCTCCGATCTTGATCAGGGCATAATGTTCTCCCGTGTGAATTTGTTCCGGCAAGGACTCAACCTCTTGTCGATCGTCAATTAGCCAGGGTAGCTCAGCGGTAGAGCAGGGGACTCATAAGCCCTTGGTCGGGGGTTCGATTCCCCCCTCTGGCACTTTCCTCTAGGCGGTGAGGAAAAAACGGGAAACTACCCACTGGACTGCCCACCTTGAATATAAAAAGGGTTGGGCATTGCGCTGCCAGTAACCACTGGTAAATCTTCATGATGAAGCTTAAGGCAAAATCGGTGATCGCATGGATTGGGATCGTGATGTTCCTCACCGACAACGCAGGGGCGATGACGATTGATGAGTTTGGAAGACTGAACAATGACGATGAAGCCGGATATGTCGCCTTTCTTGTTGAAGCATCGGCAAAAATGCTGAAGTCCAACGGTCAACCGGATCAAGCGGGCAAAATCATCTCCTTTTTTCATGACTCCAGCAAAAACGGCGGTGTCTATCAGTTGGCGTCCAATCTAAAGATGATTAACGGCTTGAATAAGCGTAACGCCATCAATCCCAATAATCGTGCGCCTACGTATCAAGTTGAAGATGCGATGGCATCAACTTTGAAAGATATTGGAATTAGCATTCCCGCTACCTATTTACTGACGGCGGGTAAGGATTTTAGGCCGTCCGGTCCGCCACGCCAACACACGATGGGCCAGTGAGCCACTGCCCCTAAACGCCATCCTACTTGAGATCGAAACTAATACGTTCGAGGGGTGTTTGTGTGTTTGTAACTTTCACCCACGTAACCGCTGCTCATCAGTGAAACGACAGGCCCACGATATATGAAACACCTCCTCTTAACTCTATTACTCGCCGTAGCCTTTAATTTGCCTGCCGCGACAACGGTGCAGGCATCCGGCACTCCGAAAAAAATTCTCGTAGTTACGACAACGACGGGTTACCGCCACGGCTCGATCCCAACCTTGGAAAAAATGTTGTCGAAACTCGCGAGCGATAGCGGCGAGTTCACCGTGGATTTCCTGGAGCAACCGGACGGCAAACCTGCGAATCCCAAAAAGGAAGCTCCGCCCGAGGAAAAAGCCGCCTACACCACGGCTGAAGCCGCTTGGGAGATCAAATTAAAAGCCGCGTTGGAAAAACTTTCTCCCGCATCCTTGAAGGATTATGACGGGGTGGTTTTTGCGAGTACGACCGGTAATCTGCCGATTTCCGATAAGCCAGGTTTTCTGGATTGGATCAAGGCCGGTCACGCTTTCATTGGCATCCATTCGGCGAGCGATACTTTTCACGGCTGGCCGGAATATATCGATATGCTTGGGGGCGAGTTCAAGCAGCACGGCGCCCAGGTCGGCGTGGAATGCCTGAATCAAGACCCGCAGAATCCGGCCACGGCATCGTTGCCCAAAGTATGGGCGCTGACGCAGGAGGAAGTTTACCAATTCAAGAGTTACGATCCGACCAAAGTCCACGAATTGCTCATCATGGACAAACATCCCAATGATAAAACGCCCGGACATTATGCCGTGTCGTGGTGCAAGGATTACGGCAAGGGCAAAGTCTTCTATACTTCGCTCGGTCATCGCGATGACATCATTGACCCAGACCCCGCCATCAAGGACCGGATCAATTCCGTGGAGATCAGCAAGGCCTACCAGGCGCATGTACTCGGCGGTATCGAGTGGGCACTGGGTCTTAAGCCTGTTGTGGCTTCCGCAGAGAGTCCGGCGCCTCCTGCGGAAAACACAGTGATAGCCCACCTTGTTCCCGGAAAAATACGGCCTTTGCTGGATCAAAAATTGTCGGCCTGGGAGCTGTGGATGGGAGTCCCTCATCAATCCGTCACCGGACTTCCGCCGGGAACGCCGACCAGCCCGGATGGCCATAAGGGCATACCCTTGGGATTGAATAACGATCCCAAGCACGTTTTCTCTATTCGCATGGAAGAGGGCGAACCTGTTCTCTGGATCACGGGTGAGATTTTTGGCGGGCTGACGACCCTGGAGACTTTCTCGAATTATCATTTCCACACGCAGGTCAAATGGGGGGAGCGTAAATGGGAGCCCAAGTTGACCGCCATTCGCGACAACGGAATCCTTTTCCATTGTACGGGGCCGCACGCCGTGTTTTGGGAGGTTTGGAAACGCAGTCTCGAATTTCAAGTTGAAGAAAAGAACATGGGCGATTTGTATCTGCTCTCCGGAACGCGCGCGATGATTCCCGTCGTGCAGGGGAATGGGCCGAAGGATTGGCGTTACGACCCCGCTGGGGAATTGAAGCAGATGGGCGATGGCCCCAATTCCGTGGGTGGTAAATCGGCGCATCTCGCGGGCGATTTTGAAAAGCCGAATGGGGAATGGAACGATTTGGATCTCTATACTCTCGGTCGAACGGCTGTTTTTGTGGTCAACGGCCACGTCGATCAGGTTTTGCGGCAGACGGCCAATCTGGAAGGAAAGGGGGGGCAGCAAACGGAAGCGCCCCTCGATGCAGGTCAGATTCAAATTCAATCCGAAGGGGCGGAGATCTATTATCGCCGGATGGGAATCGAGCCGATAACGGATTATCCTCCGGAAATCAAAAAAGTTGCCGGTCTATAAAGCGTTTAATGTGCCGTCACTGGTGGGGCTAAATCGGCTCCGCCGTTGATGGCTTTGATGGGTGGCTGGAAGATATTTTCTCCAGGAACCTTCATCTTGTGGGCGAAAATCTTGTCGCCGCACGCGGCATAAAGCACATCGAAATCAGGTCCACCGAAAGCGACACCGGTGACTTTTCCGTAAGGTGCCGCCAAAATGCAACGATTGTGTCCCTGTAAGTCTTCGATCTGGATGCCTCTGGCTGTGGCCACATACAGGAGTCCCTTTTGATCGATGGCGATTCCGTCGGCCCCGCTGCTGTCGGCGGAATCCGGCGAAAGCAGCCAGTGCAATGGTTCGCGATTAGCCAGCGAGCCATCGTCGTTGATCTGGTAGCTATAGACCCAATGGGAAGCGCCATCGGCAACATTCAGGAGCCAATCATCTGCGGAAATCGCCACACCGGTAGCTCCCTGTAAGCCGGTATCCACGACCTTCTTTTCACCCTTGGGACTGATGTGCCAAACCTTGCTTGCGCCCGCACCCGCCGGACCACGACTCGTCACATAGAATCCCCCGTTCCGCGTCACTGTGAGGGCATTGCCCGAAATTCCTCCGGCAACCACCTTGGCCGCTTCGTTTGCCTTGAAAGAAACCACGTTGCCCGTCGCTTCCGATACGCCAAAGAGATTGCCGGTGGCGTCGGTCGTCAAGCCGCAGACTTGTTGGGCGTCGGCTAGGAAAGGGCTCACTTTTTCATTGGTTCCAATCCGGTATAATTTATTGGCTGACGTATCGCAAAAGATCACTTCACCCTTGGGATTTGTCGCGAGACCGTGAATGTTGCCATATCCTTCACCGACCATTCTCCACGATTCGTCCTTTGCCCAAATGTTTTGCAGAAAGGGTGAGCCGGCTCCGACCGCGATGGGTGCGGGCCAATCCCGCCAGAGCCACGTCATCGCTTCGGGGAAAATCTCGGTGTATTTATCCATGTGATGGCCGTCGCTCGTTCGGAATTGATAATCATAGCCGGAAAATTTCAAGGCTTGGTCCATTTCCTGGTTCGCCAGCCACCAACTGGCTCCGGTATCCGCTAAATCATTGCTGCCAACATGCAGAAATATTCGTAACGGTTTGGGATCATACTTGCGAACAAGGGAGGGGAAGATATCGCCTCCACGCAAAGCGGCAAAACTGCCGCTGATGCTATAGACGCGACGAAAAGCATCGGGGCGTTCCCAGGCCACATTGAACGCACAGATGCCGCCGCTGGAACCGCCGCCGATGCACCGATCATTGCCATTGTTCGAAAGATTGAGGTTATAGGTCTTGGCAATGTAAGGGATGAATTCATCCAGAAGAAAGCGGGCATAGGTATCACCCAAACTATCGTATTCATAACAGCGGTTGGCGCGTTTGGCCTGATCTTTGGAGGACGGAACCAATGAGCCGGATTGAATGAAGAGCCCGATGGTGACGGGGATTTTCTTATCAAAGATCAACCTGTTCATGGCTGAAGTGAATTTGGGATTGAAGCCATCCTGCCCGACATACACGCAGGCGGGCGTGGCTGGGTCATACTCTTGCGGCACATACACGGTGTATTTGCGGGTAGTCCCCGGATAAATCCGGCTCTGATCAAAGGTGCCTTCGATGATTTTTCCACGCGGCGCCTGGCGCCAAACGACGGAGGGCGGCGCAGTGCCGGGAGTTACGCGAACAGCACCCAGATTGAATTCGGTATTTTTCCCCAGATTAATGCGAAAATCCGCGTTATTGCAGCGACCATCGAACCTCGCGTCGGTCACAATAAATGTCGCCGTCTTCCATGCTTTTGTATCGCCGAGAGTGATGGTGCCGGCCTTTTTGAAGGCGCCCGGCATAGGTACTTCTTCGAGTGAATCGTACTCAAGATCGATCGTTCCCGTGCCCTTATCATAATAATCGACCGTGAATACAACAGAGGGATGCCCTCCATCCTTGAAGGTGTCATCCTTAATTTCGAAATAGACCTGCTCTCCTGCAGGATCCTGCACGAGAAGCGGAACGGCTTTGCGATCCCCTAGCATAATCGGCGCAGGTTTCTGGTGATTTTTTTCCGTGAGGATGTTTATCCCTACGGAACCATCGGCGGCAGAAAATGAAACCCCTTCCGTCCAGGCGGGAACTCCGGTCAACGCAATAACTGAAACGATTATTTTAATGAGATTCATGAGGTATTCCTATTTTCGCCAACCCAGTACTCGTGACCTTAACGCAGGATAAAACACGGTGTTACCCGCAAAGTAGTGGTAATCTAACAAAGAGTTTAATGTAAAATTGAAGTCCCAGTTCTTGCCGGTTATTCCTCGGTCGAATGCCCTGTTACTTTTTGTCTGGAGAGATTTGCTGAAAATTCTTGAGCCGTTCCAGATTATCCCGGGCACTGGTATCATTGGGATCGAGCTTCAGCGCTTGCTCATATTGTCCGATCGCATCTTCTATCCGCCCGATCTTTCGCAGGGCAATGCCCAGATTATTATGGGCCTCGGCATAATCAGGGTTGATTTGCAAAGCTTGCTCAAATTGTTCGATCGCCTCTGAGGGTGGCTTGGTCTGCAGCAACGCAAGGCCCAGGTTATTATGTGCGGCAGCGTTGTCTGGGTTAAGCTGCAAGGATTGCTCGTAGTGCTTGATTGCTTCCGATAGGTGTCCGGTCTGTTGTAAGGCAAAACCGAGATTATTATGGGCCTCGGTATAATCGGGATTGATTTGCAAAGCCTGGGTGTATTGCTCCACGGCTTCCGCCGTTCGGCCAATCTGCAGCAGTGTGTTGCCCAAGTTGTAATAAGCTACGGCATAATCGGGTTTGAGCAGCAATGTCTGCTGGTATTCTTTTATTGCCTCCGCTACGCGACCCGTTTGCTCCAATGCGTTGCCCAGGTTATTGTGGGCCGCGTAGGTCTGTGGATTGTGTCGGAGCTCGTAGGTCCAGAGCGTCTCCGGATCGATAAATTTTTCCGCATAGCGGTGGCTTTCCCAGGCCAGCAACATCAGCACTATCGTCAGAATGGTTTCGCCCGCAAATTGCAGGTCTCTGGTCAGTTGCTTCTCCACTTCTCTCGCTCCGGCCACGACCAATCCAATCAAGCCGATGATCGGAAGATAGAGAAAGTGATCGGCTACCGGAGCGATGCTCAGGTATTTCATTTTCACTAACCCAAGTATCGGCAATAAATTCAACGCGAAAAAACCAAACCCGAACAGCGCATGACGGCCCCAACTTTTGCGCTGGGTCCACAGCCCAAACATCAGAATCGTTAGCAACGGAATCGGCAAAATTTGAGCCAGGGATGGAGGATTAAAAACCCATCCCGGATAAATCGGCAGGAGTTTCACGGGCCAAAGAAACTTCCCTAGATAAAAACATATCGCCATCCCTGCCCCCAACACCCGCTCTCCCCAACTTCCCATCTTGATCGTATCCACTGTGCTGCCGTGACTTTGAAAATAGACAGTAACTAATCCCAGTACCAAAGCGATGATCCCATGGGGAATGATCTTTTTCATTTCCAACCGTGAAATTGTCCCTCTTCTCCACCAACCATAGAGCAGTAGCACCAGCGGCAGCATCACCGTTGAAGTCTTGGCCAGCATCGCCGCCAGATAGTAAAGAACGGAACGCACGTAACCTGTGTTCTTTTGCTTTTGTTCCCCATCAAGCCAGGCGTCGAAAGAAAGTAGGAACAAAGGCAGTGAGAGCGTGTTCTTGATTTCGCTGATCCACGCCACTGATTCCACCATCAGCGGATAAATCACAAAGAGAAGTCCGCCTATCCAGCCTCCGCGCAAGCCAAGTCGGTTTAAAATGCGCCAGACGAGAAAACCACTGCCCAGATGCAAAGCCAGGCTGAGCAGGTGATAACCAAGAGGGTGGTTTCCCCAGAGATGCCACTCGACCCAAAGCACGGTCCAGCTTAAAGGCCAGTAATCGGTTATAGGGTGCGCTAACCAGATATTCCGTAAGCCGGACCAATTGCGCAGATCGGAATTATTGGTGACGAGAATATAATCATCCCAGAGCCAGTCACCGTTTAGCGCGGGCCAAAATACCCACAGTCCCGCCGCCATGATGAGCAGCGCTTGCCATAGGATCTTTTTATCGATTCCGGCCAGCTTTGCGGCAATTGATAACTCGGAATCGGCTCGGGATTTTTGTGCGCCGAGCCTTTTCCCTGGCGAACTCTTTTTTGTTTTCGTGCTGGTGCGTTTCGCCATGGGGCTCTGACTCTAGACAATGACTCGAAACACATTCCCAAACAAGGGGGTAAATCAGCTATGAAGAGCCATCCCTTTTACTCAGGACGCCAAGGAATGGTCATGCAGGTGTAATACAAAATCGATTTGTGCTTGAGGCTAGAGGATATTTACCTCTGAAAATAGCATGGCTCCGGAGGTAGGGCTCGAACCTACGACCAATCGGTTAACAGCCGATCGCTCTACCACTGAGCTACTCCGGAAAAGTGGTGGAGGGTGAGTACATCACAACAAAATGAGAGAATCAATCCTTTTGCTGCACGAGATTGATGCACCCTCAGGAAGGGGTGCTTGGGTATTTTCGGGTGCTCTTTGGCGAGGGTTCGAATTGCTGCGTAGCGTGTATTTATCGGCGCACACGTTTGGGGCAGCCACGGCATGAAAATAGTCCCTAATGAATTTGAGGGTCTATTTGTCCAGTTACCTCCTGGGTCAATTTCACTAAGCTCACCTAGTACAACTGTGACTCTCGCTAAATATTCCTTATCCCATGCAAGGCTTTCTAAAGTCCACAGAAGCCCGGTCATGTAATTGCCACCTGTAAGACCAGCTCGTTCTTGCGCAAACAGCATTCCAAAGGGACTTTGGGTAACATCCTTAAGAGCATATTCCACGGACTCCAAGAAGGACTCCGGGGAAGCCTCGGCCAAAAGAGGCAAAAGATTGTTTAGGCTTGCCCATCGAGTCCAGTCAGCACTGTGGAGTAACTCTTGGACTATCAATGCAGCTACTTGTTCGGGTTTGTTGACGGTACATTGAGTCAACCACTTTGGACGACTTCCTAGTAATGCCATTGTGTCAGCAATCCCTTGGCGCAAATATGGCGAGTATTTTAGCACCTTTCCATGAATGTTCGCTGCATAACGAGCTTCTGGAGCTAAGTCCAACTTTGGGTCTGACTCTCCGAGAACCTTTAAGGCGATTTTTTGGAACGCGTCCAGGTCGTCGTTGACCAACTGAGTCCCTAAGGCCGACCATGCTTGCAACCGGGATATAAATTTCCAAACATCATCACGTTGAGAAAGGGGAGCGCCCGGACGTAAAGCTTCATTCTGAATCGTCTCGATCCACTCCCCGTAGGATTTTCCCCGCAGAAACTCCTCAATTATCTCCCTGTCCGCAGGATTTTGACCATTCCATCTACATAACATTTCGGCCAAAGCTAGGGCACGGGCGTTACTCCCCGCCGCATATTGAGGAGGACCACTTTGGCCTCGAAGATGTCGTTTCAATGCGTCAAGTGAAGCCGCACCTGCGCTGGCTGCCTCCTTTGCGCGGCTATCTGGCCTCTTTGTCCGGTCTTCTGCGCTGGATGGAACGGAATGAACGGCTGGAGAAAAATCCGCTTCGGCTCGTCCAAAAGGTTCAAACCAATGGACGTCAGGTGCGCCACCGCCGCGCCTTCACCCACGAGGAAATGCAGCGGTTGCTGGCCATTGCCGGTACTCGCAAGGCCGTCTACCTTGCCGCCGTTTACACGGGTTTGCGCCGGGGCGAACTTTCCAAGCTGCTTAAGACCGATTTGCACTTGGACGCCAACCAGCCCTTCATGAACGTGCGTGCTTCAACCACGAAGAACCACAAGCAGGCCACCATCGCCGTTCACCCTGACCTGGTACCCGAGCTGCGGGATTTGCTGTCGAAACTTCCCGCCCGCGAATCCCGTGTATTTGCTGATTTGCTTCCCACGATGGATACGTTTCGCGCCGATCTGAAAGCGGCAGGCATCGAGTTCGTTGATGCACAGGGCCGCCGCGCCGACTTCCACGCTCTGCGCCACACGCTGGCAACGAACCTCATGCTAGCCGGGACGTCGCCGCGCATCGCAATGGAAATCATGCGCGACAGCGACATTAAACTTACCACCAAGACCTACACCGATGCGGGTCTTCTGCCGGTGGCCGATAACGTCATCAATCTGCCAAGCTTCACGAAACCTAGCGCGCCAGACTCACAAATAGACTCACAAAGATTGTTCCGGGCCAGTACCGACCTGTCCGGCAAGGTCACTAGGTTGACGCAAGAGCACCACTTGGAACTACCTAGTATTGAGGAGGATAGTCACGAAAATTCCGAGCTAGTCACGACCTGTCCGGAAAATGAAGAAAGCTGCCGCGCTAGGACTCGAACCTAGAACACCCAGATCCAGAATCTGGTGTGCTACCAATTGCACCACGCGGCAAAATAGGACGCCGGGTTGAGTTAATCCGGCGGGGCGTTAATCAAACGACACCTTGCGTTCGGAGGCAAGTTCTTTCCCTCACACAAAGTGATAGGTGAAGGCTTCCGCGCTGGCCGCATCGGGTAACTTGGGTAAGGTGAAGAATATGTCCACGTCGTCGCCGAATCGTCTCGCCCGCGAAAAATCACCCTACCTGCTCCAGCACGCGCAGAATCCGGTCGACTGGTTTCCGTGGGGGGAGGAAGCCTTTGCGAAGGCGCGTGCGGAGGACAAGCCGATCTTTCTTTCCGTGGGCTATTCGACCTGCCACTGGTGTCACGTGATGGAACACGAGTCGTTTGAGTCGGCGGCGATTGCCGCGTTTCTCAACGAACATTTCGTCAGTATCAAAGTGGACCGCGAGGAGCGTCCCGATGTTGATCAAGTTTACATGACTTTCGTCCAGGCGACGACCGGGCACGGGGGCTGGCCGATGAGCGTCTGGTTGACGCCTGAATTGAGTCCGTTTGTCGGGGGCACTTATTTTCCGCCGACGGACGGGCCGGGTCGCCCTGGATTCATCACGGTGCTGCGGCGGATTGCCGAGCTGTGGAAATCCCAGCGCACGCAGATTGAAGACAAGGCGCGGTCACTCCTTGCGGCGTTGCGTGAAGCGGAAAATCAAGTGGCCACCGGGCCGGGAGGATTATGGAGCGTCAAGAAATCGCAGGATTTCGGCTTCTCCCAGTACACGCGCATGTTCGATGCACAGGAAGGTGGCTTCGGTGGCGCGCCAAAGTTTCCGCGTCCGGTTAATCTTCAATTCCTGCTCCACCTGGTTGCGCAAAAATACACTCCGGTGCAGGATGCCGATGTGGCCCGGAGCATGGCCCTGCATACGTTGCGCAAAATGGCCCGGGGCGGCATGCACGACCATCTCGGCGGTGGTTTTCATCGCTATTCGGTTGATGCGGAATGGCACGTGCCCCACTTCGAGAAGATGCTCTACGATCAGGCGCAGCTGGCGCAGGTTTACCTGAGTGCCTGCCAGATTTCGGGCGATGATTTTTTTGCCCATGTCGCGCGTAATATTTTGCAGTATGTGGAACACGATCTGACCGGTCCCGAAGGCGGATTTTTTTCCGCGGAAGATGCCGACAGCCTGCCGCACGCGGGGGCGGTCAAAAAAACCGAGGGCGCGTTTTACATCTGGACGCAAAAGGAAATCGGCGAAGTTTTGGGCGAAGATCGCGTCGAGGAATTTTGCGCGGTTTACGGTATTGAGCAGGAAGGCAATGTCTCCCCGTCCTCCGACCCTCACGGCGAATTGGAAGGAGCGAATGTCCTGATCGAACGGTTGACCGTTCCGGAAGCAGCGATGCGTTTTCAGCGTCTTGAAGAAAACATGCGGCACCGCTTGAATGACGATCGCTCGGCGCTTTTGGCCAGGCGGGGGCTGCGGCCTCGTCCGCATCTCGACGATAAAATCCTGACCTCGTGGAATGGACTGATGATCGGAGCATTCGCCCGCGCCGCGCAAGTTTTGGGCGAAACCTCTTATCTTAAGAAGGCGCAACGGGCTGCAACTTTTGTTCGCAATCATCTTTTTGACCCAAAGACTGGCGAGTTGCAGCGCAGTTACCGACAAGGTCCCTCGAGCATTCATGGTTTTGCCGCTGACTATGCGTTTCTCATCAGCGGGCTGCTCGATCTTTATGGAGCTGATTTTGATCCGAGCTGGCTTCGCTGGGCGCAGCAACTACAGGAGACCTTCGATCTTCATTTTTGGGATCAGGAACATGGCGGTTATTTTTCCACGACGGACCGCGACCCGGCCATTTTGTTGCGAATGAAGGAAGATTACGATGGAGCGGAGCCCACGCCGAGTTCTGTGGCGGCGCTTAATCTCTGGCGTCTCGGTCAGCTTTTGCATAACGAGGAGATGCTCGGCCAGGCCCACCGCACCGTTGCCTTTTTTGCCGCACGGCTCGAAGCCCAACCCTTCGGCATGCCGCTGCTCTTGGTTGCTGCGGCGTTGCTGGAGGCTCCGGCGACGCAACTCATCTTGCATGGTGCAGACACAGTGCATCCCGATCTTGCTGCTCTGCTTCTCGCCGCGCGGGGGAAATTCCTTCCTCGGCTTGTCGTGATTCAGATTGCCGACAAGGAATCCCGCGACTTTTTTGCCCCGCATCATCCGGTTATCACTGGCTTGCCGGATCAACCCGCCAAGCCGACCGCATATCTCTGCGAGAATTTTGCGTGCCGCCTGCCGGTGACAGATCCCGCGCAACTCGAAAGCATGCTTTCCGAATTGTAGGCCTTTGCGATATAGTCGAAAGTTCACGCCCTATTCCATGGACTACAAGAACACGCTCCTCCTGCCCAAGACCGATTTCCCGATGCGCGCGGAATTGCCGAAACGCGAACCGGCGTTTCTGGCCAAGTGGCGCGAAGAAAAAATCTACGATCAGATTCTCAAGGAGCGAAAAGGCGCGCCGTCCTTCGTGCTGCATGACGGGCCGCCCTTCGCCAATGGCGACGCCCACATGGGCCACGCGCTGAACATGGTGCTGAAGGATATCGTGCTCAAGTACCGGAACATGAGCGGGCACTACGCGCCGTTTGTCCCCGGCTGGGACTGCCACGGCCTGCCCATCGAGCACAAGGTGATGAAGGAACTCGGTGCGGCGGAAACCGACCCGATCAAGATTCGCGAAAAGTGCGAGGCGACAGCGCGGCATTTCATCGGTGTGCAAAGCGAGCAATTTCAGCGACTCGGTGTTTTCGGCGATTGGGAGAATCCCTACCTCACGCTCGACCCGGCCTACGAGGCCGAAACGATCCGCGTCTTCGCCACGCTCGTTGGCAAAAATCTCGTCTATCAGGGTCTGCGTCCCGTGCTCTGGAGCACCGGTTGCCAGACCGCGCTCGCTGAAGCCGAGATTGAGTATAAAGAGAAAGTCGATCCGGCGATCTACGTGAAGTTTCCGCTGACGGTCGATGCGGCCAAGAAATTTCCCGAATTGAAGGACGCGTCCTTATTAATCTGGACGACGACGCCGTGGACGCTGCCCGCGAATCTGGCCGTGGCTATCGCACCGAATCTCGAATACGCAGTCTGCGAAATCGGAGGCGAAAAACTTCTCTTTCACACCAATCTACTTCCGTCTGTAGCGGCGGTCTATGACCGCCGTGCAGTCTCCGAGGTAGCCGCCGCTGTCCCCAGCGGCGGAAAGTCGAAGGAAAAGACACCGCCGCTAGGGACA
>Ga0307511_10000344_pt1 | contig 49370 bp, 56 predicted proteins | sample 13_EM_MG_FD_200266 | JGI IMG/M metagenome (GOLD analysis project Ga0307511, IMG submission 200266) | Populus trichocarpa ectomycorrhiza microbial communities from riparian zone in the Pacific Northwest, United States - 13_EM | ecosystem: Host-associated > Plants > Roots > Unclassified | place... | reverse complement strand
TCCTGTAGCTTCCACAACGGGCTTAGGGGCGAACTGCCCCCGTATCCCTCCCCTCCATCTCCGCAACGGCATCATCCAATGTCCCATCCATTGTAAGTATTGTCGCCCGACCCGTCTTCCATCAGTTAGTTCCCTTCAGTATGTTCCCGTAAGAATACCTATGAAATACAAACGGTTCTACATATTTCGAGCCGGGAAGCACGTCGACGGTCCCTTAACCCTGTGCCGTCCATCAACGTTCTCTCGGTGGAATGCAAGATTTTATATTCAGGTCCAGGATTCAGCAAGATGTTAATACGATCCACCAGCACGACTGTACCACGATGGGGATTATACTGCTGTCGCTGCGCGGCTAGTTTTCCCTGATGAGAGATTGCCGCCGTACCGAATTGCCGAGTGGGAACCCTCGCGGTCACTGACCGATAACAACAACCCTCACGGTCACACGGCTACTCCAATATACCCAGGCTTATATACCCCCGTCCCACCCTAGAGCCTTTCCTCCGTTCCTTCCCACTTTCGACTCTTGTCGAGACAATTTCTAAGCTCGACAATGGCAGAGGCCCCCAATTGCGGCGCGGGCGGCGGCCATGACACCCACTTCGGTCTAAGGATCGGTTCTATCTTCATTATCCTTGTCGGCGCAACCGGCGGTGCCCTCTTCCCCGTCCTCGTTAAGAGGAGCAAGCGGATAAACCTCCCTGGATATGTCTTTGAGTACGTTCTTTCGTTTTCTCGCCTCCCTACCCCCACAACTGATCCCACGCAGGTTCGCAAAATACTTTGGATCGGGTGTGATCGTACGCTGAACCCCCACCTCCCCAAACGCCCGTCCTAACTGTCTGCCAGTTTGCTACCGCCTTCATACACCTGCTGGCGCCAGCTCTCGAAGCCCTAAATTCGCCGTGTCTGTCGGAATCCTGGCGGGAATATGTATGTAGTTGTTCCACCCCGTCTTGCAATTTGCTCACCGACTCTCGTTCAAGCCCTATGCTCTCGCCTTGGCCATGCTCAGCATTTTCACCTTGTTCATTGTCGAGCTCATTGCTTTCCGATGGGGCACCGCACGCTTGGCTCGCCTCGGCATTACACAAGGTCTGCCAAACCATCGATCGCGTTCGACCAGGTTTACTCAACCACCCTCACAGAATGCGACACCACAAGTGGCCATCATCACGTTCACCACGAAAAAGGTGACGAGGAGACCGCTTCCTCGTCCTCCGACTGCGGTCCTGATTCGATGTACGGTCAATTCATCAGCATTGCGATCTTGGAATTTGGCGTTGTTCTCCACTCTGTTCTCGTTGGGTTGACTTTGGCCGTGGACGAGAACTTTGTTGTCCTGTTCATCGTGCTTGTCTTCCACCGTCAGTTACTGTCACCACTTTAATTGCGCCTACGTAACTAACTGCGCGTACAGAAACATTTGAGGGTCTCGGGATTGGTTCCCGTCTCGCCCTCCTCAAGCTTGACCAGAAAAATAGCTGGATCCCCGTCGCTGCCGCTCTACTGTACGGCATTACTACCCCGATTGGCATCGCCGCGGGGTTGGGCGTCCGGTCGGCATACAACCCTGGGACTGGGACCGCTTCAGCCGTCAGTGGTATCATGGACTCAGTCAGCGCTGGCATCTTGATCTACGCCAGTCTCGTCGAAGTACGCACTTTCCATTTCGCAACTCAAGATGCGGGATGACTGGCTAACGATGATTCCCATCCCCTTTCTATAGCTTATGGCGCATGACTTCTTATTCAACAAGGAGATGCTAACTGCTTCTGACAAGAGGCTGGCCTTTTCTCTGGGTTCGATGATGCTCGGGTGTGTATTGATGGCCCTACTCGGTAAATGGGCCTAGGCGCACCTCCGGATTATACTATTCATCCTACGTATACAGTGTAATTGTACCATGTATGGTGGGCGTCGCTCTCATGTTGTCACTGCATTCTGCCGCATTCTACATAATTGTTTTTCTTTTTTTTATACATCTACCTCCGCAATTACCGGGGCCGCAGCTCGTTTTGGGACTCTTTCATTTTGCAACCGGAGCGGTGCCTACATTCTGTCCCTTTGGAATTCACACGTTTCGCGTTGATCATATTCAGCAGCTGTGCGACCTTCTGCAGTGGTTTCCCGCCATTTCCCCATTGGCACCTCTCGGTTGATCTCCTGAACCCGAAGTCTACCCTCAGTTCAAGAGATTGGCTCCAGCGGTTATCTCGGTGGGCCGTTCCCTAGAGGATAGAACCAATGGTACTTAGAATATCTCCTTCGTACATCTTCCGACTTTCACCTATGATATCATGGACTCGAGTACCCGTACTCTCTAGAGTACGTACCGGTGGGATTTTCGCCAAAACAAACCGAGCTCACGCTAGGCCCGCGGCCCCACACGGACACCCCGGACAAGCGCAAACAAACAATGGCGTACGCGTCCGATAACACGCGCCGGCTTCGTTGTCGCAGGATGAAGACCCTGGCCTTGCTACCCGCCCGATTGTGAAACTCCCTGAAAGCATGCCGGACCGCTGGGACCTGGATAGTCAACACATGCTAGCGCCCTCCGAATACGAGGAAGCTGAACAAGCAGCCCTTTTGGCAAACTTGAAGGGATCCGGTCTGGGCCAACCTGGAATTGGTCCGCTCTCTCTCGCTCTTTGTCATCAAGCGGAGAACCTAACGTTTAATCAGGAAAAACTGTCTTCTTGATTTGGCTGCTCGTACACCGGCTCGCGCTCGGGTTTCCGGCGGTGCTGCAAATCGACAAGGATAAGGAATTCCTCTTCTACGAACACGGCGTCTCCGAGTTTCTACACCTGGTAATCCCGATTTTTGTGGAGGGTTGGCGTTCCCACACCCCAGCTCCAACCGGATTTTGGCCCTCGTCGACTCTGTTCGCGTAGACCCTTCTTTGTCGTTCAAGCGAAATCTCCCCCCTCGCCAATCTTTGTGGAGAGGATCCCGCGCGAGCGCTTTTGCATGAAATCGTGGACCTTTAAGCGTATGCGTCTCCACCCTCCAGGGATTTGTGACACCGACGGGATCTGTAGCCGCCCCTTTTTACACCTCGCAACTGAGGAGCCTTTCACACCACGCCAGGTCCAATACTTACACGACACGTATGAAACGTCTCCCAGAGACTTGTCACTGTATGCTCATGAGGAACTTATTGTCTCACAGGGACGGCTCGACATCTTGCAAGACGTTTTCCAAGCTCCGGAGTCTGGCAGCACCTCCCACCTTATCGCAGTTATAGAACCCTCACCAAACTCGCGCTCCGTCGTTGGAGGAGGTTCGCCTCACGACGAAGATCCTCTGGGACTGTCACATCAAGCACCGAGCTTCCAACATGCGATTCTGCTGTGATCTCTTGTGACGCTACCCTCGCCGATTCTCACCGCATTTCAGATCAGGCAGAATATGGTACACGACTCGGTCAAAGAGGATCTGCGTAGGTTAGATGGATTAACCTTCTCGCCCAACACCAACATCCGCAAGTTTATTGTAGTGATCACTCCTGACAGCATCCAACCGGGAATCGAGACCCTAGGAACATTTCTGGGGGGTGCAGAAGAAAGGAAGGAGTGGGGTGAACAGATGCCTGAGGGACGCTGGCGGGTGTTCCACGACGTTCGTCCCGTTTACAATCACCCCTGTCCAGCTCTGCGCAGTTTATTTTTTTCCCGGGAATAAACCAAAAATATCGCGACCCAGGCAACCCCTCAGTGCTCAGAGAAACCGATCCAAGCCAGTTAAAAGACCGGTCGTTCGCCCACTTTCTCTTTTCTCCCCAGCTCTCTTCCTCCCCCGGTCAGCGGGACGCTCTGCTCCAGGCTGGCAGCCATCGACCCTAGTGCGACCCCGTATGCAGACCCCAGCGGGCTAGCGGGAGGCTCTCCCCTTTGGCGACCCTGCTTCAAGTGGTTCGTCGAGGGCACCCTCCTTATGGGACTTGGTTCGCTCTCGCCCGTCGTAGATGAGATTACCCTGCACGCCCCTGACTGAAGCGGTGCGATGGGGGAGGTCGAGCGTAGTGTAGCTTAGGACTACGTAGGGACGGTGGCATCGCCTGGATCTTTGGGGAGTTATGACGGTCTCGCGGGGAACTGCAGACCGTATACCCTGAGTCCGGGGTTTAGAACCATTGATCCTCTCACTCTCGCTAGTGTCGAGTTGTGGGCAGGGCGATGTCACCCAAAGGACTAACCGTGGCGTGTCGGTGCGACATGAGCAAACTGTCTCGGTCCTCGTTAGGTTATACCCTAGCAGGTTGCACCCGCTGAACCCATTCGAGTGGTTTAGAGGTGTTACGAGACGGGGTACGCCACGGTTTTTTTTTGGAACCTGGAAAGAAATAAGCTCAAGCTTAAGGTTCTCAAGTAGCAGCACTATTGGCTAGATACGTGGGATGTTCGATTTTTAATAATAATAATAAACGATAAATTTCTATCCGAGGGCATGACGGACGGATGGTGTACGTGGATTACATGTCGAACGCGGATTACATGACAATAGGTTCGGTCATTACGGATGGTCAGATACATGCGCGGTGCAGATGCAGTGGAGAGCTGGATGGCGTGGTACGTGCGAAATAAAATCAGTTGAGATCGTTAGGGGAAACCCACAGAGACAAAAGGGTCTTATCCCCAAGTGCGGCCTTATACCATCGAATCGCGTTCAGCTGCGGTGTGTACATCAGCCTCCATGCGAGTGCCATAGAACGGGGAGGAACGAACTTGATCAAGAGCTTGGGAAGCCGACAAAATGTTCACTGTGTGTTCGACGGTTTCGCCTCCGTCCTGAATGCTGTAGAATGGGGGCAATAAAAGAGCGACCTGTGGGAACGCGCGTACCGGAGGGTCAGAACCGAAACTTCGAATAACTAGGCGGAGGTCCCGTGGAACTTGCATAAATCGGTGGTATCTGGCGAACTGTTCCCGTGCAATGAAGATCGACTCGGAGCCGCACCTCGAGTCAAATTTTTGTAATGCTCACAGTATTGTATGGTGTTGTGATTACTGTATGCATGGTGATGTGTTGGTCACTAGGACCGTGCATACCGGTAGATTTACAACTGAAAAACATTCTTCGCTGAATAGGGCGCGGCGGGGTATCGATTTTCAACCGCTTTCCGACCAGAACCCCCCAAAGGCTTTGTGACAGCACACGACAAGTCCCATGCCCTCGCCTGGGTCATGCTCAGCATTTTTGCCTCGCCCATTGTCGAGCTCATTGCTTTCTGACGAGGCACCGTGCGCTTAGCTCGCTTCGACACCCCGCAAGGCCTGTGCTGAATCTTCGATCATGAGTTCCCGCATACTGCAATCGCTATCGAAGGAAAGGGGTGTAAAACCGCACCGTGCAGAGGCGTCATCGTCTACCAGCCTGGGACAAGGCGTTCCCAAGCTGCTGCAGCCCGGTACCAACTACATTCACCAACCCACTTCCAACCACTTTCGCAGCATCTGATGCGCTGGTGAAGTTTTCCAAACCACTCGCTACAGCGTTCCATCCCCAACCCTCACCACCTACACGGAGACCGCCCCCACCCGCAGTGATCATCAAAGCCGCCTTGATGGTGTCCAACTCGTTGATGACTTCCAACCCGACTGATCTTGCCCAGACCACGGGTGGGAGCGTTGTGGAGTAGAGTTTGTGGAGTTTATCTATGGCCGAGAGGATTTTGTGGTTCTCTAGCCAGCGCGCACGCGTATAGGGAAGGAGGGCGGTTCTGGAACCTGGGGAGAGAGGGGTGAGTGGTCTTCCCTTTGCTTACTGAGATGGATACACACCGATATCGCCCCCTTGCAGAAGAGCTGCCTCAATGGTCTGAGCGAGGGCCTGGACATCAGCTAGGCCGGTGTTAAGGCCTTGTCCAGCGAGGGGATGAGTCGTGTGTGCTGCGTCCCCTACTAAGACTGTCCTCCCGAAATCACCTATGTACGTGTCCGCATGCGAGTACCTCAATGGGAAAGATGCCACAGTCCCAGGTTGAATCGACATGACCAGTGGCGGGAGAGACTCTGAACCCTCCGGCGGAATCCCAACCTCCCTGGCAGACAGAATAGACGAGTAGGCTGACGTCACAGAGATGTTGTGTGAACGTTCCCTCCATATAATTTCTTTCTGCATTTCGTCGGGCGTGAGAGTCTTCTGCGAAACAACCGACGAGAGTAGGAGGTCGTGTAGGTAGCGGATTGAAACCTCCGGCAAGCGGAAAGCAGCGTTGACCAAATTCACGAGCACGGAGGGGTCTGCAGATTTCAGCGCGGCAGCCAAGGCAGGCTTGGTCGACCAAACCATCGATGACTCGGTTGGGGAGAGGGGAAGGAAGGCGATTGGTCCGGTGGGGAGGAAACGTTGGTATGCGATGGTGTTTTGGGGCTGAAAGGGTGCGCGGGGAGCGTGCGAGAGTGTAGCAACTACAGCATGTATGTCATAGGCCCACCCATGGGTTGTAATACCCGCGAATGCGCGTACGGGTGAATTCGGCCCATCCGCACCAACCTGAAATAGGGTTAGAACCAAGTCAAGGTCATCAGGTGCTGGGACTGACAAGAAGCCGCGTTCTAAAGGTCTGGCCATTCGACAGGTGAACTACTGGCCAACCATTTGTTTCGCCTTCCTTCTCGATAGTGGTGACGCGAACGTTGTCGAGGAGTTGAACCTCCGGGGTTTGCGAGAGGTGCTTCAAAAGACCGCGCTGGAGGTTGAGGTTCTCGGTCATGCGGGACATCTCAGGTGTTTGTAGAGGGAGGTCTGCGGCAGAGAAGTTTATCCTCGCGTCGGATATACCGTCCCATACCTGCGAAGGGGTTAGGACTGCGAGGGTTCGATGTGACTTGAACGCACCTGCATTTCTTCGATCGGACATGTTCTACTTTGCTCGACGTGATCCCATGCACCGATATCTGTTAGCTGGTCAGTCTGCAGTTTGTGCAAGACGGCTGCTAGGGTCCAGCATACCTTTGAGGAACCGGCACGAATCATTTGTGAGCGAGCTCACTCGGTTTGAGAATTTATTTGCGTCCATGGACCAGTTTTCGATCTTGGAAAAGTCACCAGCGTCAACAACCGTCATCTTCAGCTCGCTTCTTACGGCCTGAGAGGATCCTACATGCAGTCAGTCGACGCGACGAGCGGGCACGGCCGACGGGACCATAACATACCCAGGGCACTGGCTAATGCGAGTCCGGCCGGACCACCTCCCACGATGACAACGTCCCTGTCCTCAAACTCATGGCTGGTCGACAAACCGCGCAGGAAATTGGGCCTCCGACAAAGTGCGGTTGCGGCCGTTGACCGTGCCCGGGACAGCATCAGAGCGCGGAACGAAACACACCGATCAGCGGCGCGACGGACCAGGTTCGCTTCCAACCCCCATTGTCTTTTGTTTACCTCTGTTCTCTCTCCCCTCTCCCCCGTGGCTCTGGTAGCTGCTAGAAATCCCTCTCGTGTTCTTCACCCAGGTATTGGAACAACGCACATGTTGCCTGGTCTATCGCTAACAACTGTCTCCAGTCCACTACCGGATCTAATCAATGGCAGCGGTCGCGGTCAACTCGAATACGGCAATGTCAGCGGCTCAGGCCATTGGCGAGTTCCTCCAATCGCCGGATGACTTGCTCAAAGTCGTCGCATTCCGCAAGAAACTCGAGAAGGAGAAGGCTTCGATCGATACACGACTCAAGAGCGGGGTAAAAGATCAACTGGACGCCACCCGTGAGGGGTTGAGGAAACTGTTCAGCACGAGGTCGCATATTCAGAGCATCAAAGACGAGATGCAGGTCGTCGATGCTCTGTGTAGTGACCCAAGGAACTCCGTCAGCACTTTTGATCAAATCAGTCGGGTGAGTATATGTGGTTGAAATCCCTGCCTCGCCGACACTGATGATTAACGCGGCAGGTGTCCATGGTTCACCGTAATTTCGAACGGACGGAAGAGCTCGTGAACAACCTTGTCGAGGTGAACGCACGAGTCGGACAGCTGGAGGATATGCTCTACGAAGATACTCGAGATATTTTGGGCCCCGCAACCAACCTACTTGCCATGCACTACCTGATCAACCAGTTGGAGAGTTTCCGAAACGAGACCATTAGCCAAGCAAAGAGGGCTTCCGCAGATTCCAGAGCTACCCTCGCTAAATGGTTCGAACGCCTGAACAAGATCATTTCGGCCTTTGACGCACATATCCTTGAACTGGCCCAAAACATCCTTCCCCTCGTCCGCGCTAACCAGGAGGGCGTTGTCATTAAAGTCATTAAGATCGCCGAGGTTGAGGGCAAGGCTGATGAAAGGGTAAGCAAACTCTTCAAGCTCCAGAGACACGTCGCTAACGAAACCAAGGCTGCTGGCATCTTGCTCGTCATGCGCGCGAAGAAAGACTCCGTAGCAAAGTTCAAGAACATGGTAGCCAGGAGCAGGGTCATCAAAAACTACCGTCCCAAAATCGTACAATGCATCAAGGACTCGATTCGGGAGAAGTTCAAGGATGTGTACGAGAAGGACCGGCATAATCCAACCGGTTTCCTGCAGAATCTTGGTTGGATGTATCAAGACATCATTCGTATCCAGAGCGACGTTGTCAAGTGTTTCCCTGCCAGTTGGAAGATCTATGCGCTGTACATCAAGGAGTACCACCGCACCCTGGACGAAACCATCCGGACGATCGTTTCGGACGAACCCGAAGCCAGTGCCCTGCTCGCACTCCACGCTTGGTTGAAGGACTACAAACAGAACATGAAGGAACTTAACATTCCTCAGGAGTTTATTCAACCGCCCTTACTCGACGGAAAGGAGCAAAGTCTCATCGACGACTACCTCGGAGTTATTGTCAAAAAACTGGACGAGTGGTCAGGCAACCTCATGAAGACGGAGGTCAAGGCGTTCATCCAGAGGGAGGACGCCCCAGAACTCGACGCGGACCGAATGTATGGAACCCAAGGAGCGGTCATCCTTTTCCAGATGATTAACCAACAAGTGGACCTGGCAATGGAGAGTGGTCAGGGAGCGATCCTGTCTCGCGTCATCACCGAAGTCGACCGCATCATGCGTGGTATCCAGGACCAATGGACCAAGGTCGTCGATTCCGAGCTCAAGAAACAGGTCGAGAAACCGGAAGAGGTCCCCGGTGGTTTGGTCGAATACTGCATCGCCCTCGCTAACGATCAAATCAAATGCGCCGATTACGCGGAGGCGCTCTCCGCGAGGATCGAGCCTTTGGTTTCGGAGAAGTACCGGGTGGTCATCAACGAGCGATTGAACGACGCCATCGATGGTCACCTCGACGTCGCGAAGAAGTGCACGCAGACATTGATCAGTATGATCTTCAATGACTTGAAACCCGCGACGAAACAATTGTTCCAGCCTCCCTGGTACGACGGCATCATAGCCCAGGTCATCGACACCATGAAGGATTACACGTCCGACTACAACAGTTACCTCTCCTCGACTCTGTTTGAATTGCTCATCGCCGACCTGCTGGACACGTTCATCGTCACCTACCTGACCGCCCTAGCCAACGCTCCCAAACTCCGATTACCGGCTGCCACTGACCGAATACGTGCGGACATAGAGGCGGCGTTCAAGTTCTTCAGCACTTACAAGAAGAGTCAGGAACTGGAAGGGGACTTTGAGGTCGTGGAAATGATCCTCGCTATGCTCGAAGCCTCAAAGGCCATGGTATTCCTGTCGTTTTGGTCGTTTGCCAAAGTCCATGGACCGAACGTTGCTTTTGTGGAAAGCCTGATGAAGTGTCGTGGTGACTTTGATCGGTCAGCAGTGGGTGAGGTCATGGAGAGTGTCAAACGCAAAGTGAAGGATGAGAACCTGCAAGATCGTGAGCCCCTCCTCCCACCTTGGTTTCACCGTATTGATGTTATTGATCCCAGCTGAAGAACCTACCATCATGAAGAAAATCTCCGTGCAAGGGACCCTCTACAGGTTCCTTAGGAATAACTAAAACGATATCGACAATTTGTCCCGTTCCTCCCTCCCATCTCTTCTATACACCATGTAGATCGTCAATCGCACATCGGGATTCACGCGTCACGTACCAATGTATTTGTATCTATACACTAATTGTACAACAACAGGACACTTATTCAATGCTTCATCCATCTGGATCCGCCATCGTCCTACTCGGTCTTGGTCTTATCTTGTCCGGGAACCTTACGGGATCTATCGGGGAGCGCGGCAGCGACTTGGTCGATCTTCTTAAACTGCCACGGGAATCGGGCCGGGTACAGAAACGGTCGGAGGTCAAACCGGTTATCGTCCGGACTGTAGTTCTCCTTCACGCCGGGAGAGAAGGTTAGTTCTGTGATAAGGGCGAGGGGAGTGTCGACGTACTGCATGGTAGGATGGGGTAATCGTTGTCATCTTGTGTCGATTCCTAGCGTACTCAAAGTAAAACGATTTCACCTTCTCCGCGATCTAAGAGACACGTTCATCTCTCCACCCTGCCAAGAGAGAGGGAACTGATAGAACAGACCTGGATGGGAGAGAATACGGAACCCCACTCCCGAACTAGTTTTGTGAACATGCTGTAAGGTCCACACTTTTCGACCTTCCGGAGTCGACCGAAAACAGAGAGTTCGTCGTATGTCATACCCATGTCCGCCTTGGAAGCTCCGCGTCAATTGGGTGACCCAAGGGGGATAACTACAATCAACGAACCTCATCTCCTTGAACGTACGTCTCGGTGATGGGTTCAAGCTCGGCGGTAGGGGTGGCGTTGGTAAAGCTGCAGGGAATAACCAATGTCAGGGGTGGACCATTACTGGTATGGTAGATGCACGGACCTCTCGAGGATGGGGAGATCAAATTGGCCACGCGCATGGATGATGAATTTCCTGAGATCAACCTTGCTGACGGCCCCAATTGGGTTCAGGTCCGCTGTGAAGCATTAGGCGGGGGAACACAGGAGTACACTAACAGGCGCACCGGATGAACAGTCGTATTTCGTTAGGTATCCCCTCAAACTGTATGTGCCATCGTCAGCATAACGTATCGTGCGGAATGGTGTCTTAAATTGACCTTTCATCCACGTTCGCACTCCCCAGAACCAAGAGCCCTCCGTCACGCCCACGAACCCATGGCAGTAGTTGAGCAAACAGGTATGAAATTACCATCCTCAAGCGTGCTTGGATATTCTGCAGCGCCAAATTCTCCCTGTCTGTCCCGCCATGGACTCGGAAGCGAGGTTTGAAACCAGTGATAAAGGTGAAGAGATCATGAATGGAACGGACGACGGTGTCCATATTCATGTCGACGTGGTAACTACCAACCCACCGGGTTAGTAAGAACGAGACCATATCATATGACCGAGTTACCTTCCAATGGCTCCCGCTAACTCTTTTGCTCGCCAGCGAGTCTCCGAGCTGGAGTTTTCCGTGCCCATGTAACAGGTATGGAAAATCCTGCCGGCGAACTCTCTGGGATTTGAAGGGATGTAGCTGGAATCCGACGGTTCTCCGGCAATGCGTCGGGCGTCTGCGATGACTTGTTTGTCTAAACTCCCCAGTTAACACTAAGCTCCTTCCATCCAGAATATCATTATCGCACCTCCCTTGTTCGCAGCATCGGCGACGAGATTGCACATAGAATACACGATGACCGCGGTTGCGCAACTGTCTATACCTCCACTGAGTGGGAGGAAGTAGCCCTGGGTCCGAGAACGACGAAGGTAATCCCAAAGCCAACACGCTGGCCCCAACCTAACGCCATCCTTAGGACTCGACAATGAGGGACGAGAACAACGCCTACTTTATCTCTTCTTCGGGGGTATGGTAGCGGACCTTGAACCTAACCTCCAACCCCTCCTCGAACACGTCTTGAACTTCTCGGAACTTTCCACCACTAAGGGAGAATCCGACTTCGATGCGATGGTACCTTTCTGCGTTGGTGGCCTGCATGTTTCGACTACTCTTAGTCCGGTGAGCTCGAACGTCCTCGATATCCACCGTCGCAGTCACGACTTCGACATCGTTCAAGGAGAATTGGGAACCTTGAGCGATAATGTCACCGTTGACTGCAATCATGGCACACCCATCGTAGTAGAGTCGGTCCCCATCGCATCCTTGTTGGTTCGCATACAGATAAATACCGCCAAGCTACGGAGAATCGAACGTCAGGTGGATGGCGAGGGTTAAGGGAAATCCCACCTTTTGAGTAGCTTCCTTGATAAGGTCAATCCGACGGTGGAGCTTCCGCAGTTCATGGTGGCTTCCAGAAGAATTGGTGAAGATCTCAACGCCGTCAAGACCCATAGAAATGTGCGGGCTAACGGACCTAATTAGATTTCGGACGGCGCGATACGAACGGCGCCACGACTAACCTCGCGGGAGTAAAGAGTTCTTCGCAAAGCTCAATGCCTATGCAAGTGTCCGCAGTACTGATAACCGCGTCTCCGAACGGAACTTTGATCTACCGCACGAGCAACATCAACAAATGGTAGGATGTATTGCAATACTTGACGGGCAAACCTGTCCGGTAACAGCTTGGATGATCCTCGGAAGGTAATGATCTTCCCATTGTCTATGCCTTGTCCAGGGAGTGAAGTAGCGGAGCTCGCGGTAATTCCCATCATTCGCCAACCACATCTTTGGTCGGATTAGGAGTATTTTCTTGTCGTGAATGATGACACGGCAATTGTAGATTACGTTCTTGTGGTTGATTGGCCTGTTGCAGGTCAGCGGACGAGACTCAGAGAACTGGGAGATGAGTATACGTACATCCCGATGTCACAGACAACGCCTTCGGCCTCCTCAGATGCCAGAATCTTCGCGAGGACTTCCCATGAATGCAACACCGTATCGCCTGGTAGGCAACGGTGTCATCATATGCGACTGTCCCTACGACGGGGAACCGGACCTTCCAAGAAATGATCTAAACATCCATATCCACTGCATTCTCCGTTAGTGAGGTGTAACGCCGGAAACGACGCCGAACTCACGGGATTTCAAGCTCTGGACCAACTCTCAGCGTGGCACCGCGGGACTTGGCGACGGCGATGCTTTGGAGGATGCGCTCAAAGTTACCCTAGCAACCGTTAGTACGAATTGACGGGAGACGGGAGGACGACTGACCTGGAAGTCCAGAGCCCATTGGTTTAGCGAGCTGGGAGAGATCTGTCGGCTGCAAGTCCAGCTTCAGGTAATGATCAAACGACTGACCAGCTGGGTGATATATGAGTTCAGCCATCAGTGCTACGTAGCCCGGGCGAGCGCAGGGAACATACGTAGCAAGGGTGATAAGATGGCCCATGTTTCTTGTCCGATTCACGCCGTCTGTGCTCAACGAACACCGATCACCACCCGAGTGGACAACCTCCGGGCCGGCATTTCCCGGGTCCCCTGATCGGTGGTCACCATCGGTGGGCATGACCTGCTGAAGGGATGTCCAGAAATACGCGTTGATTGGATCATGACCACATGGGTCGAACTCCTAGAACATTTACGCATGCTAACTCTCACTCTCACGGCCACGGTCGACGAGGGCCGAATGTTATTTACACGTGCTCTGATTGCTACTTGCTACCCCGCGCTTCCTCCAGAGAATCCCGAAGGCTGTCGATGATCTTATCGATGTCACCCCGTGACTGCTGCACAACGGAAATACCCATATGCCTGAGATGAGAAGCATGGGTGAACGAAGGGTGATGAGGAAGAAGGGGTGCGGCTCCTACCCAATGCGGAAGTAGCGGTCCTTGATATCCTTGTGCAATCCTCCCGCAACAACGACGCCCTTCGCCGAGAGTCGCGGGAGAATGTCCAAAGCGGTGCATCCCTCAGGAAAGTATAGCTACAGAGGCGAGATGAGTCTAAGGCCCTCCGAAACCGAGCAAGGATATGGCTGACAGCGGTCATTCCATTAGCGGTATTCTTCGGGTCAGGAACTTGTCTCAGACCCAATTCCCCCGCGGCGGCTTTGACACGTTTACTGGCCTCTTCGTGACGTCTGAACCTCTCTTCGAGGCTTACTTCTGAGGATTTTGTGATCGTCGTCAAGGATGCGTTGAACGCATAGATTAGGTTGACCGGGGGAGTTGCGAAATAAGCTCCAGTGCCCTGCTCGTAGGCCCTCATGATCGGCAGCCACCTTGTGTGTGGGAACTATCAGCCCCAGTACACGCGCATCGAAGTTCAAAACTTACTTCTTCCAACTGGCGTAGTAAGAAGACACGGGAGCGACTCTGTTCTCGAAGGCCTGCTGGGGCTGTCAACAGTTGGCCAATAGGAACTTTGTGGGGAAACAAACCTGCATGGCTCGCTCACTAGCAACAAGAACACTGAGTCCGGGCGGTGTACCCAAACCCTTTTGACTCGCGGTCATGACTACGTCGATGCCCCATTCATCCATCTTGATTAGCTCGCTTGCGACGGAACAGACGCCGTCCAGAATTACCTATGTTCCGGATGAGTTGTTGAGTTAGGGTAAACTTGAAAACGACGCACCAGAGTCTCAGGGGAAGTTTTCTTAACGAGGGCTGCGATAGACTCAATGTCGGATAAGACGGCTGGTTCCAAAGTTAGTTTCGTGGGCCGGGCGATTTCCAGGGAGGCGTACCCGTCGAGGTGTCCACATGGGTGACCGTAATAATCTTGTATTGCTTGGCTTTGAGGGCCGACTCAATCTCATCCGGGGGAACAACACTCCCGACTTTGGCTCTGAGGGAATCAACCTTGGCGCCGTACGTGTCCAGGCTAGGGTGGAAATGTCGGGTTCCATCGAGATGAATTTGTTCGGCATAAACTCACCAATCGGCGAAGGAGTCACCGAAGTAGCCAGTGTTCAAAACCAGAGCATTTTCACCTGGCTCGACCAAGTTCGAAGCGACCTATAGGATGTTAAACCCCATTCGGCTTTCAAATGATGCGACTTGCCTGATCCCAACCCAATGTACCGGAACCGGATATCAGGAATGGCTGACCATCCTTGGTGTACAGTACATCTCTAATCATCCGAATGCAGTCTCCAAAAACGGGAATAAACTCCGGCGAGGTATGTGCCATTGACGGGTGGGCGTTCGCGTACAGCACCTACAAGTTGAGCAAGTTAGCTGTCGGAGCACCAAGGTAAGACCAATGAGCCAACATCATCTGCGATCTCTATGGGACCTGGAATGACGAGCAACCTTTGCGGTGAGGTTATCAGCGACTACGGGGTATTTTGTCAGGCCGTTGAAATCCGGCTCACTTGTGTGGCGCCTACGGAGAGGGCTGTCAGCATTTTTCTGCCACTTATCCCTTGTGCTTACTTGCTTGAACCCGGTCATCATTCTCTGGAATGTCAGACGAGGCCTGACGAATGTGGGCAACGTTCGGGACGAAGCCGCGATTGTCCGGGATAGTAAAGTCGTCATCAAAATTCCGAAACCCGATCAGGCTCAGAGCGCCCAAAGTGTGGCTGGAATGCCAAGTCGCTGGCGGCTACAGCACTGAACTTATCATTATTTAATACCTGGTTTCATCGCATATTCACGGCGCTTACACAACTGATTATCGATCTCCATCGCCTCGACACCTCCCCAACCATGCACCGGTTCTGGGAAATCGACGAGCTGGTCCGCACACTGGCCACAGACCTCAAGTGGCGTAACACGTATGGTTCAGCAATCGCGCTAGCCTGTTGCTCAAAACGATTGGGGGACATCGTCCTCGACTCCCTCTGGGAGCACCTTAACCTTCTGGGCCGATTGATGCGGTGCCTGCCCCCAGAAACCTGGGAAATACGCGACCAGACATTCGTAAGCACCGCTGATTTCGGTCCATTTGTTTTGGGAGCTTACTGGTCGATAGTTTTTTTTGCGTTGCCCCACCACCAAGGAATGGACCCGATTCTCAACTTATTCCCGGAGGGTACGCGAGCTCGATGTGTACGATGACGTTTCCTTGGAAGCGTTTAGCCTACTATCGATGCAGACCCCGACCCTAGGTCAATATCCTTTACCAAATCTCCGTTCCATCAACTGGTGGATCGATTCGTGGGACACGGTACCGTTCCTGCGGTTGTTCCTGAATCCAGAACTGGCCAGCGTCCAAATTGTTTTTCCGGACGACAGACCGCACCCATACCTTCCCGCGACTATTTCCCTGATTCCAACTGGGGAGCTTACGCATCTACAGCTCGAGCAAATGGATGATGAAGATTTCCGCCAAGACGCGTTCTACGATTTGCTCGACGGGGCGTCCGGGACCCTTAAGTCAATTTCATTGGATAGGAAATTGTCGGTAGCGATCGCCGAAAAAATCCTTCAACTCCCCCATCTACGTTGTTTGGATACGGAAATGCCCGAGGCGAGAATCTCTCCCCCCGCAGTTGTATTTCCCTCCCTGGAAAAATTGGTCGTCAGCTACAAGGAAGCTGGGTCCTGGCTGCACACCCTCCAAAATATCCCAAATCCCGTACTTCTGGAGCTCGAGGCATCCTTCTCGGGTTCTTCCCCCATATACCTTCAAACGCTCGGGTCCTCCCTCCTTGGTGCAAGCATAGAGCGGACTTTGGTATCTCTCGAATGTACCTCTGAGGGCAGAATCCCCCTTACGGAAGCAGGAATCCGACCACTCCTCTCCTTCGGGGGGTTAACGAAGCTAAACCTTTTTTCTGCTTGTACTACGCAGCGGTGTAACTTCCAGCTCAATGATTTCATCATTTCCGAGCTCGCCGTGGCGTTGCCACGGCTCAGGGCCCTGTCCCTTGGGAGCTCCCCGTGCAAGGTCGCCACCCCGGATGTGACGGTTTCAAGCCTCGTAGCGCTCTCTGCGAATTGCGTTGACCTGGATTCGCTTCAACTGCACTTTGACGCCAACGACATCGTCACCCGCCGCTCCCGCACGAGTTCTCGAACCCACAAGTCCACATGCAAGCTCCGTACCCTCCGGGTGGGCTCTCAGCCTCTGTCCTCAAAGCACGATGATATCCTGCTCGTGACATTTACAATCCTTCATATATTCCCCCACCTGGAGACCATCTTATATACAGGGGGGCCCTGGGATCGAGTCAAACAGGGCGTCCAGCTATTCCAAAAGGCGCCCAGAATCATCCCCATTCCGACTGAGAGCTAATCGGTCTTGAGCAAGGCGGGACGAGCCCTAGCGTAGCCGTGCCGAAGTCGCGTCGAGCACCAAACGGAGTAGGGGAGCACCTTTTCCACTGTATATCTTTCTCCTTCTGTCGTAACCATGTGCACTATTATCCACCCATTCTCCATCGTTTCTTCTTGTCCCCCCCTCTCCCACCCTGGTCACTCAACGTAGTGTTTGTATTAGGTGTTTTTTGTAGATTCGGTTGTTTAGGCAGATCAGCTCGTGGTTACCAATAAAATCACTGTCAAGCGTTCCCACCTCCCAGCGGTCCCCAGGGCTCAGCCAAGTCCAACCACACACTTCCTTACCACGTTCTATTCCGTTAAGCAACCTCATAGCGACGTTGGAAAGTCGCGAAATGTATGTTGTGCTGATAAGATGCGGAATGTCGTGCGTGTCACGTACTATGTCAGAGACGCGATTGACGGGGCAAAATACTGGAGGTGGCTCACCCAACTTGGAAAAGTCCCCCGGCAGCGACCCCCAAAGCCACGTTCGTGCCGGCGAAATGGCATAGTACTCCAACCCAAACTTCCTCAAAGATGGGGAGTTTCGGGCGATCAACGTGAGCTTGGAATTACAAATCACGGTTTGTCGGTTCAAGGACTCTTCTTAACCCCCAAAGCAGAGGACGCCATTATTGTCAGTCGTGAACGGCCATTCTAAATGGTCGGGAGTCGATCGACGTCAAAAATTCCGCTGTGGGTCGAAAACTCTCCAAAACCCCAATGCGGAACGACCGACACGGTTTCATCCCCTTTGCCTTCAACGCCAGAAGGTTATAGATGACCTCCCTGGCGGTGACGGGCAACAAGGCACTCGCTACAAATCGCCCCGAAGACGAGGATCGAGGGTTCGAGATCAGGGTCAAGGCAAAGCTCTTAGTTGAAGATGTACAGGGCGGGAATGTACCGAAGAAGCGGAAGAGGGTGTGTGCCAGCGAAGGTGGTGACTACAATCGAAGGGGGCGGTCATGCGCGTGTAGTAGTAGTAGTCCGCCGCGGATTCGGCATCAGGAAAAATCTCTGAGGCTAAGCGACGCTATTTGATGCTATGCTAAGCTATGACAAGCGGTAATCAATAGCGATCGTATAGGACTCCTCCTAGGTCACAACTATGGGCTAGCTACGGGCTAGCCAGTCCATAGTAATGTAATAGCTACGGCTAGGTGATCCATAGGGTGGTTGTGGTCACCCGGTAGTGCGGCTTCCTTCTCGTAGTTATTTTTACAATGCATGTATTTGAGCACACATATATAAGTGGAGAAGGTAGTTCTACGAAACACAAACGCTACGAAATAGGATAAACCCAACCGGGTGTTTGGAACCACATGTCGTAGTACGGCCGCAGAGACCACCATCCAGTATAATACACTACCACGAGATCCTTGGGACTTATTGTTGACTAACAGATGTGGTTATTTAAGGACTCGGTGGGTGGGTGTGAACGCGTTTCGGATCGATCGGGGGAGCGGGGTGCGGACAGCTTTAACGAGGTGCGTAAGTCGAATGCCGGACTGTGAGGAGGCAAGGGGGGGAGGCGTACTTCTGAGGGGGAAAGGCTTGAATCTGTGCTATCGTGCACATGATTGTTAGCATCACGAGTACTTGGGGGCGCTGGGAGGAACGAACTCACAAATCAATGTTTCGAATGTGGCTCCAATGGCTGATACCGGCTGGCCGAAAGAACGAGACGGCGGAGGAACCTCTTGTTCCACAAACTGGTAAACTAGTTGCGAGGCAGGCAGCGGGGAAGGAATGCCGGCAGTGATCTGTTGGCGCTTCTCTGCAACCGCCAGCGGAAGGTGTTACGGAGGTTGCTCACGCTTCGCAACGACCGAGTCAAACACAAAAAGAAAAAACTTGAAAAACAATACTCACGCCTCGGGTGTCCAGTCCGGAGTGAACTGGACTGTGCCGTATTCGGACTTGGCGCTCGGAGCCACCGAAGCGGAGGCCTTTGGATGCTCCCTGATGTCATCCTACCTTTCACCGCACCCGTGGACCCACCCTTTCCCCTGCCAAATTCACCTCACTGAGATTTCCGGGCTCCAAATCACATCTCCGCCTGGTTCAGGCAGCGGCCATCTAAAGTGGTACGTCAGCACATTAGGCCCAACGTGTCCCGACTTCCTTACCATGAGCTTGCTGAGCATGATGGGATTCTGTGCGTAACTACACAGTAGAGGGGCCAAGGCGTACGGAATATGGCCGGACTGGAGGGTGGGATGATGGAGGAAGGGGGAAGAAATGAGCGCGCAGCAAACCAGAAGGTTCACTTTTATTAGGAGCGGCAGCAATTGCTATCCTACAGAGTCAAACCGGTCAGTCCCCCTCGAAAGTTCAACGTGGTGAGAATGTGCATTCATTGGGCTAGATGGAAGGACAAGGATGTCCTTTTCACGGACGCAAAACATCAACTCTTACACCTGGGATACAAAGTAGGTTTGATTGGCTACCGAGCCAGAGGAGATTCAGAGTGAGACTCGAATTTCTACCATTGGATATAACCTTTCCCCAGCCTGACAATCCGAAAGTTTACCTCCTTGCAATGTGTTTTTTCGAACTCGATGCCAACGAATTTATATAAACACAATCGATCTACTAAGGTCGCTGGTCGCGCAACTCACAACTTGCGTGAAGATCATCATTTGTTGTACCGGTTTCCCTTCTATAGATACCGAGGCCCCCGAGGACCTGAGCGGGTGACGGATAGTTGATCACTACTATCGATCACGCAGAAGTCGTGTTCGAAGAGTAACCGTGAACCTCCCATATCTCATACACCACATGTCCCTCCCCATTGAAAATATTCTCCAGTATATTAGGGGGCGAGTACACTAGATATATCTACTCAGATTTTTTTCCCCTTGCATACCGGAGACTCCCGACGCGAAAGAGTCCCAAAATACAGTGGTTTTGGAACAGAACAGTACCGGGTTCATCCTACACTCATCCAAATTGCTTAGAATTTGGGATACAATTAATATTGCACCTATTCTATCTTGGAGAATTTTTCCGCCCAGTTCTACCCAAATGTGGGTTCACAGTGGATGTTGAGAGATGGGGCGGTTTGGGCGTGACGAACGACCTTACGAACACCCCCTTTAGGAAGGAGAATTTTCAACTCCGCTGATTTCGTCCCGCCCGATTAACCAGGACCACCCCCACGCCATTGACCCATCTCCTGTTGTCCCCCGTGCCACCCTCCAACCACCCCTCCCCTCCCCCTTCCTCTCACGATTAACCCGCGGGTGGATTCCCTCAGTGAATCTGCTCTCGATAGCCTACACATAGTGAACAGTCAGCTTGTGGCTGTATTTTAGTACGCTCTCGCCTGCCTACATAATACATCCGAGCTTGAAATTGATGGGAACCTTGGACGACGTTCACGGTTTCTCGTTCATTTGGTGGAAAAATGCCTTATTTCCATGACCAGCAGCAGCTCGGCAAGGCTGAGTTTGAACATACACTGATTGATCCGCGTGACGAAGCGTTACCCTTCAGCCAGAAGTCGTCACGTTCGAGCACGACTTCTAGTTTGGACTTTCGAGGCGAATAACTCCATCCCTCCGACCCCGGCCAGGACCTGGATTTTACTGTAGGTAGTTTGATGTATTTACTCTGCCTCTACAACGTTCTGGAGGGCGAAGTGGAGGGTACGGGTCCCTACAATTTCTCTACGACCGTGCCTTTTGGAGGTCCCGACTTCTGCGTGATCGATAGTAGCACAGATAGCCTGTCGTTGCGCTGTCATAGCTCAATATAGCATCAAATAGCTTCGCTTAGTCGCAGAGGGTTTTCCTGATGTCGGACCCCTCAAGCGCGATCGAAGGTCAAAGCAACAGCCACGATGCCATTTGGGAAGACCCCCACGTCCTCATTACCAGGTAGCCCTGATCCACGCTTCTCGAGGTCCTGTTAAAATGTTCACCACAGCGATTAAGCTGCTCGCCATGTGTATGTGGTACAGAAGTCAAGCCAGAATCCGGAAGATGCGTTCCGCGAACGCCTCTTCTGAGGCTCCTACGACACGCTCGCCCCCAGCCATTGAGATTCCTCTGGAAATCGTCGAAATGATTATCGTTCACCTTATCTACGACACGCCCAGTCTTCTCGCGTGTTCCCTAACATGTTACTCCTGGTACATCGCCGCCGTTACTCACCTTCACCACACCCTTACCATCCAGACTCATCCCCGCCCCTGGTCACCACGGGAAAGGATGTGGCCCAGACCACTTGTTCATTTGCGTGAACTTGGGCTGCTTCCCTTGGTAAAGAAGCTCCACATCCACCCCCAAAGTCGCTGTATCGCCATGAGCGGATTTTCCCCAGAGAAGTTCCACCAACTTTCCGCATTGACCAACCTCCAGGAACTTGGGATAGAACACTTGAATATATCCGAGTGCATCCTGAAGTTTCGACGGCATTTTGGTCACTTCTTGCCGACACTCCGGTCCCTCACCCTGAGACAACCAAAATGTTCACGCCGGCAGATCATATATTTCATTGGACTTTTTCAGCACCTGGAAGACCTCAAACTCGTCTTTTCTTCCATACCTGGACTCAATTTTCAGGAGGAACCAGCTGATGAGCCAATGCTCACCCCTTATTTCACACCTCCGCTGCGAGGACGGCTAACGATGAGATTTTCCGAAGAAGTGGAGTTCTTGAAGGACATGATTAGCATATTTGATGGGCTCCGGTTCCACTACATGGATCTTATCCAGGTGGATGGAACGCGGCTCCTGCTGGACGCCTGTGCGGGAACGCTGGAAACATTGCGGTTGGATCAAGAATGTGCGTAACTCCCTCCGAGAGGTATAAATCTAATCAAAGTTCCCTTAGATGGACCCCTTCAGGATTTTGATCTATCCCGGATCAGGTCCCTTCGGACGATCGAAGTCGTAGCATCGACCATCCTTCGTGAGGAGCCAGGAGATCTCACGCGGGTGTTTTCAACCATCACATCCTCTGTGTTCTCCATGGTTATCGTTGTCTATCGGGACTACGATATCTGCGGCGTACGCCCCGGGCGGGTGAGCGGCACCTTTGCCCCCACACAGTACCACATGCACTTCGAGGTGTTCCGCAAGTTGCACGAGGTGTGGAGATTTCAGTTGGTGCTTTGTGCGGATGTTTGGGACTGTATTGCGACATACGCGATGCGAAAATTGGAACAGGCCATTGCAGCGGAACGGGCGGGGATGGGATTTGATGATTTTTTCCGTGAACCGTTGGTGATTTCTCGTCCGCGTGGGTCCAGTCCTACACCCTTGGAGAAATTCTGCTTTGGCTCCCCCCCATTCGCCACACTGTAGGAATGTGTATGGACGATTAGCGGCAATCAGGCGTAACGGAGAATTCGTAAGTACCGTCCGCACGTTTTGGGGGCTTACTGGTCGACAGTTTTTCTTGCGTTACCCCCCCCACCCAGAAATGGACGCGATCCTCGACCTGCGCAGAGGATACGCTCATTCCAGGTGTATAATTTCAAGGGGAAGTGGATAATTACGTTCAAATTACTACTGATGTGAACCCCGACTGGGCCTATATATTTCTCTAAAACTTCGTTCCACCCATTGGGATATCGACTCATGGGGCGAAGCACCCTTCCTTCGGTTGTTTCTGTACCCAGAGTTAGCCAGCGTCCGCATCGGTTTTCCAGACAACAAACTGCATGCCTATATCGTCTTGCGGTTGTTTCCCTAGTTCCAACCAGGGGCCTCACGCACAGGATACTTCCCTCTGGACCTGTTTTGCAATCTACTCGAGGGCCCATCCGAGGTCCTCAGATCAGTTTTCTTGGGCGGGAAGCTGTTAGTAGCGGTTGACAGAAAACTCCTTCAACTCCCCAACGTACGTTGTCTGGATACGCTGTTGCCTGGGACGAGGATCTCTCCCCGTGCAGTCGTGTTTCCACCCCTGGAAAAATTGGTCGCCGGCTACGGGGAAGTCGGGACCCACCCCATACATCCTCAAACGATTGAGTCCACCTAGGCTCGAGTCCAGCCCCAAATTTAGAGGGAGGGAGGGGGAGAGGAGGGGACCAGGGGGAGCGAACCTCGGTCCACCCTCCTTGAGGCAAACACGTGCTGACGAGTTGCAGAATGGGATGTACGTTATACCATCCACGTTGTGCGGGAGATACGTTGTATCACGAGACAGCGAAGAGATTACTGAGCAGCGCCCTCAGCAACCGTAAGAGATCGCTATTGCCGGGTCCATAATGGTCATCACACTGTGCAGGCCATGTCAGGACACGACACGTGAGCGGAATCACAGGAGGAGGCTCACCAAACCCGGAAGAGTTTCCCGGCAGCGGTTCCCAAGACCACGTTCATACCAGCGAAGCGGTGGATGGAAGCCTTGGATAACATGACATATTATTACTCCAACTCGGACTTCCTCAGAGGGCATCTCCCAGCCAGCACGAGCTTGACTGCAGATCGACCTCACGCTCCAGTCCCCATGGAAAGAGCTAAGGAAAGCGTGCTACACCTCTCCCGTTTTGCATCTGCTTCAGGGCGGACCCGCACTTGAGAGAGTCCTTTCTAGACTTGAGGACAGGAACGAGGCACAGCTCGTGGAATGTAGAATCGCCATCGGGCTGCCGGAGCGCACGAAATTGAAGTGTGTCCCAACTTAGGAGGGTGTTGGGCCTGTTGCTGGAGGTCTGTAGTTGGTGATTCAGTTCGTTCTTTAAGGTGAGTACTTGGTCCGGACTGGAGGGAGGCCCGTGGAAATAATCGAAAGATGGGAGTAAGTGGTGGCTAAGGTGGCGTGCAGCATGGGTCACTGATAGGATGGAATGGACTGAGTTTCTCCGTCTTGTGTGAAGTTTGAACGCGGGCTGGATAAGTGCTCCGAGATTCCAGGGCCGTTCGTGGGTTCGGCGCGATCGCTTACTTCAATCCGCGCCACGGAGTCGGGCGTCCCCTGAAGCGCAATCGAAGGACAAAACAACAGCCACGATGCCATTGGGGAAGACCCCTACGTCCTCGTTATCAGGTAGCCCTGATCCACGTTTCTCGGTATACTGTTAAATGTTCACCACAGCGATTGAGCTGTTCGCCATGCAAGTGTGGCACAGAAGTCTAGCCAGAATCAGGAGGATGCGTTCCGCGGATGCTCCCCCTGAGGCTCCTACGACACGCTCATCCCCTGCAATGGGATTTCCCCTGGAGATCGTCGAAATGATCATTGTCCACCTTATCTACGACATACGCAGTCTTCTCGCGTGCTCCCTAACATGTTCCTCCTGGTACATCGCCGCCGTTGCTCACCTTCACCACACCCTCACCATCCATACTCATCCATACCCCTGGGTACCACGGGAGAAGATGTGGCCCAGACTGCTTGTTCATCTGCATAAGCTCGGGTTGCTTCCCTTGGTGAAGAAGCTCCGCGCCCGCTGCGAAAGTTATTACGGAGTCAGGGAGGGATGTTTCCCGGAGACCTTCCACCGCGATACCCTACATCAACTTTCCTCATTGGCAAACCTCCAGGAACTTGTCATAGATTACTTGAATATCTCCGAGTTTATCCCGAGCCTTCAACAGCACTCTGGTCACTTTTTGCCAACGCTGCGATCCCTCGTCCTGCAAGAACCCAAATGTTCACGCCGGCAGATCATATACTTTCTTGGGCTTTTCCAGCACCTGGAAGACCTCACACTCCTCTTTGCTCCCGTACCCCCATCCGATTTTCAAGGGGAATCAACTAATGAGCCGACCCTCACCCCATTTTTCACCCCTCCGCTGCGAGGACGGCTGACGATGAGAGATTCCGGCGTGGAGCTCGTGAAGGACATGATTAGCCTATTTGGTGGGCTCCGATTCCGCTACATGGATATCATCGAAGTAGATGGGGCGTGGCTCCTGCTGGACGCTTGTGCGGGAACGTTGGAAACATTGCGGTTGTATCACAAATGTGCGTAACTCCCTCCGAGAGGTTTGTAGTTCTAACCAAAGGTCCCATAGTCGCATTCCTTCAGAATTTTGATCTATCCCGGATCAAGTCCCTTCGGACGATCGAAGTACTAGCATCGACCATCATTCACGAAGAACCAAGAGAACTCACGCGCACGTTTTCAACCATCACATCCCCTGTGTTCTCCACGGTTATCGTTGTCTATCGGGACTACGACATCCATGGCGTACGCTCTGCGTGGGTGAACAGAACCTACATCAGGAATGTGGGCCATCACTTATTTACGCCTTTTCTTGACCTTTTCCTGAGAAAAGGGGGAAAAAAGGGAAAAGTGTCAACTTATAGAAGTTATGTCCCCGATTTATATAAGTAACTCAATTGAGAAGCCTTCGATTTTGGCAGGCGGAAAAATAAGTGATGGCCTATGTTCCTGATGTATCCCCCCATACAGTACCACATACACTTCGGAACGTTCCGCAAGTTGCACAAGGTGCGGAGATTTCAGTTGGTATTGTGTGCGGACGTTTGGGGCTGTATCGCGCCGTACGCGGCGGGAAAATTGGAACGGGCTGTTGCAGCGGAACGGGCGAGGATGGGATTTGATGATTTTTTCCGTGAACCGCTGGTGATTTCTCGTCCGCGTGGGTCCAGTCCCACAAGCGAGGAGGACTTTGCCGCTGGTGGCTTCCTCCCATTCGTCACACTGTAAGGATGTGTATGGACAATTAGCGGTAATCAGGTGTAACGGGGAATTCGTGAGTACTACACGTTCCAGTCCGCACGCTTCGGGGGCTTACTGGTCGACGGTTTTTCTTGCGTTGCCCCTCCCCCAGAAATGGACGCGATCCTCAACCTACGCAGAGGATACGCTCATTCCAGGTGTATAATTTCCAGGGAAAATGGATAGTTGCGTTTAAATCACTACTGATGTGAACCCCGACCGAGTCAACATATTTCTCTAAGCCTCAGTTTCATCCATTGGGGTATCGGCTCGTGGGGCGAAGTACTTTTCCTTCGCCAGAGTTAGCCAGCGTCCGCATCGATTTTTCGGACAACGAACTGCATGCCTATACCGTCCTACGGCTGTTTCCCCCTCAGATCCGTTTTCTCAAATGGGGAGCTTTCAGTATTGGTGGCTGAGAAACACCTTCAACTCCCTAACCTGCATTGTTCGGACGCGCAGCTGTTTGGGGCTAGGATATCTCCGCAGGTGTGTTTCCATCCTTGGAATAGTTGGTCGTCGACTACAAGGAAGCAAGGATCTGCCCCCATGTATCCGCAAGCGCTTCGGTCCTCCCGAACGTCTCTATGGGGCCCCGTTACAATCCGACCGCTCCTCTTCTTCAGGGGGTTAACAGTGCTCAAACCCTTGATCTCCGCACCGAGGAGCGATGTGGTGTCCATTCGATTGTTTCCGGTCGTGCTAATAAGTGCAGAAAGGGATGTATGTCACACTCACGCTATGTACAAGAAACACATTGTACCACAAGACAACGAGGAGACTACTGAGCAACGCCCTCAGCGACCGTTAAGAGATCGCTATCACCGGGGTCCGTAACGGTCATCACGCTGTGGAGGCCATGTCAGGGACACGACGTATGGAGTGAAACCACAGGTGACTCACCCAACCCGGAAGAGTTTCCCGGCAGCGGTTCCCAAGGCCACGTTCGTACCAGCGAAGTGGTGAACAGAGGTCTTGGACAACATGGCATAGTACTCCAGCTCAGACTTCCTCAGCGGGGGGCAGTTCCCAGCGATCAAGACAAGCTTGGCTACAGATCACGATTGATCAGCTCAAGGGACCTTCTCAGCCTCACGCTCCAGTCCCTGTGGAAAGAGGCAAGGAAAGTGTGCTGCACCTTTGCCGTTTCGCATCTGCTTCAGAGCGGACTTGTATCCGAGAGAGTACTTTCCCGACTTGACGACGAGAGCGAGACGAGAGGAGATGGACTCGGAGGATTTGGCGGCTTTAGATTTTTTTGTGGGGGCCATGGTTTGCCTTTGGTTTCTCGTGAGTCAAGAGGTCTTGAGGTCGTCGGGTCGGTGGGGAATGCGATGATCGGTCCGCTCGTTGATCGCTATTGAGTGACTGTACAGTTTGATCGGAAGCTTCCGGCAGCATTCTCCTTGCTTCTCCTTGGGTTTGAGGAGTGTATCGCGAGTGTGGGGAGTCGAGTACCGCGGTAGGAAGCAACACAATCGTGCCATTTTGTTTGTTACGGGGTTGCTGAAAGTGTAGCATGAGGTTCTCCGTGTTTTCCTCGATCCAGGTGCACGAACGGAGGCGAACGACTGATCATACACCTCCGCTCCTTTCAAGATGACCACTCGGGGGTCCTACGTGCCATCTCACCCAGAACTCTTTGTCGTAGAGTTCTTACCAGGGAATTTCGCCTCTCGCCTGGTGTCCCTGAAGGTCGGTTTTCTTCGGCGCAATTACGCCATTTCCACATGGCATCTCACCGTTTCCGAAATCCCAGTCATTCGATGCCGAGGAGACCATCACAGGCCTGTCTGGCTACACGAGGGTCCATCATACGGCGTACGACACGATTCAATGCGGATCCGGTCCTGAGGACAACTTGGTCTTGAACTCTGATCTTCTCTACGGTGATCCGATTGGCAAGTGCAGTACGGTCTGGAAGGCGCTGACCCCCCTCATCCAGTGAACCACTCTTGCGACCCCAACGTGGTCTACGATTTCTCTTCAGGCGACCCGTCTCAATGGCATCTGCGAGCTTCGAGACAAATCAAGGCAGGAGACCCACGTAAGTCCCGGGGGTACGTTCGATCCGGCAGTTTCGACCGGGGCTAAACCGTCTGGCGAAGTGACGTTCTTCTACCCGAGTACCGAGTGGAAAATGGCACAACCATTTGATTGTCTCTGCGGCTCAACGGTATGGCCGATCTCTCTTCCCGCTCGCCCAGACTTTCATAAGGAGTGCATCCGGTAGGGGTGTTTGGGACGAATCGAAGGCGCCATTAGCCTTTCAGCAGAAGAGCTCTCCAGTCACGGGTTCATCAACCCGTGGGTTTGGGCCCAGTTCGAAGCGAAGACGGGCGAACGAGAGCAGACTTCGAAGGAGAGCGGGGAGTGATACTAGTCTGGTAGAATAAATCATGTATAACGGGCGAGGTAGAAACAACGAAGGCACGGCTGAGACGAGTCCTCAACGTCCGGCGCGAAGAAGACGACACCTTCCTTTTTTGGGTGAACTACTCAGAGCCGGTTACCCGACTTCCTCCCCAACGTGCACCCACCACAACCCCAACGATGCCACCCCTCTCACAATCCTTACGATCCTCCGTTCGATGCACACGGAGAGGACCTCGCGCTGCCCCACAGACTTTCTCCCGGTCAGCATCCCACGGCGCACCACAATACAACGAACCCACCGGTTTTCTCTTCGGAGAGAAGGTTCGTCCCGGTCCCTCTCTGTTCTGGACGACCAGGTCTCTCAATAACTGATCTATTTTGGGTATTCGTAGCCCCCAGGCCCAGGCCAGAAACGCCAGAGAGAAGAGTGGGAGGTAATTTGGTATTTGGGCATGTTCGGAACCTTTGCAGCGGCCACGGTCGCGGTGTACTATAAGCCAGACACTAGGTGAGTTGCGGGAAGCGTAGTTAGTGGCGTTCCCTGTTGACTCACTTCGTATATCTCCAGTATCCAGACATGGGCCCTGGTCGAAGCCAAGAAACGGATGGAGGCGAGAGGCGAGGCCACTGACTACGTCCCTAAACCTTAGAATCACCAAACACCCACCCTTGTCATTATCAATGCATTTGTTAGCCTTCCCTCGGTCCAATCTGAAACACTCCTTCGTACAACCAACTGCAACCAACTTGACCACTAAAAGACGGGATCAAAATGCTTAACCCGATACACGTGAACTATGATACACAAGGCCACAACACATGTGGGATAACCAGAGCGGGTGCTGCGGTGAAACCCCGAGCGATGAATGCTAACAAAACACGCCGGACAAACGAAACCTCGCCGCGACAAACCATGAACCACCCTGAAAGAAACGAAAAGCTAGCATACGCTCCGATCTTTCGTGATCTCTATGTGTGTTGTCATTTGCGTGGAGGTCTGGTTCCGGTCCTCAGAAAGTTCGAAACGCTCGATATGATGTGGCTGTAATTCCGAGTGGCCGTCTCTGGAGTAAACCACGCGCGTGAGGAAGGATCGTTACGCAGAGGGATGGAACGCACGTATGAGGTGTCTGAGATAGCGTCGAAGTGACCAGTCGACATGAGAGTATTGGTCTTGAACAGCAAACCATAAGTTAGAATACACCTCCAAGGGAGGAGGATCACGCACGAAAGGACCGAGCCAAATATCGCGACGCAGGGGTTGGTGACACCTATGAGTAGTCGGGACCAGTGGGCAATCAGTGGGATGATGATACCACACAACCATAACCTACCATCATGGCTGACGAATTTCGTGATCTTTGGGTCTAGGTGTTAGCAAACGTCAGCTTCAGTAACTGGCACCACTCACGATCATAATCATCTGTAGGACGAACACGGTCACGAAATATACCGCTCCCTGGGCGATGAGGAGCTGTCCAAGAGCTGTTTCCCTATGCATGGATGCTCGTCTTACGCCGACCACGCTGAGCGTCAAGATTGCGAGCTCGAGTGTTGCCGCTGTAGGAATCATTAAGCTTTCAACACGGATATTTGCGACGTCGACCCTACTGGAGATTGAGAATATCGAGACCATAACAGTGCCAGGTGGTATTGGCGTGCATGAAAGCCGTCCGATGGTAGCAGCTAAATGTGGGCAATAAGCAACCAAGTCGGGTCCCGGACGGCCTTCCAACCCGCTACTTACTGAAGATAGCAAGCAAAAAATGAACGAATCCAATCGCGAAAAGGGATCTCATGACGAGTGGGTGATGTCCCCAGATGATAATCCTATGAGAAACTCTCTAGCTGACCATGCCAACTGGTGGGCGAAGACGCACGTTCTGGTGAGAAGGTTCCAAGTGGAGAAAACGAGCGTTAGGATCCCCAAAAACTAGTAGAGCATCCATTAGCAGGGGAAGGGCCGTCTGAGGTATGGTGACCGACGATGGTTGAAGTGAAGAACGCTAGGACACCGATCTCAGTTTTCTTGCGGTAGCCACCTGCATAGGGCTCGCTCACCGGCACGCGTGCATATGGGCAGTGAAGGAAAGTTGAAGAAAAGCTTGGAGACACTGCGGAAAAGGCGTTGGTGGCCGCAAGTACACTCTCACTCAAGTGGCCTACTTCATTGTAGAATAAACCAGAACAAAATATCTGGCCAAGAAATATGGGACCTATGAACGAAAAAGTATTCAGTAACTCCCCCCTCCCTCGGCGATCTACACGGGAGGGAACTACTCACGAATTGCCACCGAAACCGGAGTTTCTTGGTGAGCAGTCTGTATTCAAACCAAAGCGAAGTGACGAAATCCCAGCTTATCCGGATAGCGTCAGATATTCTGGTGGTTGGATGAAACCGGGGATGCCCACTCACATGCATATCCCGAACAAGATGAGGATCAGGTTGCTCAGTTCGTCGCTGTCCATTTTACGGGTGAAGCGGGAAGAGGGTCGGTACAACCGATGGGGCCCCTTACTTATGTAGGGCACTCACTGGCACCATCAAAAGCGGAACAGTACGATGGGGTAAGGTTTCGTCGGGGTTCCTTTGTGTCAGTAGGCTCTCGCGGAATCGGGATTTCACAGTGATAAGGTTCTCCGATTATAGCTCCTGACAACCGCGGGTATTCTATTTTGCTGGCAGGGTTTCCAGTTTGCTCCCGAGCTCGACCCTGGCATCGATCTCTCTCCCTGGAAATTGAGGCTGCTTAAGCATCGGCAAGCAGATATCATGGATCCACGGGTCGTTTTTCAATTCGGCTGGAACGGAGACGTACCCGTCGTTTCGTCGTCAGGTTCTAGCCGTGGATCGCGACCCCGGTTCCTTCCGAAGCGACGGAACGCTGATGTTTGGAACCCAGTTGTCCCTCGGCAGCCGCCCCCGCACGGTTACAAGTGGTGTTCGATCTAGCGTCACTCGATCCGCCCCAAATTCGGTGGCTGCTTCTGATTGGTCGTCGTTCGCCGAATTTCAACTCGCCCCACAATGTTTTACGATCACCGATCGTTCCTGGTGCCACGCGTGACGGCCATCATCCTCGAGGAATAGGAGAGATCATGCCCTTCACCCGACTCGAAGATGTCAGGCTGAAGAAATATCCTCGTGAGAACTCGGTAAATGTACCATCTCAAACGTCAATCGCGCAGTCCTACGTCGCTTTCCCCCCTCGAGCCTGCCGCTCTGCAACCTTCACCATCGCCAACGAGTCCATGAACTCCACCGTAGACACCAGCTTGGGAGCGCCAGCTTCGTTCTGGGTAAACTTGAAGATGAACACGATCTCCACGGGAATGTCCGGTTCTCCGTCTTGAAACGCGCAGCGTGCTATTGACTGGAGTCGCGGTCAATATTCCGCGTGTCCGCCTCCGACGAGCGTGTCTCGACAGCGGACTGGGAAGCAACTCACGTGAAGCGTGATAGAACCAGGGTTATCAATGGTATCGAGAATTTCGAACTGCAGAGTTGCTGAGCGAGCGTAACCCACTCGAAATGCAAATTTCTTCACCTTGAGAGACTTGAGCCTGGAGTTGATTCCGATGACATGCGCCTTCCATTGATCTATCGTGCGTCGCGGAGCTCCCAACCTGGTCGGAAACCGCTCGGTATCAGCACCAATTCCACCCGTTCGAGGCCGAAGCCGCTGATGAGACGCACTGCGCCGGTAGTGCCTGATGCGTAAAATCATCAGCCATAAACGGGGTTGCGACCTCAGGGTTCCCAGTTTCCAACGCCTCCTTGAGTTTATGGACGATATCGAGCTGCGTAGACATGGCCGTTTGGGTGTTTGGGAAAAGATGGGGAGATGATTGTGTCTTATCGTCTTGATTTCTTTAGTAAGCCTGACATCGGGCTCGGCGCCCAGACGCCCAGACGCCATCCTGATCATCGGGAGCAGAGCGAATCGGAATGTTCCGTGACCGTGAGAGCATGATGGGACGGTGGACATCTTCCATGTGAGGTCAGTGTTGGCGCTGGCCGAGTGTTCCGCGACATGCTACGGTATGATGTCCGCAGGGTTTGTGGCCAAGTTGGGTCACAGCGGTCGAGGAGCATCTACCGGAATGACCATGGAGGGAAAATGGAGGATTTTAGATCTCTCAAGCATTTACCTCTCCTGTTGTGCGCAATTATCATGTCGCAACTGCCATGGGAGCATTTCCTGCGGGTGCGGGAGCGGCCTTCATGTGACAACGTTCTGTCTTCGGAGAATGGACGCCGCCCCGGCTCGACAGGTGCTACCGCGGGCCACTTTTGGCTAGTGGGAACCTGGGCGTGGCGAACAAACGCCCCGTGCCGGACCTTCGGGATCGTAAATGCACCTCCTACGCTCAAAATAGTGACAGTTTGGGACCCAACCTCTGTGGGTAAGAACGCTTTCCACAGGTATTCGGTCTTCCCGGACTCGAAAGTCGGGAGCTTGCAGGTGTAGATCCGAAAACAAGAGAGAGTTGCGTCATCTGTCGAAGGCGAACGAGCTCAACCCCACATCTTGGCCTGACTTTTTCTTCTTTCGGTCACCATTGACTGTCCGGATTCTGCGACGGCCGCTGGCCAGGCCTCCCCCGCCCATGTCCGGATTCCCCGTCGGCCAAACCACATTTTTGGCCCTATACGTTCGAATTTTCGGGTCGAAAAGGAGGGATCACGCCCTTATAATAAAACCCAACCTGAAGATGTAAGGCCGGAGAAATTTCCTTATGAGATCTCGGTGAATGTACCATCCCGAACGTCAATCGTACACGATCCTACGCTTTCCCCCTCAAGCCAACCGCTCTGCATATTTCATCATTGCCAATGAGTCCACGAATTCGATCACAGACACCAGCTTGGTGGCACCAGCTCCGTTCTGGATAAACTTGTAGATGAACACGATCTCCACGGGAATGTCTGGTTCTCCATCATGAAATGCACAGTATGCTATCAACTTTGAGGTCGCAGTCAATATTCCGCATGTCCACCTCCGACTAGCATGCCTCGGCAGCGAGTGCGGGCCGGGAAGCAACTCACACGAAGTATGATAGAACCAGGGCTATCAATGATATCGAGAATTTCGAACTGCGGGGTCGCTGAGTGTGTTTTTGTCCCCGTTACACACTCGGGATGCAAATTCCTTCACCTTTATAGACTTGAGACTGGTGTTGATTTCGATGACGAGCGCCCCCCATTGATCTGCCGTGCGTCGCGGAGCTCCCAACCTGGTCGATATCAGTACCGATCTCACCCCAGTTCAAGGCCGAAGCCGCTGATGAGACGTACTGCGCTGGTAGTACCTGATGCGTAAAATCATCAGCCATAAACGGGGTTGCGATCTCAGGGTTCCCAGTTTCCAACGCTTCCTTGAGTTTGTAGAAGATACCGAGCTGTGTGGACATGATCGTTCGGGTGTTTGGGAAAAGGTGGGGAATGATTATCTCTTATCGTCTTGAAAATGTATTTCTTTAAAGCTATTTGCATGTCGATAGCCCGTTTTCGGGCGAGTACACATAGGATCTTTGAATTACGGGTAGGGCCCGGCATCACCGGCACTTTCCATGTTCGTCGTTTTGGGAAATCGCGGTGGCGGCACTGGGGTCGGGTCCCTACTTCCCTGAGTTTCCTGTGTTGCCCTTCCCATGGAGTTCTACGAGACCACGCGAGCTTTCACTGTGGACGACGAGCTTGACTCTAACGGTTCTTCACTGGGGTGGATACATGGATAAAAGGGAAGAAGACGAAGTTGCCTAATATATGCAACACCTCCACGACCAGTGCTCTTTTGATGCGTTCTGTGGTCTCCCTTCCGCAGAGATATGGAGGACAACAGTCCGCATGGTACTACTGATCACTCGTGACGTGTTCGTTATCGGATCTGCAGCCGCCTTCGCGTTTACCGTTGCGCGTAAGCTTCATTTTCCGGGTCGATAATCGCAAGCGCTCAGACGGATCCTGATGTCAATGAGAAATGGCTCGGGCGTGGCTGGAGGGTTGAGAAAGCTCCAGGAATCGTGGAGAAGGTGGCTTGACCAGTTGGAGATCTACATGCCAGGGAGAGTGGAACCCTGGGAGGAAACTCATGGCACGCCTACCTCCTTTTCATATGCATGAGTATAGGTCATCATTAATCCTGGAACAGTCCCAGAATGCCTGATCAGCCCTTCCACCCATTAGGTTGCTGAAAAATTGTAACACCTCTTAATGTGAGTTCAATTGGGAATGATCTGCCAACCCCTGTGTGTTGTAAAGAGCAGGGTGACCACTACCCAAACATCAGGTTTAGGCTCTGACAGTGAAAACTTTCACAAATATCCCCTTGGGGATAAGGTATTGTGTAAAGGCTGGGATGCATTGGGCTGCAGCAACTGATGGGTACCTAGCTTAACAGTTTGTGTTTCCAACCCAATTGTCAGGGGGATACAGATGGACTAAAATTGACATGGGTTTGCCAGCCTAGTAGCATATCCTGATTGTACCTACATTGTTACTGAGGACACAAAGGGGATGGGGGTGTTGTAACTGTCAGGAGAAACAGCAGCCCTGCTGCAGCTAAGACTGTTGTCACAGTCTGAACCCAGCTGATCAGTAATCTCAAGTTGCTTTCTGTGTTGCCATAGCAGTGAGTGAGCATGCAGAGTGAAAGACATGCTATGATCATGTTCCCCAAACTCTTATACTACAGCTTTTGCCCTGGCAATCAAGGGTGTTTTGGCAGATGAGTTGGAAAGAGGCTTCATAGCTTACAGGTTAGCTGGATCATGTATCATGCTTTAGACAAAGGTATTTGTAGTCCTTGGGGAAGTAGTGATGAAATACATAAGGTTCTCATATGGTTTACCTGGGCATCTGCTAAGCCATAGCACCCTCATGACAGCTGTGCACAGTATAAAAAAAGCATGGGCAACATAAACATTTATTTGTATCATTGGAGGTTGTTGTCCTTCTGATTCCTAAGACTTAAATAAAGTTTGATAGACAGTAGGGGGTGGGGAGAGGATGTGTAGTAAAGGAGGGTAGGCGTTTGTAGTGAGCTACTCTAACTCCAAAATGAGAGCCTCTGGTAGTCCATCATGCAACAGTGCAAGGAATTGTCCATCCCACAACCTCTGCCACTCAAACAATTGCCAATGGGAAGGAAGCCATAACAATCGCTCTCCATTGGGGTGGAATATCCACTGATTAGACATAACTTCATAACCATCAGGAGGATTCCAGGGGAACCCATCTGGTGGATGTGCAACTGACCCAACATATTCTAGCTTGGTATTGTCAGATCCACTCCCCCCAACAATCCTCCACCCCCCTGCTGTATTGGAGGCTGTAACACACCAGATTTCACCTCCATCCAGAGTGAACCAGGGGGTGTCTCCATATTCTGCAGGTACTGACCAAAGACACTGCCCAGTGGATGCATCATAAAGGTGCAATAGGGAGTTGTCTTTGTTACCATACCTCTTCAACTCCACAATAGCAACATGGCATAAGTTGGGGGATACTGATATGGTTGGTCTCTTTGTAACAGTTGAAATCCATGGATGACTGAATGTTGTGGTTTGGACACTGTCATTGATGTCCACCTGGAGGTTGGGAATGCAATCCCCTGCAGGTAGGTTCCATGTGACAATCTTCCTCTTTCCAACAATAACAATGGTGTTCTCACTGACCCTCAGACCATAAACTTGTATCCCCACATTGATGATCAACTGTATAGTACCAGATTTGAGGTCCAAAACTTTAACCACCTTTTCTCCCATCCGTGTGACTCCTGCTAATTTTCTATCTGGGGAGAATCCCAGAATGAAGGTCCTCTGAGAAACCTGAGGTAGATCAGTGGGAGGGGAGGTAGCAGATGCTGTATGCCATAGTTGGATTGCAGTAGCACCAAATCCAATAATAAAATCTCCATTTGGGGAGAGAAGTGGTTTGAAAGCACCAGTGTTGGGTAAAAGCTTTTGGTGAAGGACATAGCCAGTGGGAGACTCCTTCCAGAGATAAATTTCTGGACTAGCTATTTCAGTAACAGTTATTCCACATGCAAAGAAGTGACCATCAGCTGAAAAGGACATCCACATCTTATTGGAGTCACTGGGATCTGAGGAGTCCAGGAGAATTTTTTTATCTTGAGGAGACCATATTGAAATGCTCCTTTCTGTACGAATGGCAATTCTGGAGGTGGTGGGGTGGAATAGAGTCCCTTCTGAGGAGATAAAGTTATCATCATTCATACATAGAGATGCAACTTTTTTTGGTTTATGGATTGAGGCAAACTTAGTTTCCCATATGGTGAGAGACCCTGGCTCTACTGTGCCTGTTTGAAAAAAGTCACCATGGGTCCAAATCCTTCTTAGGGTTGGTCCTTCAATTGAATGGGAATGGAGGTGTGTGCCAGAGAAAACATTGTAGGTATGAATGGTGAAGAGATTATCACCATGGAATGAGGCCCCAAACATTGTTCCACATGTGGAATATGTGATTGAAGTGCAATGTATCTTGTCCCCCTGTTGCCCTGAGGGGATGGCACTGACCAGAACACCAGTCTGGATGTCCCAGCTGATAAATTTTCCTGGGTTTGTGCCAAACCATGTCAAAAAGCAGCCATCTGGTGAGAAGATAAGCTGCTGAGCCCCTCCAAGCTCTCCCAGTGGCAACTCAAGGGTTGTAGGTTGCCCAAATCTTATTGCATCCCAGATTTCCACCATTGACTCAGAGGTGCTCCAGGAAACTGCCACAAATCTGCTGCATGGTGACCATGCAGCAATATCAACTCTTTTGGGAAACATTGTGGTTGTAATACTTTGTTCCCATGAGGTTGGCAACCCATGGACAATTCTCATCAAGGGGCGGGCATATGATTTGTATAGTCTCCACACAATTGATGTTTTTGGTGACAATGGGAGAGCTGAGTGGTAGATATGTGGTGCAGATTCATTGATGATTTCAAAGAACCCAGTTACGAAATGAAAGCAGTCATTGACAAGGTGAAGAGTTGGTGATGCCTGGGTCCCAGTCTCAGTAAATTATCAAAAGGTATCTTGCATAGAAACTCATCATACCTTTAAGGATTTTGCAACCACCTTCAGTGCATCAAGGGCTTCCCTTACAGCACCAATAACACTGAGGACTTCCAACCAGAATAGGAACTTCCTCTCTAGGAAGTGGTGGAGGACAGAAGTAATTGCAGGTGTACAGATTGCGTCCTCAGTTAGGTGTTTATGCCAAGACCTGCAGGCATATTGCAAAGCAGGGGTGATGGAGTTTTCAACTACCTCCCTCAAATTCATAACCTCTTCATTTGCAACGGTATCTGGGAGCTTGCATATATTCATCTCCAATGTTTGGTTCATTAGCTTGAGACAGCCAACCAAAAGCTCTGGATGGTGACTGGGAGGGGAGATATAGAATCTCTTGTTGGTGCAACGGATTGGATCAGTGATGAAGTCAGGGAATGATTTATGGAAGGGTCGAACAGGGTGGTTGACATCCTTCTGGAGGATTAGAAGTGAGTGGACCAATGAAAGGAGGCGGAATACAACCTCCACATCAGAGTCCAGGAGTGCAGCAATGGTAGATGGAGAAAGGGGATTTGAGGAAAGGACCACAGCACCAAGGACAGAGCAGATATTTGGATCATCCTCTGGGTCATTAGTGCCAAAGGCCTCCTGAAGAATTGACAGGTAGAGTAAATCCAGGGTTAAATTTGGCCTGAGTTGGGTCTTCCCCTCATAAGCACTGCTTTCAGGTGATTGTAGGAGGCGGTCCAGCTGCTGCCTGGGGTTGTGGAATTTGTGATCAATGAACTTGACAGTTGCCACACCATAGACAAACAACCCATCTGCACGCTTGCAAAGGTCATCCAGCTGTTTTGTGGTTGGCCAGTCCTCCAACCCACTCCAATGATCTGCAATTATTAGGAAACTGTGTTTGAGGAAATGCCGGATATCATTTTGTATGAGGTCTGGCTCAACATTGTGGAGGACAAGGATGTTTGTTGCCTTCACCAGTAATGGGAGATGGAACCCTTTCTGAATCCGTGGCTCTGGGCGCCCAGTGAGGAAGAACTTGACCTTTGGGATCTCGGATAAAAACTGCCCAATGACAGAAAGGATTGCTGAGGCAGGTTGCTCATCCTTGCATTCATCCAAAGCGTCAACCATAATCATAGTTGAGATCCCAGATTTCTTGAGGGGTCCAACAATCAATTTGTCCATCTGGTTGTAGAGAGATTCCTGGATGATCCCTGGATCTGACCGTACTAGGGGGACAAGAATTGATCGAAACTTGGCATACTTGCGTGCAAGTTGAACCGCAAGGGTTGGGAAGATGAACTGGAGGTCGCTTCGGTCCTCAGAGTCACGTGAACAGAAGAAGGAGGCCCCTAGTCGTTCATCTGCGAATGCCCTCTCCGCAATTGTCTGTGCAATGGTGCTCTTTCCCACCCCGGCCAACCCATTCAACCAGTAGATGGGGGGCTTGCTGAAATTGCTGACCCAAAGTTCAATCTCGTCCAGAACACCCCTGCGTGTTCCCTTGAGACAACCATCGCGACCGCCATGTCGATGTTCGGCTCTGTATGCACAGCGGATATCATTGAGGACAGAAGCCTCAGCTGTTGAATGCTCATGTCAGGGACCCGTTGTCGAATATGGAAGATATTCTGACCTGCGTCCTACCGGAAGGTTATTGGGTTTATCTTTGGACGTGAAAGGGTTACACTTACTATTAGCTCGCATCCTTGCTTGTATATTGCCATTTGTTGAACCGTCTGCTGTCCCTGTCAACATCGAGAATGGTGCCAAGATCATGAACGAACCTGATAGTCGGAGATAGCCTCTCGTAGGTCTTCGAGGTGTCCGGAAACTACTTCACCGTCTTGAACGTGATCAACAAAACGCCGCGCCCTCGACTTCCCAAGCAAAGACTGCAGTTGCACTTCGATACCCTTGAACTTGCTGAAATGGTCTCAGCACTGAGTCTAAAGCGGTACCAACAACATACCGCAACAGCCCATTCCGGCGCTCCTGCTCCGCCACATCATTTATAGGCGATCCGAAAATTGTCTCCAATTTCTCTATGCGCGAATGGAGGCCTTGGATCTTCGCCCTGACAGCAGCTGTCTCCTGCAGAGGAGTTCGTCAGAGACGTATTTTGAGCGCAGGGCACTGGACGGACCTCATAATTCTGATATATGACGGAGATGGCGCCCAGGACGGCTTTGAGAGGAACAAACGTCTCTGAGCATGCCTTCGCAATTTCGAAGAGAATAGCGGTGCCCCCAAGTACCGGGTCTCTCCAATCCCCCTTCACAACTAGCAGGGGTTGATATAAAGCGAACGCCACGATTGGATCAACACATACCTCCAGACGCCTCCGCTAGCTCGTCTTCTCCCCCTACGGCATCGCCAGTGTCCTCATCTAATGGAGGAGACACCGAGTCCTATGTGAACGTCGCTCCTGATAATCGAGATCAGAGATACTCACTGGCGTCGTTTCCATTTCCACCTCCATCGACCACGCCAGAGGTCGGAGTCTCTAGGGCGGGAAGCCCTTCATATTCACCACTCTGGCCCTGAAATACAATCCGTGGACCCCCGCCGTCCTTCTCGTCTGGTGCCACAGTCGAATCGGGTTAATCTGCTTTCAAGATCCTAATCAGCGTGACTGCTTACCTTTGGGGCCGATGTCTAGTTCTGCTCTGAGGCCAAGCGGACCAGCGGCGACGTTGATCCCCAATAGGATAGCCTGTTGGGAAGGCTTGAGCGATTTCTTGTGCTTTTTAACGAGTAGGTGATTCATCCGCATTCTTGGGGTAAAGGGGAAACCAAAGTGGTGGACCCACAACACCAAACCCCACCCCTTTGCTAGCGACGGCGCATAATGGCTGCCATCTGATGCAGCCAAACAAATCCAGACTCTAAACGAAACTGCAGAACAAAAAAGGTGAGGGACGGAAGTTTGGTGAGTGGTGGGACTCTATGTTCTAGACGTCTGGCTTGTGGGCTGCTCACCGCCGGAGCCTTGAACCCCCAAGCTTCAAGGTTCGCTCAAGGTACCCCAGTCGACAGAATGGATACGTTCAGGAAACCTTGTGAGACTTCGTGGGTGGGAATCTCGACGAGGACACGTATTATCGTGGGCGGTCGTCTTCAAGGTGTTGGTCGCTGATCAAGTGGACTGAGTTGGCACCAGCTCGGGCCAGTGACGACTCTCGTAAGCACCCTCTGGCGCACAGTCATCACTCCTATGCATTGCGAAGTTCGTCTACGACAGTTCACCCGAAACGTCCCCTACGGGCCCCACCTACAGGAAAAAAGTCTGAGCCCCTTGCCTATTCGTGGCTGTATGGCTCGATTTTCAGAACCACAAATGACGCCGGGGAGCAGAGGCGCCAGGGTGACAAACTGTTACGGTACGCCCGCTGTCCCCCATTCAGATTCGATGCTGAGTTCCTTCAAGTAAGTTCAAGGATATCGAAGAACAACTACGGCTGTCGTTGGACGGACGAGCTTCAGCTCCTCGCTGGCTGTGCCAAAGTCCGCGTAAATGTCTTCATATTTCCCCAAGATCTACGAGAAGCTATCGACGGCTACTAGGTTCATCCACGACAATTGGGCCCTTCTCGACGTTGACGAAGGCGATGGATGACGCAACAAATAGCGATGTACGATCATGCAGGCTGACTGGAAAGTGTTTCCCTCTTCCATCAAAACTAGTTACTAATAAAATAACTTCTTTCGACAGGACTCAGGGCAGGAGGTCTCCCGCTTCCTTTGATGGACACCTGATATGAGCCTTCGGTTGTTGAAAAAACCATCCTCCACAATTCCCGAAGCTCGCAGGGGGGCGAATATCGGTAAGGGACCCACCCAGTTTTCCTGAGCGTTCCAAGATCGACTATCGGGGGGCACTTTCTCCTGTTCGCGAAGCTTCGAGGACCGGACTGACCTCCAGTCCATCCTCCCGACCCTTGTGATTCAGCTTGGACGCAAGAGTCGGGCCCGAGGATTGCCCACGAATCCCTCTACAACCAGGTGAGCAAATTAATCGTTGGGCCCCTCGGGTATCTGCAATTTCGACCGCGGTCGTTGATCCGACCGAGTGCAAGGATGAACGGCCCGTTTCGTCGTTCCTACCTGTCCTTGGGAAATTTGGCAGATCTCGGAGGTCAAATTTTTCCTTGTCAGCCGCTCGGAGCCACAGATTCTAGAAGACTTCTGTCCCCCCTTACTGAAAAAAGGCGTGGACGTGTTTGTCGTTCACGAGGTCGAACCGAATCAGGTGGGTAGCGACATACGGCTGTTCCTCAGACACAACTTCTCAAAGCTTACAGGCCGCCCAGACCTCCTAACTGATTTGCCGGCAAAAGAGTACCTAGATACCATTTGTGAGAGGACAGCGGGATTATTCATCTACCCCGTGGCCACGGTCAAGCACGTCTTTCACAGGAACAATGGTCCAAGGCTGCAGTTGGATCGCATTCTGCAGTCGCCGAAGAGCAGTGCATACGAGGGGGAGACAAGATTCAAGCCCAACACGACCCCGGATTCGGAGCATTTGGCTGCGGTAGCCCGACGGATAATCCGGAGGTTCGTTCTATCCTTGGTGCTCTGGTACTCACGGCGGATCCTCTTTCCCCGCCCACGAGTCGATCCTCTATTAGGAACCAATCCCGCTGGTGTATTCCTCAAATCGCCACTAGCTCACTCGCTTCTGGTCCCACACGACGAGAATTACCAAGTTCGGACCTTCCACAAGTCATCCCAGAACTTGACTGTCAATCAAGCCCCGTGTACCAACGAAAGGTTTCGCATCTCTCCTCCAAGTTGTCGCCCAGAACTTCCGGTCGACTGCCGGGAGCTGAATATGTGCAAACTCCCAGGTGCAGTTGTAAACTCGGAGGTCAACGACTTGGAGGAGAAGACGGAGCGGTGCTTCAATTTTGCTTTGCGGTATGCTCGCATCTTGTGGCACGGACACCTCAACGAGCACGCCATCCGCACACCTGTGATCGCTGCAGACCTCCATCGTTTCTTAGAGAAGGAGCTCTTACTCTGGCTTGAAGTTCTTGGCATCCTCGGTGCCAGAATGGAGGCAGTTGAAGGGCTAGAAGTGGTTGCAAAATGGTTGGAGGTGCGTCCTACGCTCGATGTACTGCTAGATTGGTTCCAGGCGTTGCTGCCTCATCAAAGACTTTCCCCGTTTCGTAATCGAATTTTTGGAGATAATCACCACGCGCTCTCCCAAAATCTACCACCCACCCCCCTCGCTATTCCCCCAAACGGCAATCGTGCCGAGGCTGCACCGATGTCCTTCCATTTTTTGAGTCGTGAACCGCCAGAGTCTATTATTCTGGAGGCAGAGGAGCGATTCGCGATCAAAAACTCCCTTCGTCTTATACACGTGTTCTACTTTCTGCTCTCGTTCAAGTCTAAATCTCGGACATCAGCATCGCAGCCGCCATGTATTCCTCCGATTCCCAACCCAAGAAAGAAAGGGAAGAAACTAGGAAATTGCAAGCAACTAAATATGTCCCCCCACCGACATTGAATCTGCCCAAATCCGCGTCGTGTCTCCCGTTGAGTCTGTATTTATCAGTTCCGGTTCCGGTCCTGTCGCCCCCGCTCACCTGGGACCATCACAAGCGGAGCCCCGCGGATGGTGCTCTAAACCGGCAGTTCGGCCTTTTCACCCAAGAGCGTCAGGAGCGGATTCGAGTCGGGATCACACCCCTTCGAGCTTCCATTATATCACAATTAACCGAGGGTGGTGTGTTCAGCCCCCTCTTTGAGTTGGTGTGGGCACGGTGATACGCAATTGGAACATCAAGTCCAACCGCTTCCGGTCCAGCTTGACCACGCCCGGTCACGGGAGGAGTCGGACCTCCTGGGCGAATTCCCACGCTAGCGCTTACGTTGACCGATCGGATTACCGGCCTTTATCATTTTACTACGGTTTGTCCAACTAGTCCACACAGAGCAAACTCCAACAGGGAGGTTCCAGATTCTTGCCGTCGCAGCGATCGTAAGGGAGTCAAACAAGAGGAACGTTCTCGTGTGTAAGTTCTCATCCTAACGGCAATCGTCTGCCAGTATTCAGTGCTGGTGTTGGTGGAGGGCCGGTTTGGCGGACTCCGGCCCGCTTCCCCGAGTCGCTCAGGCACGGCACGGGTAGGCATTTACATACTACCACCTGGTGCGAATCCCACGCCAGGTCCTAGGCCAGGAACCCGCTCCACCATTCGGGTCCGTTGCAAATGATATACCAATTTCGAAAAGAACACGCGCCAGGATCGTAAGGAATCGCGGCCCCATTGTGGGAACGAGGGTCGGTAAGCACCCGCTAAGTACTATCTTGGCTTGGACAATGTTCGTTTGTGGACCGCATGGTGTCTGCGGCGACAGCAGATTTTGAGCCAGAAGAATCGGGGCGGCAATCGATGGAGTTGATAAGCGCTGTAAGCCATCAGCGGAAGTTCCCCCCACCGACGGTAATTCCTCGCCATCCCGGTGTCTGCCCTCGGCGACGCCCCACGCGATACAACTCCTCGACCCGTACCTCCGGCTCCAACTCCGGGAGGGGGGGGTGCTAGACGGTGTGAAACGACGTACGTTTGGTGGTCCGAAGCTTTGTTTACATGTCACATAAACAAAGAAAAGCTTCCGCGTTTTTATCAAAATCGGGTTTGCAACAGACTGTCATCTGATCAGCTGATGGAGAGGGATCAAAGTCGATTCCCTCCGTTGGGGACTGTCCCTCCAACCTGAACTTTCACCAGGGCTCCCATGGATTCAGACGTCAAGGCCTTTCCGACGACGATAAGGCAACAGTCCGCCTCCCCCATCCCGTCCAAGGTCGAGGATGAGGGCAATCCCTCCACTCCGTCCTTGAGCACGGAGGCAGCACAGAGACCGAAAGTCCGGTTCGACTCTCCTTCAGTGTTTGTCAAGACCTTTTTGGCTCGATTTGCTAGCATTTGGACGAGGAGATTCACTCTCAGTCTGCTCGCTGGCCAACTCGTCTCGTTGTGTATCACCTGTACGAATGTTACAACGACGGAACTTGTCAAGCGTGGATGGGCGCTACCGACTACCCAGACCTCCTTCCTGTGAGTGCGATGCTTAATTCCTCCTTGCTACCTGACCATCTATGCTCCAGGTATTTCTCTTTGTTTATCACGTACACACCGTACACTATCTACAAGTGTGAGTAGGCGTTCGAAACGGTAACCTCGACTGACCTCCGCGACATACCAGACGGTCTCTCAGGGTGGGGCAAGATGGTCCTTCGCGATGGCTGGAAATGTGAGTGGAACCTCCGTTCGATTTGCCTCCTCTGATCGACCCTTAGACTTCATCTTGGCTGCATGCGACGTCGAGGGAAATTTCATGGTAGTGAAAGCGTTCCAGTACACGAACTTTTTGTCGTGCATGCTACTCGACGCGTAGGTCCTTTCCTCCTGGTCGGAACTCCCGGTTCTAAACGCAACTCCCAAATAGATGGGCCATCCCATCGTGCATGTTTTTCTCATGGGTGTTTATGCGGCGCAAGTACACCTGGGCCCAGCTCACTGTACGTGGTTAATCACACCTGTGTCACGTGGCCCTGACCTGACCCATCGCGTTAGGGTATCCTGATCTGCGTTGGCGGCCTCGGGATGCTCGTCGGATCTGATCAGCTCACTGACAAGGATTGGCCAGCGGTGAATAAGGTCAAAGGTGACTTCTTCATGCTCGGTGGAGCTACTTTGTACGGATTGAGTTAGTGGCGTTTTCTTAGTCCGTTTGAGACGCCGTCCACTAACACCACCGCCATCAGCAAATGCCGCCGAAGAGTTTTTCGTACGCCAATCGCCGTTGTACGAGGTTGTGGGTCAGCTCGGGATGTGGGGTACGGTTATCAATAGCATCCAAGCGGCTGGCCTGGAACACAATGGGATGAAGCTCGCTACGTGGAACGGTGCGAACGGTGAGCTCCGTTCCGTCCCTTCGTGACCCCGTAGACTGAGTTTGTGTTCGAAGGCGGCTTTTTGGTAGCTTACACTGCCGCGATGTTCATCCTGTACACGACGGCTCCAATCCTCTATCGATTGGCAAGCTCCGTGTTCTATAACCTCAACCTACTCTCTTCAGATTTTTTCGGTCTCTTATTTGGTACGTAAACTCTACTTCTGCCGAGGGATCGAAAATCTGACCTGGACCTTAGGTCTATTCCTCTACGTACGTCTAGCTCGAATACATGCACCTGACTTCCGGGTAACCCGACGCATTTGCAGCACTACCGACCATACTGGTTGTACTTTGTGGCGTTTGTCGTCATCATTGCTGGGTTGATTTGTTATTTCTGGTCCGACACGCGTAAGTCTGTTATTCGCGTACTTTGGGAACTATTACACCGACACATTTTCGCAGCCGAATCGCAAGGAAAAGTCGATCCGCGAGCACCTTCATACATTCAACCAAGAAACGACGAACGACCTACCCCGGAAAACCAGGCGTAGGGATAGGCTGTGGTAAGCTTATTGGAATATAGTTTTGGTTTGGTTTCCGCTTCTGTACCTCCTTTTCTTGGTCGAAAGTTGTCCCTCTCCCAGGTCTCAGCTGTTCGTAGTTTACTATGCACGGAATTAGTATATTCGTAGGGAACCCCCTCCCCCCAAGACGTCAGAACAGAATTCGAGGATTGCTCAGCGGGATGATACTCCACTGGCCTGTTCAACCATTCCATCGGCCAAGGGTAGTGTGACCGCGACGATCAATTGCCGCATGGGGATATCGAGTGCACCACTCTGCGGGTAAATTGAGAACAGATCGGGGGGTTGGTGGGAAGTCTTGCTTCCCAGCGGTCGTGGGAACCCAACCAGCGGTTTGAAAATCACAGGCCCCGGGTACTCAACCAGTCTCCACACAGGTGTCAAAGTAACCGTCCGCTGAGCCCGCCAGATGTATCCAGTACGTTCCAAGAAACCCAATCCTTCACCGCAGACCAGAATGCCCACCCGCTCTTCCCCCACGCCAAATAGCCGTCGGACCAGCTCGGACTTACCTGGTCGAGGGACTTCGAACCTCTTGTACAAACACCGGCATTGGAATTCGCGTGAACAACCCGGACAACTACTGGCTGGTACACACAAAGCAAATTAAAGCCGCAACGGCCATGCATCAAATCCTCGCTATCCCATTAGTCAACAGACCAGACGGGAGTGTAACGCGCAGCCGGCCCGCCTTGCCAAGCCTCGATCTCAGCTGCCGTCACATTTTTGGATCGATCCATTTTACGAACAAAACTCTATCTCCAACTGTTTCAACGGTATAATACCTGGTTCACTAGCCCCGGAAACCAAATGGCGAAGAGGTGCAAGCATCACTACCTTATCTACGCCCTGGTCGCCTGACCAGCCAAAAAGGAAAGGTTAACACAAATTTTCTCAATTAAATAAAAGCCGCACCTCCGCCTGAACATTCATCAAGAGTCCCCAGGACTCCAACCGCCAGGGCCACTCCAGCGACGACAATGCAACAGCCCCCTTCCCCCGCCCCGTCAAAGCTCACGGATGAGGGCGATCTCACCACTCAGTCCTTGAATACGGAGGATATACCGAGGCCAAAAGTCCGGTTCGATTCGCCGTTGGCGTTTTTCAAGACCCTTTGGGCTCGATTCGCCAGCATCTGGACGAAGAGATTCGTCCTCAGTTTGCTCGCTGGCCAACTCTTGTCGTTGTGCCTGACCTGTACGAGCGTTACGACAACGGAACTTATCAACCGTGGATGGGCACTTCCGACCACCCAGACCTCTTTCATGTGAGTACGCAACTCCACTCCACCACACCACCTGACTGTCTCTGTCCTAGGTACTTCTCTTTGTTCATAGTCTACATGCCGTACACCATCTACAAGTGTAAGCAGGTATTGGGAAACGATGGTCGCCGGCTGACTCCCGATACCAGACGGATTCTTGGGGTGGGGGAAGATGGTATGTCGTGATGGCTGGAAGTGTGAGTGGAAGCCCCGTCCAGTTTGTTCTCCTCTGATCGATCCCTAGACTTCATTCTGGCCGCATCCGACGTCGAGGGGAATTTCATGGTAATAAAGGCGTTCCAATACACAAACCTGTTGTCTTGCATGTTACTAGACGCGTAGGCTCTCTTCCTTTGATCAGGCTCCCTGGGTGTAACCACCGCCTTTGAACAGGTGGGCGATCCCATCGTGTGTGTTCTTCTCGTGGTTGTTCATGCGGACCAAGTACGCCTGGGCACAGCTTGCCGTATGTTACCCGCGCGCCTGCGTTGTCCGAATTTCAATTGACGCATTGCCTTAGGGTATCCTGATTTGCGTTGGGGGTCTCGGGATGCTCGTCGCATCTGATCAGCTCACCGATAAAGATAGCGAAGCGGTGAACAAGGTCAAAGGTGACCTCTTCATGCTAGCTGGGGCCACCTTGTACGGATTCAGTTAGTGGCTCCCTTGGCCCGTTCGAGACCCCGTTCATTAATATCTATGTTGTCAGCGAACGCCGCAGAAGAGTTTTTCGTGCGCAAGTCGCCTTTGTACGAGGTCGTGGGTCAGCTCGGGATGTGGGGTACACTGATCAATGTCACTCAAGCGGCCAGCCTGGAGCACACAGGCATGAGAGATGCCACGTGGGATCGCGCAACCGGTGAGCTCCGCCCCGCCCCTTTGTGATCCCACGGGTTGAGCGTACATTCGAAGTTGGCTTTTTGCTAGCTTATACCGTCGCACTGTTTATTTTCTACACCACCGCCCCAATCCTCTATCGGTTGGCAAGCTCCGTGTTCTTTAACCTCAGCTTGCTCTCTTCAGACTTCTTCGGTCTCCTGTTCGGTATGTAAAATCCACTTCTGCCAAAATACCAAAACTCTGATCGGCATCTCAGGTATATTCCTATATGTACGTCCAGCTCCACATATACGCCTGACCTCTGAGTAACCCGATGCATTCGCAGCACTACAGACCGTTCTGGTTATACTTCGTGGCGTTTGCCGTCATCATTGCCGGTTTGATATGTTATTTCTGGTCCACCACGCGTGAGTCTGCTATCGGCACACTTGGATCCCTGACGCCGACACCGTTTCCCAGCCGAATCACAAGGAAAGGTTGACCCGCGAGCACCATCCTACGTTCACCTGAGGAACGGTGAACAATCCTCCACGGAGAGCCAGGCATAGGAGTAATCTTTGTGAGGCATATCGGAATGTAGTTCTAGATTTGGAAGCGCAACGATGCACTCCTTTGAAGTTTCGTGCAATGGAGAATCGACTAAATTGCCACTTATTCCAAGCATGAGCATCGCCCACCCCACCTGAATCCGGCAAGCCGGTGAGAAAATAGGTATCACCCGGCCGCGGTTCCGTGAAATTCGACGTGTTTAGAACCGAGCCTTGGCATTTTCCTCATGGAGATATAAAAACGCGGCGACCAGCCTGGGTGTGGTGCTGCAATGAGTGGCACGAAAGTAAACGATGGTCCCAATGGCTGGTCGTTGCGGCGCGATTTGACGCCGCTTAGGGTCAGCCACGGGCGCCTGGGAGCTGCTGCTCGTCGGCGCCAAAGATTTGCGCGTGAAAGTAACTTTCTCCGCAGGCGCCGATGACCGAATCCATTTCCAGGCTTCTCTTGTTACGTGCGCCCAGGCACATCCCGCTTTTTTCGCCCTCCGTCGCCTGCGGTCACACGGAACATCTCGCAGGCGGGGCTTCCGATGAACCAACAGCATGAACCACTCCCCAATGATGTCGGGATCGGATTGGGACTCGTCCCGATCAAGTCCAGCGGAAATCTACTCCTCCCAGCGTTCAACCACGGCATCGTCCAAGGGTGGTGTATTCTGCTCTGTCTTCGAGTTCGCGTCACCACCACCATGATCGAGCACACGCCAAGGGAATATAAAGTTCGGTTGTAACAGCCGCCGGTCCAGCTTGGCTCTACGTGGTCACGGAAGAACGAACCTCCCACATGAACCCTGGTGCTCACATCCGTGTGGACGGATTGGACAACTGGTTTTCGTTCGATTACGCTGGTTCGTGCAGGTGGGCGTGTTGGACCTTCATCGCAATCTATAAGCAAACCAAGTCGTTCTCGCATGTGGGGTAACCTCTTGCCCTGCCAATGGCCATTCCCTAGCCAGTCCTCCACTGATATTGTGGGTTCGGAGGCCTGGTGGGCGTGCCGTTGGCCCGCCGGCCCGAGTCCAAGTCGCCAAGGCGGGGTGTGGTTATCATTATCTTATG
>Ga0307511_10000343_pt1 | contig 49464 bp, 49 predicted proteins | sample 13_EM_MG_FD_200266 | JGI IMG/M metagenome (GOLD analysis project Ga0307511, IMG submission 200266) | Populus trichocarpa ectomycorrhiza microbial communities from riparian zone in the Pacific Northwest, United States - 13_EM | ecosystem: Host-associated > Plants > Roots > Unclassified | place... | reverse complement strand
CACTGAAACCCCCACACCTCCAACGCCTCTCTACCCTCCCTCAGCTGAGGGAACTTATCTCCTCGTGGGTGCAGGAAGATAGAAATACCGATGGGGATGGGGATGGGGAGTTTGAAGGCCCGAATGAGGAAGATGTCGACGTACTAGTACGTTACCTTCGAGATGTAGTTGTTATAGAGAGAGATATGGGCAAGGCTAGGGCGGTAGTGGGGTGGTTCGGGGAGGTGGTTGCCGAGGCCGGGGTGGAACTGGTTCAGGGAAGGGAAGGGAATGAAGTTAGGATTGGGATTGAAAGGGGGCTGTGGGAGTGGAGGAGGGCGGTGGCGAGGGCTGCAAGGGAGGGAGTGGGGGGAGGATGTAAGGAGAGGGGAGTACCCGAGGTGGGGTTTGAGTTTCCTTGGGAGATGGAGTAAGTGGGTGGCTGGTGTGTGCAGACTGGTTTTAGTTTTTTTTTGGATCTCTTCTTTTGGGGGGGCTAAATGGAGAATTTGCTCGATTTCATTGGATATTATTCTAAAAATGGTTCGTGTGGTTGGGTTATTGGAGTTCTGTATTGGTTGATTGGTTTAGGTACTTAGTTTGGTATGGTATTGCGTTACCCTGAATTCACAGAGTACAAGCAAAGAGCTCTCTGATTCTACTTAACGCGCTCCACGAATATAATCAAATTCTAGAAGACAGAAAAAAATTTACAAACATCATCCAAAGGATTTCCCATAGCAAAATTTTTTTTGGAAACCATCTTAACTGCACTGCGCCGGATTAAGTGCAACAGAGACCATTACAATAACCAGTTCAAGCCAGTAGAAAAAATATAGAAAGAAAAGCAAGACAAAGATGTAAGAAGGAAGCGCTTTTAATGTCTAACTCCGCCGCCCAACCTTTATTCCCCAGCCGATATCGATGTTCTAAGCCTATTATTAACCAACGGCTCCGGTTTACTTTTTCGAGGTGTCGTCTTCCCCCCCAAGCCACTTCCACATTCCCTCCTTTGCCCGCTGCTGCTCATGACAACTGCCGACCTGGCCAGCGTCAAGGCTGTGTTTACCCAGTATTAGGCGCTCACTGACCGTAGCGATTTCTGAGGACCCGGTAGTTATAGCCTGGCCTATTCCTGAAATTTCCGGGGGCACTGGTGCCTCAACCCCCCATGCTCTTCCTACTCCTTTCCCGCCCACCACCTCGAACCCCGAGGGACTATCGGCTCCAATTCTCTCCGGGACAACTTTAATATTGAATGAGGATGCTACAGTATGTGCTGACCGAGTTCTGGTAATAGCCGCTAGATCGCTATCAATGCTTTCGCTCCGTGCCTTCGCTATCGTTGTGCCTTTTACCTTTTCTTCCCATAGCTGCCAGCCCTCTTTTGTGCTCAGTGCCGCTATTTTACTTTTTAGATTTGCTAACGAAGCATTTGGCGAAGCCGACTGAGCCCCCTTGACTGCACCAGCTGGGGTTAACCCCGAGGCATGCGCTCCCTTGATGGTACGTTGAACGGGGGTTGATGTTCTAGAAGGGATCCTCTTGTGCCCAGAGATAACCACCTCTGCTGTAACAGCTGTTGGAATATCCTTTGGCTTCACAGAGATGATTCGGACCCTCCATTTCTGCAGAGCAGAGACCTTCCCTCGAACATATGCTGCAAGTTTATCGGCCGGACTCAGCGATAGTGCCGGAACTACATTGATCCGCGGCCCAGCATCAGGCGGTATGGCAACATTCTTCGGATTTTCTAGCGATCCCTTCGCTTTCTTGATCAGCCCTGTGGTTGGTCCGGCTTTAGTAGTTGCAGTGTAGGGCTGAACGATATCCATTTCAATTTGTGGGTCCATATCGGCAGTTCCATCTTGTTCCCTCCAACCATCACTTTTTTTCCCAAAAAACCCCTCAAAAGAGGTAGCAGCTTTACCTTTCGAAACGAAAGCCACCTCGCCAGTTCCATCAAGATCCAAAGATGGCCTTGGGGTCTTGGACCTAAATTTTTTCAACAGTTTCTTTCCTTCCTTTTGGACTTTAGCGGGTTCCTCCTCATTTGTCAGTGTGGGTACAAGGCCAAGGCCCAAGTCGTTTTCTTCAGTTTTCAGAGAACCCAGGCTTTGTTTTCCAAACTTCCATCTACTGGACTTGGTGGTAGTCCCTCCTGTACTAGTGCTCTGAACCGTTTTATTTGGTTGGAGATCTTTGGGATGACTGCGAGCAGTAATGAATTTGTCTGGGGTGTAAGGGCGAGTGGTAGATTCCAGTGTAGTGGTATATCCAGTGTCATTCAACTTCCTTCTCTCATCCTGCCCATCCTTTTCTGGGGAAGCTGCTTGAGATTCGGTGCCCTTAGGACAAAGATTAAGCATAGACAGCCTCATCCCAGGGAGATCCCATCCGTAAGTACTGTTTCTGAATGACTCATTGGCAACCTCAAAGCCCTCGCCTTCCACCTTTTTCTCCTCCTCGGATGGTATGCCTAAAAGCTTGCTGTAACTTGACCGCCTGCTGACTCGCTTTTGCCGCTCCACTCCGTTCTGAGTTAGATACTGCTGATAGGGCACTCCTTGATTCATGTTTCCGTATTGTGGTGTTGGCTGCCCACGCTGGAGTGGTAAGGGGGATGATAGCGGTCGAGATCTAACACTGCTTCGTCTACTGCTTCTAACCGATCGAGCGTCGTCCTGATAACCATCCTCGTATATATCTGAATGAGCCCTAGAGTGTGAACCCCCATGCTGCCTACCTTGGTAACGGAGGCTGTTGATCGAATTTTGTGGATAATACATTTGATGTGAATATCCAATGGAGCTATCTTGCGACTCATTGCTTCTCATGCTTCTCATACTGCTCATACTGTATGCCCGAGATCTCCCATTAATTTGCTCATACATCGTAAATCCATGAGTAGAATGCCTTTGAGGGGATTCTCGAGGTGGCAGGCAATTTGGTAATCCTGCATATAACTGCAAATCTAAACTATTTCCTTGGAGGTACTGTTCTCTAATCCTTCTTCCCCCATCTGGAGGGACTTGGGACCATGAGGCTGCTCTTTGATAATTCTTTCGAACGGCTAGTCCCGGCTGTGATGGAGCCCTTCTAATAGCAGGGCTGGGGGATGGTGTATAGAGGGAGGCATCAGTGGAATTGGTAAGTGAATATGAGCGTTGATCCCCAGAAGTGTCATATACGCTCCTTGGTCTGGCAGGAATGCCCATTGTCATATTCCTGACATGTCTCCGGTAATGAATGTTTCCATTTGGTGTAGGTGGGGTCTTGGAGCCCCGATAAGTTGAAAGATGATGCTCCTGCCGTGGTGGGAGTGAGGTTATCGAGGTCACTGAAGGGGTCTAAAACAAGTCTCGTCAGAACATCCATCACGGTTTATTTTAAGCTTCGAACGAGGAATGGTATGCACCCTGCCAATACCCGCAAAACCACATCCATGTACTGAAACTGACGGCGAAGGAAGTGGTCTTGGAGGGTATTTTGATGAGATTCTTGGGGGGTATCCATTCACCCTATGATGGCTTCGTTGATGAGATGTTTGAGCAGGATATGTATGGATGTTCCTTGACGGAGATGGGTATGGGGAGTTGCTAAAGGGATGATTGGCCATAGCCATGGCGCCGGCCACCCCACCAAAAGTCTCTGATAGCTAAATCGTGAAGTAAAAGGAGGAATCTCTGATGAAGGCAGCCAGCGTCCTCAAACCATGACTCGAGACTCAAGGAGGAGTTGGGGGGAAATTCCCATCGTGGGCTGTTCTGCTATCAGTGTATGAATATCTCGATATATTAGTCTGGTTGACTTATTCCTATCTTGTCTGTGGTATTACCCAGTGCGGCATCTGAGGTTGCCAAGGTCTTCTCTTCCGCATGACCTCAGATTAAGACAGATAAGAGCTGCAGGTGTGAATAGGGTGAACATAGTCTGGTTGCAGCACCTCTCGTAGATAGGGTGAATGACATCTTAATGAAATAGTCTGACCAGGGTCCGGAATGCTAGTACTAAACCTCCGCTCTCTTGATACAGGTCCACAGTTCCTCCCGAGGTTCCTAGCCGGGCCTGCCAGTGCTGCACCCGGAGCTTGCACGTAGGTGAGTTCAAATTCTAAACTCCATTAACGAGAACTCGTGAAGAGTAACCAGCCTACCTTGTAGATTGTAGAGCGTTGTATTAAATGAAGTAGCTTGGTTGGGCGTCCATATGGCAGACCTCCCTATCTTTCCTTCCAACACCAGCCGTCAATGCTTTATACCTGCCCTGTACGGGCTCCAAAGCTGCCTGGTTTCATGTGCGCTCTTAACGTTGATTCTACTATTAGTATTTGACTATTTTTTCATCGCCACAGGCAGGGTTTCTCACAGTGGCACTATGCTGAATGAGAACTGAGGTACAGCAAAGGAGGGTCAAATTTAAGTACGGAGGTTGTTAAGGTGCGACGTTAGTCCGGGCTGCGAGATATTACCCTGAGGTAGATATTACCCTGAGGTCATCGGTCACCTGCCAAAATCATCTTCACATTATTTTGCTCCCAAATTCTGAGCTGGCTGGAGTTGTAGTCTGGTTGGCACCTGGAGTTGCGTCGAGAGAGGGGATTGAAGCGCTAAGTGCTATAATGATTGGATGCCTGGGCACAGTAAATTTTCAGTTCTATAGTGCCAGAGGATAGAAATCCTGGGTGTAAATCCGGTGGTCAGTTACCCTGAATCCTTCAGACTACATTCTTATAAATGTAATTTTTGTCAATGCTGAGTTTTTTATTTTTATAAACCCAGCAGAAACAAGGGATCCATTGGCCTAAAGTATAGAGGTATAATCATATCCCAATGTGGTTGTAAAGGCCTAACTAGCCCAAGCTATTGTCGACTGGGTCCACTACTATTATTTGTCGGACTATAAATGACTGTCAACCTCAGATGATGTCCACTGGAAGCTAACTACTTAGTCTCCTGGTACTCAGTTCATCAATGGCAATAAACCATTCCCTCGTGAGCTTTATCTTTGCGCTTGGTAGAGACCTCAGTCACAACAGCTAAACAAATCCGAGGTCCAGATCTGCGCCAACAAGATAAAGGCATCCTGGTTGAGAACGAAGATAAGTTCAAACCTAGTCTGGTTGGCACAAGCCCCTCGGACTATTCAAACCCAGAGTACAACCAGACTACATGTTTGGGACTCTTTCCCATATAGTCCCCTTGCTTCCATATCGTCCCTTGCTTGATGTATTGTGCCAACCAGACTATGATATATTGAACAAAGTCATCACGCCCCAAGATCTTGAGTGTTTATATATGAACCCTATCTGCACTATCGTAACTAGAGGCTTACGCCGTCATTTGGTATCTACGAGTTTAACCACCGAGAATCCAATCAAATATAATCAATTAACCTCACCTCCACAGCATCTGACAGCAGAGATACAGTGCTTGAGGGAAAGTTCCCGCGACCCTCAGACATGCATTAGGCATGGATGCCCATGCTCGGAATATGCAATAAGGGCACTTCATATACCTCTGCATCGCACTTATAGGTCCCCCTCAATAGCCCTCAAAAGGTTCTGATATAATCACCTTGATGTGGAGCACTCCTCCACAACTTGGTAGCTCTCTAAAGCTTCATTTTTGGGGGTTTATACAACCGTATGCCTTGGACATCATGCCCGCTAGCAGGTTAACCTGAGACAAAAAAAGAAAAAAATATGGGGTCGCGGTAACTTTCCCCCAGGCACTGTATATACTTATATCTACAACTTCTCAAGTCCAACTTGTTTATCTACTAATACCGTGCAAGTCATACATCAAATACAACCAACTACTCCCCTCTCATATACAAGCACATAAAATACAATACACACACAAGTACAGGAAGGCACGCACCGAGGGATATAAAAACCGAGAAACAAATATGCAGGAGTCAATTAAGATAGAATCCGAAGATAACCAAAGCCGTAGAGAATGCTATGAAGGTGTACATGTACAAGACAAATAACAGAAGGATGAGTGCAGAATTATAAGTCTGGGTAGGAGAACAGAGGTGCAGGAGAAGAAGGCTGGGTTAGCGTAACCTCGTCCCTGAGGGCTAAAGGTAGTTGTGGAGGGCAAATAGGGATTGCATGAGGATGATGAGAGATAAAGGATGGAGACCCGAGAGGGACAGGCGAGGGGCGAGAGCGTAAGATATAAAAGGTGCAGTCGGTGGTGTAAAGTAAACAAAGCCAGAAATAGCGGAGTGCGAGGATATGCGCAGGTCATGGAGTACAATAAAAAAATAGTAAACGCTTCAGCGTAGGAAAAGATGTACAAGTTATAAATTATAAAAGCCACCTCCTTTTCGCAACATAACCTTAAACCACGGACCACCATACCCCCCATATACTTAAAAGGCCGTTAGGCATACCACAGCAATAATACCCGGTTTGAAAGACACGAAAAAACCCCAAGAAGGAAAAGAAGAAAAACACATCCTATCCGGACACCAACGAAGCTTTAAAAAAAGAAGACAGCCCATCAAACAAACAAAAAACCCAACACACCAACAAGAAGCTACACCCGTGAAAAGAATGAACAAAAAATAATAATTTATAACTAAAAAAACAAGTTCGCCCATAGTGATGGCAATCGGAAAAACATTCACCTCCACTTTGGCTTGTTATCTTGCGCCTGTTGAGTCAACGACTTAGGGGGCATGCTCATCCGCTTGGCGCGAGAAACGCGACCAGATGCAGCGGATGAGCCGGAGTCACCCCCCGGTATGCCATTCAGGGCACCCGAGGTTGATTGCGCCGACGGTGATCGTGGCCTCATTTGCATGGTTGTCCTCCTTGAACTGGCCATTGCACTTGCCGGACGAACATGCCTCACTGCAGAAGTCGTTGCATTACTTATGCGATCATCTCCTTGATATGAGCTGATGCTAGGCTTTCTAACACTGTTGTTGTACATACCAGCAAGGTTTGGTATAGACTGCCGGGATCGTAGTTCTGGTCGCATTGGTATATCCAGCCCTCCTTGGGAGCTAGTTCCAGAAACAGACCTTGGTGACGCCATTGGTGACTTGATGAATCCAGATGCTCCATAAATGCTGGCCCTCTTTGATCCTGTATTTTGAGAGTACTTGTAAGCTGGGGAGCTAATGATTGGGTTGAGACTAGGGCTTTGTCCAGGGGTTGGGGTTGGGCCATATCTGAGGGGGCTTGGAATGGGGATCCTGGTTTTGGTACCTGGGGTGGAGAGCGTATTGCTACGAGGCGACATCTTGTGCTCACTAGGAGTCGTAAGGGACAGTGGCTTGAAATGATGCCCAGTGTCCAGATCATTGGTATTAACACTGATATTCCATCGGGGCCTATTATCCAGTGAACTTATCGATCTGGCGCTTGCTGCACTTGGACGTCCTGAATTTCCAGGCGAAGGGATATGGTACACGGACATCCTCTGAGAATTGGGGGAAGGGGATGCGCCCCGGCTTGAAGTAGGAGAGAGAATATTACCAAAGGTATTGCTATTTGTCCGTACTGGCGGAAGCTTGGCACGAGGAGTATTTGATGTCGCAGAACCTGGTCCAAGAGCACCACGGGACACCTTAGCATACTGCCCTGCTGCACTCTCTGAGCGACGCTGAACGGTTGCATTGGATTTTGCAGTATTTGCAGGAGAAGAGAGCACTATAGAAGAGGCAGGAGAGCTCCCTGGAGTGTGCATCATGGAGTTTGGTGATCTAGCGTCCATTGATACAATGGTGGAGACAGAATCCCTGAGTGCTTGTTGAGAAGTGTGGAGATTAAGCTCATGGAGTACCTCATCTGTTATACTCATTTCTTGCTCCATGTGCCTCCAACGTTTGTGCATAGCGGCATGCAGACGGAGAATCTCGCCGTTAACGGTTAACCGGTCGCTAACACCTTTGTCGATGATTGCAAGCACTCGTTGTATGGCAGGGCCTTATTCAATTCATAAATATAAGAATTCACCCAAAGGTGAGGAAAGAGCAGAGACTACTTACCGTAATGAACTCTCTTCGCCTCATATGCCTCAACCTTCTTATGGATACCCGAATCTGTAGACAAATCATGACCATCTTTGAAATGGTTGACGGTATCTTTCAACTTCTTCAGACTCCTCTCCACACTATCGATCATTTGCGTAGCCTGCTTTCCTGCGTTCCTGAAAATCGCAACCCACTTGTCCTCTCCTAACTCACGCTTCATCTCCTCAGCATCACTATTCAGCTTCTGCCATTTCTTTTCCAGCAGTTTCCTCCTCGACTCAAGATCTTCACATGCGCTAGGGAAGACACTCTCGGCTCTGCTTTGGAAAGAAGCGAGACGCATTGGGAGAAAGTCCAAACTTGCTCGCAGTGGTTGCATCCTGGCAAAAAGTCTCAGAAGTGAAGCATCCTCCTCCGATGGGGGTTGTCCATTGACTTTTTGAGGCAAATCTTCAACTATCGTCGCCAAAGCATCAATGTCCATCCCGGAACTCGCCCCATTTTCAACTATGAGGGATCTATGTCTCCTTTCCTCAATCTCAAAGACAATTGTCTGGCAAGCCTCGATCTCTGCCTGGATATCCTGTAGGATTGTAGTCCATAGCTCGTTCCACTCCATAGCCGTCTCTACCTGTCGCTTGACACCCCTAAGCAGCTCCTGCACCTCATTCCAGCCGTTCAAAATAATTTCCATAGTTTCCACAACATCTTTGAATATATCGGCACCAACACTTGGAGCATCACCACGCTCCTGCAGCTCATCAATGGCCGACACGTAAACATTTATCAGGTTTGAGAACTTGCCGACTGCAACATCTACTTCCGCCAGCGACTTCTTGCCTTGGGCAGCCCATTCAACATCATCCTCAGCATCAAGCCCCTTCAAAACTGTCTTCGCAGTGTCGATCCAGCGTAATATTTGCTTTGCAGATGCTGAAATCGCATTGCTTACTTCAGTGCTTGTCTCCATCCTTTTGATGCGTTCCGAAAATTCTGACGACAGCGGTAGAGCTAAAGTTGTGAGACGTGACAGCTGGGCTGAGAAGGATATCCGGGATAGAGAAAAGACCGATGTACGCCGCGACAACCCATTTCCAGTGATAAAGGGGGTTGGATCAAATGATGTATTCGATGGTGTTTCGCCCGACATTGTCGAGTTTGCTGTATCGGGACGAAAGTTGTCCGGGGGCTCCGGGGTGATAGGTCGGCCGGAGGAGGGCGCCATGGTGTTATACAACTCCTCGCTAACCTCTGCTGCAGGTGCTAGTACTTGGATGATGACAGGATCCTCTGGCTTTGCAACTTCCTCCATATCCCCACTCTCCTGTGTCTGGTGCTGTATGGCCTGATCGTCCTCCACCTGCTGAGCCTCGAGTTGCTCGATGTCTTCTACCTCCTGTTCTTCTACTTCGTCTCCTTCCTCCTCCAGATGTTCCTCTAACTGGATTTGATAGTCTATCACCTCTTCGCGAACCTCCTGTTGTGTAGGTTCAGGTACAAGTTCGGGCAGCCCGCCTGGTGGCTGATCGTCTTGCGTCTGGGGCAGTAGTGGCAGTGTCGTGTTATCGGTGTCGTCTTCAGGTATATCGCCGTCTATGTTGTGTTCGTCAGTGACGGGTTCCACTGCTACGTTTGAAGCTTCGACATGATCAGGCGTACGCTCTTCCTGTGTCGGAAGTGCAGGCAGGCTCTTTTCAATGTGTTGAGTACGTTTCACTTTCGTTGACGAAGTCTTTTTAGGGTTGTGCTTTGATGAGGGCTCAGTCGCGATTGCAATCGGCTTTCCGTCACTGTTTCGGGGTTTTACAGCGCCATTGGTCGGGGGGGTAAGATGTGTGGCAGTTAGAGCAGCCGGCTGAGAGTTGTACGTGTGAATGATGCTAGTAATAGCACCACCATTGCAACCACCAACCCCGTTACTTCTCAAGCCGCCTTCCATACCTTCATCCACAATGGTCAAATTATCGGTGGAGAAGCCGTCCTTGTTTTTGGGCCCTGAACGAGCTATCTCCATTTTAGCAGCAGCTGCAGCGTCACCCGCGATGCCCAACCTGCGTTTTTCTGCATCTGCCTCAAGCATCTTCATCCTCGCCGCCAATCCCGGCGAGGGCTTCCTCGTTACTCGCGGGCGTAGTTCTCGGCCACGGAGAACGTCGGACATGGGGGTTGGTGCTGAAGTTGAAGTCGGATGACTCCTCAAGTGGTACGTACAGTAGTGACTAGAAAGGGGTTTGAGAGGAGAGGACGCGTCTCAGGAGTGATGGAGCAATCAGGGGACGAGGAAGCAACTTTCCAAAAACAATGGAAGAGTGCAAAGTGCAATGGGGTGGGAGGGGTGCGAGGGCTTTGGGCAGCTGATTTCTCCTGCTACTTCGTGTTGGCTGCCCGTCTGATTCAGTTGATAGATTTGACTGATTTTTCGTCGCAAGTGCGCGAGAGGGAGCTCGACTGATGACAGGAGACGCCTGAGTTGTGAGCACACTTACTTGTAAAGTACAAATGTATTCTCCTACTATAGGAGCAATGCTAGTGATATCCGAAGACGATATGGATTTGGCAAAGCTAGCACTTGTTCTTCGTTTCCTCACTCTTGATGCCCAACAACATGTTCTCGGTTGGGCAAGCTAGAGAAAGCTTCGAGAGCTCTAGAACACAGTGGATTGATATCAACACGATAAAGCAGCGAACAACTGCAGGCGCTTGGATCGGTGTTGAGAGATTTCCGGACGGAGGACAGGAAGGGGAAAAAAAATTGCAAGCACAAATTTGTTTCGTAACTGACTGAGATGTTTCCGATATATGGGCGGGAATATATATATTTGCTAGAAAAGGCCCAGGTTCTGAAGAGAGAGCGGGGAGACTCTCGTGAGTAAAGTAGAATTGCAATTGACAGATCCCAGAGCGAGCACGCGAAGCTACAGATGCAGTCAACCCCTCCCACCACGGGAGAAATACGCGCCCCCCCTTCATCATGAAGTCCTCATTTCCTGCGAGCTGTTACGAATACGACGGCAAACTGTATGATGATATCCCCGTTGGTGAAGGCACGAGCGGAAAGAAGGGCAGCCAGGACAGAATGGCTCAGTCTGTCGCGCAGGGATATGAAATTTGGAAAACCGAAACCAGACAGAGATGGGGAAGGCAGGCCGAAAGCGGTGAGCCCCTGGGTTTCGTCCACCGTCACCACATGTACTCTACAAGAGACGGCATGCAGAGTCTCACAAAACCAGAACCAATACTGGCCACTGCGTGTGCTCATGAATGTATACTTAGAGTACTAGGACAACTGCAAATTGCTGAGTAGAGTATAGTAGCAGCATAATATGATACATGCTTCCGCCTTATACATCCAATGTCATCAATATCCCTCACCCCTTCCCGCATCTCCATTCCAGTCCCACAGGAGCGGCTGTTACGATGGATAAACGTTTGAGATGCAGGTGATCCCCCATTCTTCCTTCGTATCTGGAACGACTCTGCCCCTGTAGCCTAGGAACCTGCATGATTCTTCCTAGGTTCCATCCTGGAGCCAGAAAGGCTGCGATGCCATCTCAATGCGCCACCAGGACGCAGGGCTGAGAAACAGAATGTGGGAGGCAGCGATGTGGGGTTTCTCGGTTGAGGTACCTGGGGCGGGAAACTACGTAGACTGACCACTATCGGCGTATATCGCAGCACTAACAACTGGCCCGAATCGTCTTCCCCCGGTCTTTCCTCAGTCGCGCCACGGCTGAGGTGCACGAACCCGACACCCTCCATCGCACGCGTCATCCAAAATTCGCATCTAAGAGAAGTATCGCAGCTCGATTGAGTTACATCTAGCAGCAAGCCAATCGCTAGGGCTGTATCAGCTTTCGGGAGAGTCCAGACCAGCTGGCCCACTCTGAATCCCATCACACATCACACCTCCCCCACACCCCACACCCCACACCATTTACCCCACGTTTCGATTCGGCATCACACATAGCAGCACCATGGCAGACCCTTCGGCACAAGTAGCTCCACCGCTACTAGCTCATCTACACTGCCTTTCCAAGATGCCGTACCCCCCGGTTGCGACTCTGGCCGTGGAGATGGTAGGGGATCTTCTGCTCAGGGCTCCACCAGCAGTACAACAACACCCCTTTCAGTGGACAATGTTAGATACCCCCGGGGATGGCAGTCTCTTTTTAGTTTGGGTTCCGCCCATGTTGAATGGGGGATGTGCTTCGGACGGGTTTGTGTGGGCGGATGCAGATCAGGGATATAGCATGGAACTACCGAAAGGCTATGTGAGTTGGGCTTTCCTGATTTTTATTTCTTTTTCGAAATACGACATGGCAGAGGTTTGGGTTCCAATTAGCAGATCGCTAGCAGTTGATTCGTTCCGGTGAGGTGGACGCATACTCGAGTGCTGCAAACTCGATCTGAAATGTCCAATTGATCTCAAATTGATCTCCATTTCGGGATTGCGACAGCGGCAGGTAGAGAAGAGTCGCAACAGTGTTACACGCATTACCCATACGAAACACTCCACGATAACTAATGAAGCTTCTAATCGCGTTATGACGTGCTCGGATGTGGTCAGCAGCTAACTATTGACACCTTTTAGACTATTGAAATGATTCAAACAAAATCGGGCTTTATCCCCGGGCAAGAAACTCATACGCTTCATACCCGTCGCCGGTACCGCCTCGTAGCTGGCCCCAAGAATATCCCCACCTCCACGCCCTTTGACCCCAACCTTTGGCTGTTTCATTACATGCGAGCGGACCGCGCGAACCACATTCCAGTAGCAAGCATCCCTCTTGGCGGCGTCAACATTACTCAAATTCAAAACACCAGAAAACACATCCACAGTCTCCAGCAACAGGGGATCATCAGCCAGAAGGAGTTTATGCTACACGATAGAAATAGTTGGCCCAGTGTGACATTCGGATTGAACCATCAGATGCCGCCAAAACCACAATCTAATGCTCGGGGGCCGATGGGGACGCCAAATCGCGGATATCCTACCACCCCTCAGGCTCCGCCGAACAAGCGGCAGAAGCTCCCTCACCAAGGAACCCCACAGCCAGGCCCCTCAAACATGGGCCAACACCCACCACCCGCTCCTGCAGCAGGGCACCACGACCCCGCTGTCACGATTGACGAAGAGGAAGATACAAGTAGAGGTGACATGTTGGATCATCTGACCCCTCGTGAGATCTCTCAGGCGAGGTATACCCAACACCACGAATGGATGGAGGAAGTCCTGGGTTCTGTATACCCAGTATCAAAGATCAGGCCCGTGGAGCTTGGATTAGGACTCCGTGGAGAACTTGAAGAGATGACAAAGGGGCTTTTCGAACCGCCCACATTCCCGCCGGCCAGCAGCATTCGCAGGCCTACCACCTCGAAGGCTTCTGGGGAGGCAAGTGGAATAGACAACACAGAGGAAGGAGATGGAGCGGCTGACAACGAGGATGATTTGCATATGGACCCGGCTACTCTGGAGGAATTTACAAGGCGTGCAGAGGCGAAAATAAAAGGTCTAGAGGAGGAGATGGAGCTCATGAAGTTGGTTCATCAGCAGCGGCTTGCCAAGATTAAGAAGACGGGGACCATTAGGGAAGCTGAAGGCTTATTACGTGCAAATATCAATTTCAATATGTTTGGCATAGTGGACCCCTCCGCGGTGGTGGAGGAGGCAGGGCCTGTACCAAGTGGAGAGGAGAGGGAAGTGACTCCTCCAGTGGCGACGGCTATGAAGACAGATGAAGAGATTGTCGCTACGGTCGAGCAGGCGTTAAAAAAGAAGATTGTGCCAAAAGATATGGTTGTCCGGTGGGACCTAGAGACTGGGGGAGTGATCGTGGGGAATGCGGATTTGATGCAAGAAGATAGGGACGAGGTCATGGGCAACACTAGTCGTGGGGGTGATGCCTCTGTTTCTGCTGTTCCATTCAGCGGACCAATGCAACCAGCCCCCCCAAACATCAATAGCACGCCACCAGCAAGTAGCGGCAATATCAATGATATTCAGCCACAAATGAACGATGTGGACGTTAGTATGGATAGCGATGATATATTAATGGACGAGCCATCCAACTTTGCAGACGCCTTCGACGCACGAGAGCTTGAAGACCCGGAGGAAAGCAGTATAACCACAGCACCGCACCTTATTCTTCCTCCTCACCACCAGCAACCCTCATGCGGGAGTCCAATGGGTATTCCATCCCCATCAGCTCAAGCACTCACACCGGGTACGATACTAGCTCCAAATATACCATCTCCAACTGCCACAACTGGTTCACCGTTATCAGCAGACTTGAAGAACTCCCCTGGAAGTTTCCCCGCTGTACCTGTGCCTGATGCTAGTAGTTTGAGTACTATACCGAGTGGCGGGGTAGCGTATACTGGGATACCAGGTCTGAGTGGGGATCAGGGTGGTGTATAGGGTACATCTACTTTCCAAGATTTGCTAGAACCTGGGGTATTGCAGGGAGTTGATGATAATTGGATGGAGGATGAAGATTTGGCCATGTTAGTGGTGAATATGTAGATTTGAGGGGGGGTGCTTGTTTTTTTACTTAATTCAAGTTGTGACTGTATGACGAGGAGTATCGTGCAGTATTAACAGCGTTGCAATAAAAAAATTGTCCCGTGCCGTCGATGTACTGACGCCTAGCGCCTTTGCATCTAGCTGCATGCAGGTAGCCTCCTTCCGCATGTAGTTTACTTGTGAAGTAGTAAGTTCAGGGTAAGTAAGAAGTTTTATTTATCTGTGTTCCCATAACGTGATGAACTTAGTCTGGTTGGCACGATCAACACCAGAATATAGCCAAATAGGCCATACTGTAAAAGCCAACGATCCAATTTTGCCAGGTAGTTTCCCCAACTTAACGTGTATATACACAATGCTCCAAAACTTTTTTTTTGGACGCTGCTAAACCAGCATGTCAATTCCCCACTGACTACCTAAAAAGGGGATACTCACCTATAAATAGAATATATATATTTCATATCGTTCAGTATACCTATATCTTTGTGATATATGCTTCTTCACAAGCAACAGTCGAACTGATACCCCACAACTGGCTAACACTGCCCGTGACTTTCTTTGAATCCCTCTCTGTCTTGGTCCAGGTTGCATTATCATTCGGTGATAGGATTCTAGCAATATAGGAGATGAAGGAAATAAACTAACATATAGTACGGAGTCAATAGATTAGATATATGGATTTGCTCTATCTGGAGTTCTTTTGACAGCAGCCTCCATTTCAAACTCTTCTCAGATCAGAAACTAGATTTATATTACCTGACCGTGAGTAATCAGCCAGACTACGAGCCATTAGTAATCGTAGATCAGACCATCGAATTCATGGGCATGAAATCACTGTCCGCAGCATACATTGGCCTCGATAGGTATTTCCAAATGTGCTCTGGTGGGAGGGATTCAATAAAATTCATATAACCTATATCATACCGAGTATTCGAACAACAACACTATGACTTTTGCGGCTTCAGATTGTTTTGAACGATTGTGGGAGTGTAGATATTTAGGATAAGCAATCCTGGACATACTTAAGTACTGTACTTAACCCAAGGGGATTTTAGCTGCAGCCATCACGCGGCAGGCTCTGGCAGCTTGTCCCGTACGTGCAACCAGACTACCCGCAATCGAAGAATGCACCCCAGCTAAGGCCCGAGAGAACAGAACTTGGATCTCGCAGAGACCAGGCTAGGGGATTGTGCGCTCTAACGGAACTGGGCACGAAACTGAGCAGTAACCGGTACGAAGAGGTCGTCATACACTTGCCGTACGCACTTGTAGCCTCATGCCCTGCCGTACAAGATACCCTGGATATATACTCTGTACAACCAGACTGGGAGAACAGGGGGATAACGGGTAGCAAACTAACTTACCTAATTTGTATGTTCTGGTTCGCTACCCCGTCGAATAACATTACCTAGTTTTGATGAAGAGGACATTACCGGAGATTTCAACACCTGGAAAAGTGATCCACACCACAACTCTGGTACCGAGGGCCGTTGGGGCGTCGTCGATATAAGCTCAATTGGCCATGGATATTGTCACACAAAACAGTATATACCCTTGCCATTTTTGATTCCCAAGTTTCACAAAGGCTCGGAAGACCATGTGGGTACGTAGAAGATAATGATGGGGTATGGAAATGTACTGCCATCCCTGTGTAAGTCTGCAGGACTGCCTCGGGCTCAGAACGCTTACGTAGACCCCAGCTGCCTCATCTACCCAGCCAGAATTTCAATCAGGCTAGGTACAATATTTCAGCTCACTGCACCCGGAATAGATTCCCAGGATCAGACGGAACTGTGCCCATTGGAGGCTCCGAATTATCTTGGGGGGTGGGCTACGGTTCGGTAAGGCTTTGGCTTGCTAGCTATATATAATTGAGATTTGGGTGAAACGTCAGTTAAGCAAGTACCGTAAGCTTACATCCATCAGTGCAAGTGATACTGCAATTGAAATCTAAGGTACATGTATATACGGATGAAAATAGTAGAGCCTGAGTTCGAAGGGAAGCATATCCGAGTTATCCAGAAAAAATACCAACAGCAAAAAACCTTTCGCTGCTGCATCATCTCGACATGCAAATTCTCTGGTAATTATTCGTACGGGATAATCTTTGTCCGAACTCGCTATAATTATGCTACCCGAGTTTCTCCGTCAGGTTCCGGATCCTGCCCAGACCACTTACTAGTCCGTCCAATGGCGACCACTGACTCATGGGCAAAGAAAATTTCCGACAGTCCAGACTGGGTGGCGCAGGGCGGTGCAGGGTGCTCACCGGAAGCAGGGATACCTCAGGCTTGACACCAGTATATCAGGTATGCTAAATAAAAACCTGGAAGATGTCATTGAGCATATGTACAGTATATGCATAGTTCAGTCGACTCATGCAAATCGATTGTGAGGAGGCATTCTTGAATTTTAATGCACTCTGCACTGCAAGCCAGCCACGGTGATAGGCGTTCTGAGTCCGATCTTGCCGTTTTGTCTGGTGCATTCCGAGTCGAAGGTCAAAGAATTCCGGCCTTGTGATTCATGTGGTAGTAGTTTCGATTGGAAGCGGAGGGAAGAGTTTGTTCCTAATGATCCCGGGTACCTTCGGAATTTTTTTTTGAGTTTATATATACCCTTCGTGTGAGGGTATGAGTCTTCTTTCATTACATTCACTACCAAACTTCGAATACCAATACAAGTCTTTCGTTTGCCTATTGACAAGTGAGAGATACATACCTCAAATCCTCTCTTCTACCTACCCCACAAACAACAAACAACAAACAACAAACACTATCAAGAAACAGCAGCCATACATCAGATATCATGCTGACGACCAGACATACAGCCGTGATGGCAAAGATGGCACTATGCCACATTAGCATCCATACAATTACCCCAGCCGCTACACTCCCACTCCTGAGGACAGCTGGTCACGTGTATACATTCAAGCAGCACCAAACATTCACCTCAAATGCCCGCCGTCAGTTTTCTACAGCGAAGACTCTGCCCTTTGAATTCTTCTCGTCAAAGCGATCCCAGGAAACGAAGGGGAATGTGCAGCCAGTAACCGAGCACTCGGAGCCAGCATGGCCACATCCGGTTTATACAGAAAAGCAGGCGAACGATATTGTATGTGTTGACTTCTACCGCGAATTGTCATGAAGAAGTTTACTTACATGTTATATTTAGAAAATTGCCCATAGAGAAACAAAGGATTGGAGTGATTGGGTAGCATTGTCAGCAGTCAGGACTCTTCGGTGGTCTTTCGATCGTGCTACCGGCTACAAACACGACAAACAGGTTGCTCTCGGAAAAGCCGACGCTGCAAATCCTCCCAGGCAGCGTTTCGCCATGACCCCCGAGAAATGGCTCACTAGATTCATCTTCTTGGAGTCAATCGCTGGTGTTCCAGGTATGGTCGGTGCCATGCTTCGACACCTTCACTCACTGCGTAAGCTCCGCCGTGATAACGGCTGGATTGAGACACTTCTCGAAGAAGCCTATAATGAGAGGATGCATCTTCTTACCTTCCTCAAGCTTCGCCAGCCAGGATGGTTCATGCGTGTCATGATTCTCGGTGCCCAAGGTGTCTTCTTCAATGGATTTTTCCTTTCATACCTCATCTCGCCCCGCACGTGTCATCGCTTTGTTGGGTACCTTGAAGAAGAGGCAGTTATTACCTATACCCGCGCCATTGCAGATGTCGATTCTGGCAAAATCCCAGAGTGGAATGAGCTGCCAGCACCAGATATAGCAATCAGTTATTGGCATATGAAGGAAGGTGCTACTATGAGGGATCTTTTGAATTATGTTAGGGCGGACGAGGCGAAGCATAGGGAGGTGAACCACACTTTGGCAAATCTGGCACAGGAGGGTGATCCAAACCCCTTCTTGATCAAGTATGAGGTCCCGGAGGTTGTAGAGCACCCGGTTAAGGGGTTGCAGTTTACCAAGCCGACCGGTTGGGATAGGGAGGAGGTTTTGGCGAAGGCATCTACCAAAACCAATATGCCAATGTAAAGGTATTAGGAATACGGGCACAGAACTAGATGATTTGCTACGATTACCCACCTGAATTTGTCTCCTTTGTTTTGCTTTTGATAGGCTTTTGGTTAGCTTTGAATTCCCTTTGTTAGGGGTGGCTCGGTGCTTATAATGCGGAGTATGGTTTGGTTTGTCGCCTGAGAGATCAATTTGGGTGGGCTGCTATTTTTTTATGGCTTGTTTGCTTGCTTACTTTTTTGTTGACCTGTCGATTATCATTTTTCCTTTTGCTATCTTTGTTTTTCCTCACAGCTCTCCCCAATTCCTCTTCTCCTCCTGACCGGAATTCCCACAGCATTATTCCCTTGAGCTAGTTTTTTCGGTTCGTAAAGGTGAAAACCGGGTTGTAATTGACCGCTGTTATTATTCCCTCAAGATTTGTTTGTACTTTGTACATCATGCAGTGGCTTTTTGCGACTGATGTTCGGCAAAATGGGTTCATACTACGGTGCATTGATTGTTCAATACCATCTCCCCTTTTGAAGCATTTGGTGGTTGGGTTTGTAGCTTAGCTTAAACATGAATAGCACTGCACATTGGTTGCAATATATGAATGTCCTCAACTACAAGACAGCCCCGACTACTTTGGAGGGTTTTGAATAAGCTGAAGATAGGCCTCTCATAGTATGTACTGTACCAATCGAGCCTCGCGGGGTAAATACTGTACATAGAGAGTTGGAGAAGTTGCAAGCAAGCAGTGGGCCTGGATGGCCTGGATGGGATATCCCACGTAAGGCACATGTGGTAGAAGTCTTAGTTCTTAATGTACTTCCTCGAACTGTCAGCCTTAGTGTCAGCTGTTGCCGCTCTAGTACTGTATATTATGTAGAACCGTACTATTTTTTAACATCAGGACGTATTACTTGTTCTCATGTGTAGATCTAGACGTGCAATATATTTCAGTTCAGGGTAACGCCTTGGGGGTGCGTCATTATATAAATGTAAACTTCGGGGGGTAGGTAGTAAGTCTGGTTGTAAGTTGTAATATTAGGAGGGAAGAGTAACCAGACTACGGAAGAATATGAAGTAGTTTTGGCGCACCAAGACTAATCATGATGGATAAGCTGACTTCCTAATTGGGGCGTCGTGACGTGACGGATATTTAGTCTCGGATATTGCAGTCTGGCGCATTCGACTAACCAGACTACATTCGACTAGAATGAAAGCTGCCCCAAAGAGGGAGCCAAGCGTAACCTGCGCGGGGAAGGGGTTACCCAGACTTAAGTACCTACCTCATACCGTTAGACTACAGATCCTAGACTAGACTAGGGCCAGCGTCATGACGCCAAGCAAGGATTTCAATTAACGGGACAATGAAGCTTGAAGTTTGACGGACGCGTTTTAACAAAAACAATTGCTTAGCGGCAGGAACAACATCCCCACAAGGAGTTGCATCGCGTCCTCCGCTCCCCACCTTCGCACTGGAACATAACAACATTCGCTGATCCCGGGGCTTCGAGCAGCAAACAGCCCATGTTTCCAGCAGCTTGAATTGGTAATGCCCGGCGCAGAGAGTCTGCACTAATGAAGAACAACCTTGCTCCATATCTTTCCTGGTTACTCAAAGAACGTCCCTTCGCTGTGCCCGCCCGGGGAGATGATCCCACAACGACAACACTATTACCCCCGATCAAAAGTACCTCCACGGCAGCTCCTGACCTTTCGATAGTACCCTCCTTTCTTGAATCTAGCAATTCGTCAGAAGGAAAGCGGGCTACATTTGCTGAACCATTCCCTGCACAACAGAGTAGCTTCCAACCACCCTACAACCAGCGAAATCAATCGGTAGGTAGTTGGGGTAAGGGGTCATCAAGAGTTCATAAGGTCCAATTCGATCAAGACGAGGAGGACATGGCAAGGTTACGGATTGAGCCCACTCCAAAGCGGCCGAAACTTAGCAGTGCTGTACAAACACCGAGAGCAACCAATTCGTCAGCTGCGTCCGAGGCACCAGTTACACCAGCGGTCAGACCATCAAAAAAAAGTAATACTGCAAATCCTTATGGTAGATATACATCCTGCATACATTCTACAAGCTGCTATTAGAGAGTTCTGATCGCAGTATGCAGATACCCCAGCTCTCACCGACCGCACACCTGCAATCGCCAAATCTGTTAGGAGAACACCAGCAGTTATTCCCGAAAATGCTCTTACTATCGACCTCACCTCGGATGGCCCGGACCCCCTCGATAATATGTTTGAGAGCCAAACCCGGAAGCAGCAGCCGAAAAGTGGGCTACCATCCAGCTCTACTTCGGGCAGTAACTTGGAGAGAGAGGAGACCCCATCGAGAACAATTGCATCGAGACCTGCAGGAAGTAGGTTGAAAAGAAAGAGCGAGGAGATGGATCCACCATATGGGGACGACCCAGGACTCCCGGAATTATCCAGGGATCAGGCACCCAAGAGACTAAGACAAGGGACGCCGCAGCTATCACTGTCAGCGCTCAGGCAGTCTAGGGAATCGACACCAGTCCATGTTCTTTCCGCTCTGCAACGGTCTTTCACACTCTCACCTCGACCCTCCCAGCCCTTACCCTCAGGAGGAAATGTAACAATGCGAGGTGGCTCACGCTCACCATCGAAGCTCTCGACAACTACTACAGGAGGAGTGATAGGGCCTTACAGCTTCGATGGTACAACTTCACGCCGGCATGCCATATCCGGAGGAATTACAGAGGAAGATAGTGATGAGGAACCTGTACGAAACCGAACAAGACATCCAGGTCTGGTAAAAAGTGCTAGCTTTGGTTTAGAGACTATGATGTCCTCTTATCGCCCAGCTGCCATCGGGCGTGAACTTTCCCCGAGCAAATCAAGAGCTGTCTCGGTTGTAATTGACTCGTCATCCACTGATAGTTCAGGAAAAGCCTCTCGGATATCAAGTCCTAGCCCATCTCCGGCTAAGCGCAGCAAAGAGCGGTCTAGGGAGGTTATTCCTTGTTCGGAGGATGAGTTTGAAGATGATGAAGCTAGTGAGGAGGAGGAGGGTGAGGAGGAGCTTGAAGAAGGGGAAGGTGAAGAGGGTCGAGAACATGATGAGGAGCTTGAGGAGAAGGAGGAGGAGGCGGAGGAGGCGGAGGACAGTGAGGAGGGTGGAGATAATGGGGAGCAGGATGACTCCGGCAGTGACTATGGGGACGATATCACTCTGGAAAATCTTGTTGGTGTCGACACCGGAAGAAAGAGGTTAGAACAGGTACCGCCAGGGAAGGCAAGGAGGAAGGATTCTCCGACGAAGATCAAACCCTTGCGACAGGAGCCCCCTCAAGTTTCCCAGATTCCGCCATTGAGTTTGCCAGACTGCACGGGGCGTGAGGCAGCCATTGCCTCACGTAGTAACTCTCCAAGTAATAATCTTCTGGACGATTCTGATGACATATCCAAAATGCCGCTTCCTCAACTCAAGGATCTACTTTCGGAACTTCGAGGCGAGGCACATGCATTGGCCAACATGGTGATAGAGGCAATGACAGTGGGAAAGGAGTTTACTGCAGTACTGACAGAGAAAAAGCAAGTTGAGGCACAACTGACTATAGTCGAGCGTATGCTTGGAAAGCGGGGGATAGCAGCTGCGTCTAGGAGTCACTGTAATAGCAGGTTCGCTGAGCCTCCAAATAGAGCAAATGTGGCAATTTCGGCAACTCAGCATCTGGTTATGGATACCCCAACTCGAAAAAAGAGAGGGTACGAGGGACTGGAGCCCATTGCTCTGGGCGACCCACCAACAACATTTGGTGTACCATCTACTGCCATCATCCATGAGACACAATTTGTTCCTAATACCCCAAAGAAAAAAGCAGTGATGCCGTCCCGAGCGCAGTCTCCAGTCAAAGCTTTACCTCCTGTGCCTGAAGGGGCACTGTCTGACATCAATAACTTCTTTGGAAGCCACAAGGATGTGCCTGCAAGTAGGCAACAGAGTATCACCCGCGAATTTGAGAGGAATAGTCAGGTGGCAACCCGGAAAACACCTTCCCCGCAGAAGAAGGGAGAATTAAAAGTCCGTACCAAGGGTCCCGAGCTTGGTGAGGGGGCGCTCTTCGTTGGCGAGGCTTCAGTTAATCGGAATCCTGGGCCATATGGACTACATTCCCTTAAGCCGCCAGATGAACCACCACCACCGGTTTATGAGGATTCAATGGATGATGATGACGATAATCCATATGCTGACCAATCCAATCGCCAGGGTAATGTGGGGAGTAAACTGCCGATACCAGCTTTACAGGATGATGAACACTATGGGAGTGACTTCGACCTTGCAGATATCGAAGAATATAGCCCGCCACCTCAACCAGCACCCCTGCCTAAAGCTCCAATTACTTCAAATAAGCCTGTTGTGCAGATTGACGATGATGACAGAGGATTTTCACGGCCGACACTTCCCAAGGATAAGAGTGCCATCAGGCACCCACTTATGGACATTAGTGGGAATCGATCACCTCCAGCTAAGAAGGCAGCAAAAGTAGCTGCTCCTCTACCAAGAGAACATCTTAAGAAGCATCAAAAGTTTGCACAGGTAGCGGCAGAGGTTACCTTAGGTAGCCCAGGGATGCAGCATAAATGGTCAGCAGATGTCCTAAATTCATTGCATAAAACGTTCAATTTGAAGGGTTTCCGCAATAATCAACTAGAAGCCATAAATGCTACCCTTAGTGGGAAGGATGTCTTTGTTCTGATGCCAACAGGAGGAGGGAAGTCGCTGATTTACCAGCTACCGTCAATTATTCACTCTGGCAAGACTAGAGGGGTCACGGTGGTGGTATCGCCATTGCTGAGTTTAATGCAGGATCAAGTCGACCACTTAGCGGAGCTAGGAATCATGGCTATCAATTTAAATGGTGACTGTACTCCGGCACAGAAGAGGATGGTATTCGAACAACTCAGATCAGACAACGTGGAAGATGTCATACAACTCCTATACATCACACCAGAGATGTTGGCCAAGAATGAGGCTATGGTCAACACTTTGGCGAGGTTGAATGACAGAGGGAAGCTTGCACGACTTGTTGTTGACGAGGCACATTGTGTTAGTCAATGGGGCCATGATTTCCGACCGGACTATAAGACCATTGGCACCCTCAGAGACAGGCTACCCCGATTACCACTTATGGCACTAACGGCAACTGCTACCAAGGAAGTCAGAGCAGATGTTATACATAACTTGAAAATGCAGGGGTGTGAGCCCTTCACCCAGAGTTTCAATCGTCCGAACTTAACGTATATTGTACGCCCAAAGGTCAAAGGCTTAGTAGATGAAATTACGAATATCATACAGAAGGATTATCCTGACAAAACTGGCATCATATACTGTCTCTCCAAGGCTTCCTGCGAGCAAGTTGCTGACAAATTGAGAGAAGATCGAATAAATGCTCGACATTACCATGCAGGAATGACCCCCCCAGAACGTATCAAAATTCAAAAGGACTGGCAAGCGAGAAAGATCAAGGTCATAGTTGCTACGATTGCTTTTGGCATGGGTATTGACAAAGCCGATGTGCGGTTTGTCATACATCATACTCTACCAAAGAGTTTGGAGGGATACTACCAGGAGACAGGCCGTGCTGGCCGTGATGGCAAGATTTCAGGATGCTACCTCTTTTACTCCTACAAGGACACACAGTCTCTCTATCGGATGATCAATGATGGTGAAGGGGACTGGCAGCAGAAGCAGCGCCAAAGGGCAATGCTCCGTAATGTTGTGCAGTACTGCGAAAATAAGCACGACTGTAGGAGGAAGCAGGTGCTTGCATACTTCAATGAAATATTTTCCGAGGAGGACTGCAACGGGACATGTGATAACTGCTCCTCCGGTGTAGCCTATTTTAAGATAGATGTGACTACTGAAGCAGTGAAGGCGCTGAAACTTGTAAATGACCTCCAGAGTTCGAAAGTCACATTATTGCACTGCGTGGATGTCTTTAGGGGAAGCACAATCAAGAAGATAATTGAGATGGGTCATAAACATCTTGATGGGTATGGAGAGGGGAAGCATTTTCAGAGGGGTGATTGTGAGAGGCTCTTTCACTTGCTCGTGTCAAGAGAGGGAATCAGAGAAGATAATGAAGTGAGGGGAGGATTTCCTTGCTCTTACGTCGTTGTAAGTGTTCACAAACTTACCTTATATTGCTTGAAGCTGACCCACAACAGGCTGGCCCTAAGTTTAAAGATTTCATTACTGGCAGAAGTCGCCTTGACATGACTTTCGAAGAAGACTCACCCACGCTTAAAAAACTCCAGGCCACTTCCTCACGGACTGTCTCCAATCCAAAGAGAGCTGGAACGTCTCAAACTGTCACGAATGTCTCTCACAATGTGGCATCCACCAATGTCTCATCCCCCGTTCTTGCTGCTACCAAATCTCGTACTCAACGAACAGCCACAAGTCGTACAGGTGTCTCCGGTTGTCGCCGTGTACAGCATGACTCTGATGACGATGTTGACGAGGAGGATGATTTTGTCCCTCTAGCGGAGGATGACCCAAGTCCACAGTACGACTCGCTCGGAATGCCTAATGTTCGCAGGAGTGGCCCAGCACGCAAAGCCCCAGAGAATAGTGTGGGGAACCCGATTACGAAAGATCCGGCTCTGTCCGTCCTGAATGAGTATGAGAAGGATATCTTATACAGGTTCTTGGAAGAGGCGAAGAAGTTGCGGGGCGATATTGCAAATAGGAAGGGGCTGCGGAATGAGTCTATCTTCACGGATACAATCTTGAGAAAGATTGGCATGGACCTGCCTACAAGTAAGTTTGTCTATTTGCAGAAAGTAGGTTTGAGAAATAATGCTAATATGATACAGGGATGATTGACCTGAAAAATATTCCTGGCGTTCCTCCTGAACATGCTGATAGGTATGGCCAGCAATTTATTAGCCTCTCTCGGAAGTACAGCGACGAGAAAGACCAGAACATGTCTGGGGCTGATGCAGCATCCTCGCCCCCCCAACCTGCCAGTAAAGCACAGTCAAGCTATTTTAAGACGAAGGACTGGGACGTCGTCGAAATCGGGTCTAGTGACGAAGAAAGCCCAAGTATCAATGATGTCGATGGATTTATTGACGATGATGAGTATGATGAGGATTGGAACGAGGAGGCTTTTGAAGCTGCGGCTGCATCGAGTGGGTATTTTGGTGATGCTACTACTCAAACTCAGGCTGGGCCTTCGCCGGCGAGATCCCAGGGGGCAAAGAGGCTCACTGGGAAACAGTTGGAGTGGAAAACGCAGTTTGAGAATCAGGCAACGCAGGCTGCGGCGGCGGCGAGGGAGCCTCCAGCAGTGGCGAGGCCATCGAAGTCTGGTGCGAAGAAGGCTACTGGGGGTAGGGCGAGTGGCGGTGCGGCATGGAGGGGGGGGCGTGGGGGAAAGAAAGTTTTGGGGAAGAGGAGAAGTAGTGGCACAGCAAGCACCGCGGGGGGGAATAGGACCAAGGGTGCAATGGGTATAGGGAAGGGTAAGGCCCCTGGGGGAAGCTGTAGGAGTGGTGCTGGTGGGAGTGGCAGTGGGACTGGTTCACGCAGTGGTGTTGCCGCTAGTAGCAGTGGAGCTGGTGCACGAAGTAGAGGGGGAGGGGCAAGGGGAGGAGGAGGGAGTGGAGCAATCAGGCCTATGGGGGTTAATTTCTTTAGTCGATGATTGTACCATTTTACTTTACCATTTGACAGTCCACGGAGTGGAGGCGGCGTCCTGTTCATAATATTGTTCATGCTGTGACGTTTTTTTTTTTCTTTTTTCCCTCCCAGCTGGTTTTTCTTTGTACCGTGGGCCTTCATTGGGGTGTACGGGTGCTGACTGGTAGGTACATATATTTTTTGCATATTTGGTTGGGTGGGTGGGTTTGGTTGAGATCTTGTACTGTATATTTATCTAGATATTGATACCTAATAATTTGTTTTGTGGGGTGAATGAAGATTTTGCAAGTTCAGTACTCCAGTGTGTGACTTGATTACCCTGAATCGACTTTCTAACCGAAAATAATCTCACACAGCTACTAGTTCTTCGATACCAAACCGTAGAAAATTGTTACAAAGGTTGTACGTATGAGGTGCTGGCTTTGGGAAGCTTTAAGATCATACCAATTTGCATTTAATCGCCCTTTTCGACCACACCTTTACTATCCTAACTACCAAAGATAGGGTGGATCTAACCATAGCAACCACGATATCACTATCCGAAAACAACCGATAACAGATCTTCGTGAACTCATCAAATTTCATTTCAAATACGAGCCAGCTAGCTAACAAAGGGCTAGGTTCCTAATTTCTCAGACAGTGCCGTGATATAAACCCCCAAACTCACTCACTGCCTACTACACCATGAACCACACTCTAGCTTATGCATCAACTTCCATAGCATCCCCCTCCACTGTCCCCTTCCCAGTCATATCCACAATAGTAATATACTTCCTCAACTCTGCCCTCGAGATCATCTGCTCCTTCAGGATGGCTGTAGTTCCGCGTGGGAACCTGTAGCTCTGTTCCTTTGGTACACGTTCGTTGGGGGTGATGAAATTGCGTTTTAGTGTTGCCTGTAGTAGGAGGGATCATGTTAGATTTCCTCAATAGAGAAAAACAAATAAAATTCTGTGGGTGCTAGAGCAGTTTTCATACCTTCTCTGCGGTAATAATACAAACATCCACATTACTCCCCGACCCCAAATCGTTAAAAATCCCCGCCAAAATAGCATCCCCACACAACTTAACTGCATCCTCCTGTGTCAAGCCCTTCTGCCACTGCGTCTCAAACACAGACATAGCCGCTAGGGAACCAGAGCCCATAGTGACATATGGAAGCTTATCTGTAGACCCGTGCGCATGCACAGTAAAGAGGCCGGTTCCGGTAGGGTCTACACCAGCTATGACAAGGTATGCTCCAAGGTGGCCTTGGTGCCGGAAGAGGTGTTGCTTGAGGAGGGTCATGCAGGTGACAACGCGGGGTTTACGGCCAGTAGAGAGCGAGTGGAGTTCGAGCTGAGAGGAGATAAGGGCGGTGACGAATTCGGTACTAGAAGGGGTGGGGGGGTTAATATTAGGTTGGTGTATCTGGAAGGGGGAGGAGCATCGAACTCAGCAGCTGTTCCGGCACCTATTGAGGACTTGTTGTCAGTGAACATGTCCCTCGGTTCTCCCTCCAATAGATACCTGGGGAAGCTCAGGCTCAACATACCTGCACACCAGATGTTCGGTGTGATATAATGTAACTTCTCACAATTCTTATCCGCTACTATCTCTCCACTTGTAGCTCTTGTATCTGTGGTCCAAGCACCCCATCAGTATCACTGTCCACTTTCAGGTCACCCAGTAAACCACCTCCTCCGTCAGCCCCAACAGCCCTCCTACCCTTCCCCCGTTCAGAATCGCAACTAACCAGCAGCAATCACCACCCCCCCATCAAAAAGACACCCCACAATCGTCGTTCCGGTACTCGTAGCCTGTGGCTGAGGGAACCCTTGTTTCTGCAACGCTGCATTACGAGCATAGTTTGAGAAGTCGAAGCCGCCCATGTTTAGTATATTCCTCGGTCTATTGGTATAATTACCGAATGTTCTGGCTGGTGTAGATGGCTGGGGAGCACGTGCTTGGTAAGATGTGGGTGGGATATGGTGGAGCTTGTCGTCAGCGACAGTATGGGGCGGTCCCTAAGGTTACTAAGCGAGGGTGAGCTTTCCGAGATCACGTGAATGTTTCTACGGGAACCCCAGCATCAACGACCTGTGGCATAAGTACAAGTATCTACTGCCTGGCCACGAAGAATATCAATCCAAAGAAAGGAACTACTCTTCAGATCTAACGAGAGCAATTTATTTATTCAGAGAGATGAGCTTCAAACCCACCCAAAAGCCCTCCGCTTCCACCTCCGGGAATGTCTCCTACATCCCACTAGGCATTGGCCCCTCCAACCCCACCACAGACATTAACCTCCAACAATCCTCCTCCCCCTCTAGAGACTCAATAGACTCCTTTGCAACAGATTACGAGCTAGAATCCCAACTTCCAAGGAAGAAACCTAGCCGCGGGTTTGCTCCCGGACGCCGGAAGAAGGTCAAATGGGCGGTTGTAATACTCGCCATAGTGCTGGTGGCATCATTTGTCGTTAGTGGGTTTTTCCCGTCACCAAGGAGGCAGGGATTAGTTGGTGATGTGCCTGATGGTGTGAGTGGTGGAGAAGGGAAGGAGAGGATTGAAGGGTAGAAGGCGGAGTGGAGGCAACAAAGCTTTTGAGGTTGAAAGTATTGGAGCCCGAAACAACGAGGAGCATTATGGTACGAAGCGAAAGCAACCAGAAACGGTGTCTGGAGTGTGTAATACGGGAGGTAGGCGTTTTGGAATATTATTCTTTACATCATTGGATCAATTCAAATTAACGAATTATCTATATTCACAATCATAACAACTATCCTGACTGAATTGCGATATAAGGCATCTCCCCTTCATCTACTCCACACTGCATCTAACTTATAGTGCTGCTCACCCCCCCAGACTCCCAACATCCTCAAATAAATCTGCTAAAAACATATCTTCACACGCCGTCACGTCTGGCACACCCATTGAGTACGTGCTCTCGTACACATACAAGCTTAAATTCCTAAAGAATGGCCGCAGTATCTGCTGCATGATCTGTCCATCAGTGACCGGGAGGTTAGGCGTGCTTCCAGCAGACACTGAGGCTGCAGCCACCGCCGCTCTCTCAAGGTCCCGAACACTCTCGTGGAATAGCCATGGACGTTTCGTGGTCCCGGGGGTCACTGTTAACTCTGGAATGTCCCTGTTTTGTAATTGTTGTGATGCCACTCCGGTAGTAGATAGCGCAGACGTTGACGATGTGGTAGTGGTTCCTGTTGTGGTGATGGTAGAGAAACTGGCGACTTGGTCTGTCAGAGCCGTAGGATACCAGTTTGGTGGATGATAGGCTGCCTCGATAGTATCTGTAATGAACAACCACTCCGATAGCTGGAATTCATCGGGGGCAATGACAAGAAGTGTGTCCAGCAGTTTACATGCCTGTAGTAAGGAAATCTCTGTGTAATCTGAACCCTCTTCTAGTAGCAAGGAGGAGAATGCAGATTGAAGCTCAGTATTGATGAGAGGCCAAAAAGAATTGAGATGAATTGGCGACATGCGGAGAACGAGTGCTCTCAGGACAAGGTAGACATCAGCACGAGTGGCTGATGATGGCGAAGTCACAGATGTCGCATTCAGCAGCTCCACAATAGAATCCTCGATCTCCTTCAAGTTTACGACAAAATTATCCGTGTCGGCTGCAAATATCAAGCATGCTATTCTGCGAAGGTTCAGTTGGGTCTTGCGGTCCGCTTCTGTTCTCGCCGAAGTAGCACCTACGCCAAACAAAACCCCCGCAGTAGTAGGAGGTGTAATTTTTTGAAGCAAATCCGTCAACCTGTCCCTGTCTCCGAGAATCCATTGCCGGAGTAAGGGTGCCCAGTTTTTCTTGACCAAAGGTACAGGGCACGAAAAGAATTTTGGGTCGCTAAATGCATCTGAGAGGTCTTTCTTCCAGACCTTTTGAGAGTTCGATATTCGAGTAAGTTGGTAGAATAGATCTAGAAGACCAGAGGATACATTCTGAGGAAATGCTTTGGATCGAAACATTGGCCCGATCAAGCTTGCTGAGATAGTTGAGGCAGCTGTAAGCACCCGTTCTTGCTCAAGAAGAACCTTTCTCAGCTGTGGCACTACCAGAGCGAGGATATCTATGAGGTTATCCCCTGGCTTTGCACGAGCCAAATCACCCTTTACATCCCCACCCATCTCCTTTTCAACAAGGGTAATTGGCTCTATCGCGCTTGTGCTAACAGGGCGTACAGTGAAGACGGCAGTAAGAAGTCGTAAGAATAAATCCTAAAGAAGTTAGACTTGTGTCATAAAGCTCCGAGGAGGGTAGCTAGTGCATACTCCTAATTCTTTCCGCATCTTCTTTTGCTCCCCAAAATTGGTATTGTCTACTTTCTCCCCTAATATGGATATGAAGTGGAGTAAGCTTGGGAGTGACTGACGGTGAGGGAAAGGGTTGGCAAGGACATCTTTCAAGAAAGCCATGCAATCCGTCCATATCTCATCCATTGCATCATCTTCCAAGGACAGAGCATATTGCACTAAAAATACTACTATATCAAGGTCGGTGATTTCCGCAGTTAGTGTGGACTTGCGGAATGGCTCCAGGGCAGAAGGGTTAGTCCGGCTGTAGATAGCATTGAAGATTGCTGGAACTGTGAATTTCGGCCGAGAACCATCAAGCACATTGACCAGCTTGAAGACCGAATCTGCACGCGAGGTATCCGTTTTGCCTAAACCAACCCAGAGTTGAATGAGGGTTTCCAGGCATTCTAAAGTCTCCGCTGCGAACATATGTTCCAATATTCGCCTCGACCGCGCACGAAGCTTCATAGATGTGTACCCAAATGACCCAAGAGATGATGGATCAAGGGCTGAGCTATTTTCGTTGTCACCCCAAGACCATATATTATAGCAGATCCGGACAGTGTCTTGAAAACAAAGCAGAACGGTTAGTCGATTATTGGCTGCAGCATTCCTTGCCTGTGGTGTTTCCTGAGCAAAAACCCCGGAAACCATATTCCCAAAGAATCCTGTCCCCTCGTTAGGGGTTTTGGGATTGGGATTCTTAACCTCTTCAGTCATAAGCTTATCATGTGCAGTCGCAAGTATCTGCTCCAGCCCATTCAGTAATGACACAATGGTATATTCAGATGAAGCAATAAGGCTCGTAGCACTGTCAGTATAGAGAGACTTAAGTATGTCAAAGTTCTTTCGTATTTGTTCAACAACACACTCAACTAAGGGTATCAGAATCTGGAAAATGACTTGTGATAATAGGGGGAGGCATTCCGCAAGGAAACCGACCCAGCTATCTAACACCGGTCGGCTGCTGGGTGAAGAAAATCCACCTATCAAGCATTTCACTAACTGCGCTGGTGGTATGGGCTGGGGGGCCGGGTTAGGTCTCTCTGCATCACTCAATGACAGCGAAAGCCTTGTGTTCTTAGGACCAGGCTCTAGTGACGGCCGTCTCGCGTTGTTTAAAGGCGACCCAGAGCGTAACAAACTTAATTTCAGAGCAGCAAAAAGGACATCTAAAAGAGACACCTGAACGTAGGTATCAGGAGTATTGAGCAGTGATATTAATCTTGCAGTCAAAATGTTTTCAAGTTGCATACCGGTTAGAGACTCGGCAGAAGGGCTGAGCAGGATTTGGTGAAGAACCGAAAGAGCCGTCCTATGGAGCTTTGAGACTGTATGAAGGCTGCGGGAGTCTTGTCCCTCCCCGTCAATTGCCGCTATAAGTAATTTTACAAGAGCATCCTGCACAATTGGCTCTTCATCAAGTCCATCTGCAGGCTGTCAGTAATCCGAAGATGTAGAGCGGTGAAGCACACATACGGTTTTTGAGCCGTCTGGCAGCTGACTCATCGGTCGCATTCACCTTGTCCTTTGCAATGGATGCAATTGCCGCCTCTGTTGAGTATCTCAATACATTGGATAATGTCTGGAGGTAATAGGAACACACATCCAAGTCGTCCTCCGGAGTAAACTTATGACGATGATCAGGATTACTGTTGGCATCCCGCATACCAGGATCCCGTAGGAACTGAAAGCTCAAAAGTTTATTAATGAATAAATTAAAGAGCCTATTATCACTATTAGCGAAACTTTCTTCGATAACGGACAAATACCTCGCATACTTTGCAGTTGCCTGGGGATTCTGGAGCCATCCTCGAGCGAATATGTGTAATTCAGTTCCCTCCTCAACGAGCGAGTCCAGAAAAAGGAACAGGGGCCTAGTGAGCATCACTTCATAATTCGTATGTCCTATGCTATGGGTCCACAAGACTGAAAACTTTCTTCCTGATTCTGCTGAACGAGCTTCATAAACTCCACGAATCTCCTCGTTCGTCATAAATGTAGAAATTGCTGCCTCGACTCGTCTGTCATTAAGTACATCTTGAAGGCTCCAGAGAGACTTCACAGCCTCCACATGGTACTTTGGAGTATCTGGTGAGAGAAACGTCCATAGCTGTTTGACTATGGGGAAAACAAGGTTATCTGTGGACCTTTGGCCGAGGTATCCATTGCCACACAGTGATGCTATGACTTGTACGGAGCCTTGTAATGTGGGGAATGCGATATTCCCGGCCGACAAGACGTCCACAATAGCCTTTATGAGAGGAACATCATCCCAATCTGCAATTCGGGGAACCTTCTTGAAGACTTGCACCATCAACTTGTATTGAATTCCTGAATCGTCCTGACGAGATGTAATTGCCTCACGAACAATATCCGAGATTTCACGGACCAGAAGTTTTCCGATAACAGCTGTAGAGAACGGGGCCGATACGCTCGATTTAATAGACTGGCGAGAGTAGAACTTATAAATAGCGGGTAAGATAGCTTCGTCCTTGGCAATCAAGCTATCGTCCCCATCTTTTGAAACGTGGAACGCTCGCTGTGGGATAAGCTCCAAGAGACTCTCCACTAAACCGAAGCCTTTGGCTAAGAGCTCTGATGCACCTTTGTGAGCCAATTCACGTAGCATAACTAGCAATGCCAGGACAACCAGTGGAGCATGCACCACAACCATCTCTTCTTCACGGACATTGAATGTTCGCAAGATGAAACCCACTAAATCCAGTTTTTCCATTGGGCCTTCACCCGTATCATTAGAGCCTGTCATTGCAGAGGCTATGCTTTCATGTATTACCCCCCAAATCAGATGAGACTCCACTCCATCAAAGAACATGGCCCCGGACCTCATCATTTCCTGGTAATGCTCAGGTGATGCTGAGGCTTTCTGATAGGCCTTGATTGAATGAATAACAGGAAGGAATAGGTCTGGAACCACCGCTCCCCCTATTTCCCATCTGTCCATCAAGGAAAGACATATCCTAGCTGGTCGTGCTCTTTCTAATGGCTCCATCCTGTTAGAATCAATCATATGCCGTAAGCCCTCTACCAACCCATGAAGCCCATATTTACGGAAATAATCCGTCCTGAATTGAACATTTGGGGATTGTTGGTCTTGAAATTCTGGACCTAAGAACCAAACCCATAGTCGACGATTGAGTGACATATCCCTACGTAGTACTACACCTGCGGCGGAGGTAATCAGGAATTGCAAGTCTGAGGGACTAGCGAGCCTAAAAACCAACGGAAGTAATTAGATATATTATACTTGTGAAAAAAGGTTTACAGCATCATGGTAACTTACTTCTGAAGAATCGGTGATGAAAGCGGTAGACTTTGTACCAGAAGGTCCAGAAACCCTCTTTGCACTAATAGATTTTCATCATGCAGGCCTGCACTGAAGCTTCGTAACAATAGGCCTGGCTCGGGACTAACCAACGCAGATGTAAGTGCTTCCTCGTTGTCTAGCTTTGGCAACTTTCTCGTAAGAAACGCCAATGCCCCCTGTCTTCTAGCATGAGAAGTTATGGTTGCTAATAAGAAACATTGCCAGAAATATGTGTCTTCTCCAACAGCTGCCCTTATAGACTCCAGTAGGTTGAATGTTTCGTCGAAATATTCACCTCCCTCCTCATCAATCCCGGGTAATAAAGCCAATATGAGTGATTTCAAAGCTGGTCTGAGCTTCCGCCCTAGAGGAAGATAGAAGGTCTCCAAGAGGTTCAGGAAATGAGGTTTGACAATAATTGAAGCATAGGACAGAACTGGCATTAATCCCGGCGTCCATATAGTCAAGTCATTGGCTAAGCCATCCCGCTACATCGCCCATAATAGCGAGGACAGCATAAATCAGCCCCTGTATCCCTAGGCCGTCCCAAATTGTAATTCGGAAAGATAATAGGGTAATTCTCACCCCAATCAAAGAGAATATGTACGAGTAGACCTCAATCGTCTTCTGGTGAACTCCGGACGGGAGCCTTGAGTTAAGACATTGCGCCAAACGCTTTGACACCAAAACTCTCTGCGGAATTTGCGGGAACGTGGGGTATGATTGTAACGCCTATCGTCCATATATTCCACTGGTTAGCCTTCCCTTCAGCTATCGGAGGCTTGACTAGAGGTAATACCTTCAGTAACCTCCCCAGGAACGAAATATAGTCGGCCCATTCCTGCAGCGCATGTGTCTCAAAAAGCACCAACGCTTTTTCTATATTTGCGGTATATCTCTTATATTTTGGGTCCCTCCGGGCAATGTCTCCTGGTCCCCCATTGAGCTTGTCAGCTCAAACCCGTTGATTCTCAGGCCATCAGGCTGCATACCGTCATCATTCCTCCTTCTGGGCGCAGGTGAGGACCTTCCAGAGCTCAGTGGTGAAGAAGACGTCTCTCGTCGAATCCCTGGCTCAAGCGACATTGAGGATTAATGAGTGCTTTCTTGGGACTTAAACAAACGATAAACGTATTACCCTATATGAAGGTCAGCTTCGCTAGTGACTAAGCTAGCTGCGGCTCTAACAACCTCCTCTCATTGGTCACATCCCCCAACGCACGCCTCAGTTCCTACAGCGAGCGGAAGCTCCCCACCGTACCCCCACCCCACCATATACAACACCCCACCATCATCTCCTCCAGCAACACCACCATGGATACCCTCATAGCTCAATATACAGAACCGGTTTATGACGATGAGATTTACGATAGTGAAGATGCTCAGCTCACTCGGGTATCCGGTTCACCCACAGCGAATCTGAAGTTTGCTCTCCCTCCAATCGCACAGGTTCGTATAGCTCAGTTACAGCTCCATATGACATAAGATAAAGCCCCCTGCTTAGCAGAATACTCGAGGCGCTGACAATTAAAACTACCCCTCGAACGTAGCCCACAGCTTTCCTCCGAGCAGTAACAGACGACCATGCGAACGCCGACTGTCCCATAAAGATTGCTCACGGTACCACCACATTAGCTTTCAGGTTTCAGGGGGGAATCGTTGTAGCCACGGACTCCCGTGCTACTGCCGGAAACTGGATTGCAAGTCAGACCGTCAAGAAAGTTATCGAGATCAAGTTAGAAACCCACTCCACCAGCTTCAACATACCAGACTGACATTCCTACCCCCCCGCCAAGTGACAAAATGCTGGGAACCATGGCCGGTGGTGCTGCTGACTGCCAATTCTGGCTCAACTACCTTGGCATGGAATGTCGTCTCCACGAACTCCGCCACAAGCGTCGAATCTCCGTTGCCGCCGCTTCTAAAATCCTTTCCAACATCGTTTACAGCTACAAAGGCATGGGTCTCTCTATGGGAACCATGATTACCGGCGTCACTCCCCAAGAAGGCCCCGCCCTCTACTACGTCGACTCCGATGGGACACGGCTCCAGGGCGACCTTTTCTGTGTTGGTTCAGGTCAAACATTCGCATATGGTGTGTTGGATGCAGAGTACTCATATGATCTGAGCACGGAGGATGCATTGGCGTTGGGAACGAGAAGTATTCTTGCTGCTACCCACAGGGACGCTTTTTCTGGTGGATATATCAACCTTTACCATGTCAAGGAGGAAGGATGGGTTAAGCACGGGTTTACAGATACTCATGGCATTTTCTGGAAGAAGAAGCTTGAGACGGGAGAGTTTTCGAATGTTACGGTTGATTTTTAAAGAATTGCCGTGGTGTAGTACAAGGGAGGGCTGTATCTGATAACTTTAACGAATTAGCATGAATGGCTATCAATGCAATTGGGTGCGGTACCGGTGGATACTCTACATATGTGAAAGTAGGGTTGAAAGTAGTGTTTGAACTGGCTCAGCATGAACTAGTTGGCCCGCATCGCTTCCAGTATATTACGATCATCCCTTCACCGGTAGATTAGGGTCCGATCCGGGCATGAAAACCTGCCGTTACATCCGAGACTACATACGCCTCTCAGCCCGACCATACGTCAAACAAATCGCAAAGCTAAATACCATCCATTAATTGCAATCAGACTACATAATGATTCCCAGAAAAGCAGTAAATTTTAGCAACCCCCACCAGCTCGAGTATAGGTCATACCGTATTCTCAACCATATTCATCTTACACAAGGACAAAATATAACAATATCTCGTAGAAACTCTAACTCCTCGTCTCCAGTCATAGCTTTCTCGCTCATGTCTCCGTACCCAATATTTGAATGTATCTAACTCATAACTTGCGAAAAATCGTATGTGGCCTTCTGAGCCCTCCCTACTCCCCCATAGCCCCACCAGGTATTTCGCAATAATTCCCACTTCAGCCGCACCTCCTACCCCACTGTTCTCCCCCTCGGTTCTAATGGTGAGCCTGCGGCGCTTGACTCGGTGGATCATACCTCGTATCCACACTTTGCCGGCTCGGCGGATCATACCTCGTATCTACGCTGTGCCTCGGCGTACTCCCCACCACAGGCAACCCCTGCCCCGTGGGAGGGTCATACCTCGTCTCAACACTCTGTCGAGGGGTATACTGCGTCATCTGTGGCCCATCATAGAGCACACTACTCCCCCCTTTAGCAATAAAGTCTCCAACCCCATCATACCCGATCCTACTCCTCTTCTTCTCCACCATGACCTTCTTATGGTTATGCAACCTCCACCACCCAATTGCCAGTACGAGAACAACAACCACCACAACCACGGCCACTGCAATTCCAATGACTGCCGCCTTGGGAAGTCCTTTCTTTTTGGAGGAAGAGGTGGATTTTTGCTTTATCTTGGTTTGCGTGTCGACATTGGCGCCGGATGGGCCATTGCCATTTGAAGGGGGCTTTGCGGACCCGGTGATTGTGGAGTCAGGTTCTACGAAGTCTTCCTCAGCGCTATCGGTATTTGTGACACTGGATTTGGGTTTTCCGCTGTTCTTGTGTTGTTGCCCCTTTTGAACTGTCTCCTCAGGTTCTACAAAGTCGAGCTCATCATCGGTTGACTCTTTCTGAGGTTTGGGCTTCCCGTGATCTTTATTGTTCTTCCCAACTCCCAAGGTAGGATTTTCATCTTTGTTGCCCTTATCGTCGGTATCAGTGACATATGTTGTACCTTTAGTCTTGCCAGTTCCAATGTGCTCGGGTTCCACAAAATCAAGATCCTCATCGAGTGAAATGAAACCCTTATCCTTGGTGTCTTGTTTACTGCCCTTCTTAGTAGGATTGTCATCCTTCCCTCCTGTTCCTTGCTGGGTAAAGGTCGAATGGGGAACAATAAGGTCGAAATCCGGGCTGAAATTGTAATTTCCGGTTTCATCGTCAATGATCCTGAGCCCATACTTGTACCCCGCCTTCATTGTATTCGAGTCCTCGAGCCAATCCCCAGTAAGCCATATATGGATGCCCGTGTTCTTGATGTGATCTGAACATAGAACATGAGTATAAAGATCATGAGTGATGAAGTGCGACAAACCTGCAATGGTCTCACACTCTTCCATGGTATCGGGGGCTTTGCCTTTCAACAACTTGAGACTAATAGTCCCATTAGTATCGGGCTGTAGAAAAGATAAGTTCAGTTATTTCCTAATATTCCGAACCGAGGTTTCAGGGAAACGTACATCCCACTTTATAAACACTGGCCAGTAAGTATCAACTTTAGGCCCGAGAGGTTCTCTGATCGCATTTTTGTCAAATTGCTTCCCATCCCTGGCCCCAATTTGATCCGCAAGTGCAAGATGAAGTGATGCCACCACCAGGGCAATCGAGGAGAAGGAAGGGCGCCACATTATTTGAGGCCCCTGGAGAATGGCACTATAGAAAGGTATCTAAACAATAAGGAAATTGAAACCAGGTAAATGACGGGATTCTCCCAGTCGAATATTTTCCAGTCGACAAACTATCACTGAAGGGATCGGCACTGACAGCTGAACCAAACACCGCGGGAACTTGAATGAGAATCAGCCAATGCTACTGGCGCCCGCATGGGTTATAAACCGCTGCAATTAACGGAGAGCTTCACTTCAGCTGCAGCATGGCTGACAACTAAGCCTCTACACAAGGTGTAAGATTCCGGGCTTAAAACAATAGTTAAGCATTTTTATGACAGAGCTTTCGCTGGGATCTAGCCTCGATCCGACTATGGACACTCAAGGTACCCTGTGGGCTGTACACTCGGTGAGCTAGCTCGGCAACCCCGCATCAAATTATCGTGATGGGACTGTGATACATAGTTATCAGCCGCAGCAGTCTCAGGTCCTTTGATTGCAGTACTATTTTTGAGTCAAATCAGAACCCTGTTCCTTAGCTTCACGTGAGATTTGTATGTGAAACCCCATCCTTAGGTAGGACTATGTACCTACCTTGTGTGATCCCCTTTACAGCTTGCTGAGTTAGTGTGGCTATTGCTGTAACCGTTATTTCACTTCTGGAATCGGTCTCAGCGTATCTGACAGTCTTATCCAGGTATCATCAGAGTTAGCATGTACCAAGTAGGTATGTCAGAAATAAGCATTTCCAAAGCCTTTTGACAAACTAGGTATTTTTATTCTCTTGCCAATCGGAATTGCGTTGAGCAAATCCGCAGAGAAATAGGATCTGTCTCTAAAGATCCAAAGTATTGACAAAGAGCTGATATTTATCTAATGCATAGGTATCAGCCGTTTAACACAGTCAATGGAAATCCTTTCCACTAATGTCTTCAACCCTAACTTGGTGTCCCATACTACCTTTATGGCTTTAGATTTCTATTGAAATACATCCAGTTGGTCTAGTGGTGCCCAATCTCTAGAAGCTGCTTCAAGGACGGGCAATCCATCTATGACTGAGCCTAAACCTTGGAACTTGATATGAAACCAGGGTAAATCCACTCTGTTCTCCTCTTGAAGTTGTAGAAATGCCCGAGTCGGATATAATATTGAAAGGTTTATTGCAATCCATGAGCTAGGTACTGTACTGCTTCTGCAAACATTCCCAACTTAAATTTGTAGCAAATTCCCCAAACCTTCAAGTCCTTTTCGATCAAGTGAGAGCTGGGTCTCCCCTGCTCGCCAACAACAGCTGTTTTTGCCCATGCATGTCAGCCCTATCGCCAAATCATTTTGACACGCTAGAAAACAGCAAGGACAAGGAGCCAAAGTAGGGCTCCATGCACATTACTGAAGTGTTGGGGTCGGACTTACTGCACCAGAATCTGCCCACACAGCATACTTCCTCAGTTTGACTTCCCTCACACTAGGTTCCCTCTCTGTTTCCCCTTCGGCATAGTCGAGTACATATGTAAACTTCTCGTCCCAGCTCTTTCCTGTCTCCTTGAATGTCCACCTAGCGTCCCCATTCACTCCAACACGGAACTTGTCTTCGTCGACAAACCACTCCCCGAATTTCATGTTTTCGAAGCTTAGGTTATCGGAAATCATCTGGAAGTATTCCCCTATTTCTTTATGCCCGATGTATTCTTGGCCGAGCCAAGGGGCAATACTAGGGTGACCATGTTCGATGGCAATGGCTTCGTGCTCGGTAAAGAATCCAAGAAGCTCGGAGATCGGTTTCCCCTGGGCAAAGGCTTCACATAGCCCTTTGGCTGCGGCAAGGAGCATTTTCTTCATTCTGATTGTGGAGTCTGTGGGTTTGAAATTCTCTTTCGATGTGAAAAGGCTCTCGATTAGTTGAAAGCTTCGGAACTCGGAGATAGATCGTTGTATTCTCACGGGTATTTACTCGGCCTCAGGTTCGTTCAATACTGAGGAGAAGACAAGGAAGCGAGCTGGAGCGGGCTTGATTCTTTCATATATTGTTGTATTCTGCCTGCAAAGTGGGCTATGTGGGTTATGTCATAGCAGGTAACTTCCCAATTCGAAGATCAAGATCTCGCCATTGCCGGGTACGACACTAGCATTCCCTAGTCTCGGTACTCTGTACCACGGCTACCAGTAGTCTGGTTCTACTACCTATTAATCTCATGTCTTTCCGTTCCTAGCCTAGCACGGGTTACTGGTTGCGGTCAGTTTAACCCGACTACGGCGCCCGCCAACAACCACCATGCCGCCTCGGGTCTTTCTTTCTTTCTTTGTACATACCGTACCGGTATGTCCTGTTGGAAGCCCTGATCAACACGAGCGCATGCAGTTGACGGTCACCCGGCGGTCAGTCTATAGTGATACGGTAGTCAATACCAGTAACCTAGTGCGTACGCTTTTTATAGTACTGAGCTTATTGAGCTGGGGTCCTACGTCACCACCTTAGCACGTCACCACCTTAGCTGGCGCTCCCAAATAATTACGCGACAAAAAGAGTCTTGACACGCCTCATCACCCAATTATTGTTGAAACATGTGTACATGTTCTTGCAGCCCTGTCCACATTATCTCAAGTGTACCTTCGTCTGAAGGCTCCTTTCATGTACTGTATATAGAGCCCCTGTATTCCATGCATATCAGCTCAGATCAGATCACTCCACATCAGACAGTCCAATACAGTGCTATATTCTCTCTCACCCCGTGCTTTCTCTCTCTCCGTGTGAGCTTTCCTCCACCCCTTCGAATACCAATAACTTCATCACCCCATATCAACTCACGCAACATCAACTCACGCAATATCAACTCACGCAACATCAACTCACGCAACATCAACTCACGCAACATCAGCTATGCGGGAAAGGTCTGGATATCTCCGACCCGAGGTAATCCAACTGGTTAGGAGCCCAGCTGACTCTATTTAGCAGATTATCACATATCACGTTAATCTCTCAATAACTATGTCCTCAACAATTGGAGTTACAACCTTGCGGATCCTCCGCGCCAAGTAACGAGCCTTCTCAGGCCGTACAATTTATCTATTGAGGGATACCCCGGTAATGCACACGCTACGGTGCAACTACTATTCAATGTACCTCACTCCACCCCATTTACCTACTACCTACCAATTTTGGAGGTGAGCGAGGGTGAGAATGAGCGGTCAATAAATGAAGCGCTCGAGAAGAAATGTTCATTCCTCTGGCGGCTTGATGCAATATGGGGAGCTCGACCCAATGTTAAGGTTCTTATCGATAAGGCTTCATTAGCAGCCAATGCTCCACCAGCTGCCAATGCTCCGCCACCGAATGATCCATACCACGAGTTGTGCATTTTCTCTGCCCGCGCACTCATCCCCTACTTCACTGGACTCAAGACAACAGGATGATTCAGATGAGGATATCCCTAGGCCAACACCCCGATTACTATCACAGCGGCGGTCATCCACCCCATACCCTTTGCCCAAGCGTGAAAAACGCAACGTGATGCAAGAATCAGGACGGAGGAAGAGGAGGAGGGGGACGAAGAGGAACCGAGACAGGGCTTGAAGGGGACTAAGAGTAACCTGGGGGGTAGTAAGACTCGGAAGGCTGGGAAGGGTAAGAAGGATGATGGGGTCAAAGAAGAGGAAAAGAAGGACGAAGAGAAACCGAAACCGGCAAAGGGGCCTAAGGGTAGCGTGGGTGGCAGTAAGACTCGGAAGGGTGGGAAAGGAACGAAGGGTGACAACCAGGATGAGGTGGCAGAAGAGGAAGATGAGAGCGGAGAGGATCCGAAACCGGCCAAGGGGGTAAAGGCAAGGGGAAAACAAAGGCGGAACAAGTAAAAGAGTTAATGGATGATCAGCGTTCTATGGATGATGTGCATATAAGCAAGAGAATGAAGATGGAACATGATGTTGAGATGGAGAAAATTAAGGCAAATGAACGAAGTGCACAAATGAAGGCAGATTCACAGAGAGGTACTGAAGATACAGGCGGAGCCACGGAAGGAATACGAGCATATTGCACAAATTCAAGCTAATTCGCAGGTCAGATGGGGCTTGTAGCAAATATAATGCAGCAGGTGGTACAGGGACTCCGATCACCCCGGCGGGGTCCTCCAACATCCAATAAGACATCTCCGACAACAACATCAACATGTCCTACAAACTTCCAATGGGTTACATAGCTACAAGATCTCTCCGATTATCGCGACGCCTGAGTCCCCCTCCTTTTGGCTTCCCCTTCTGGTTCTCGAGCTCGAGCTCTATCTTCTTCCTCGTTTGCATTTGCTCTCATGTTCTCTGCCACCACTCATCATATTTCATACTAGCTAGCATATTATGTAATACAATGCATGCCAGTGTCCAATCTATCATTTTCTCATGGCCGGAGCGTGCATCTTCCCCAATACGTACTGGGATGTCATAAAGAGATGGCCACTGTTCAGAAGAACAAAGGCATGTTCAATTTTAACTCGTGGGACTGATAGTGCATAATTGAATGCCGAATAGGCAGGCCGCCTAGCCAAAGGCTCCTTATATGGTGTAATGCATGCCTTTCCAATGCATAGGCATTATCTGCAAGAACAAACTCCTCATGATCAAAGCACTTGTTTATCAGTGGTGTGGACTTGAAGGCTGTTGAATCATGCGCACTTGCAATGTGGCCCATTGATGCCCACATGAACATCCGTTCCCAGTCACAAATAGCTTGTATATTGAAGCCATAAGCGCTTTTCCGAGAATAACGGAACCATCCAAGAATCCCACACAGCGCCGAAATATTGCCGTGGGGAGGTCTGTATCAATTGTCTGCTGCGCTGTTCAATAACCTTACCAACAATCTAACTGTACGCCATAGGTATAGACTTGATAGTCATTCAAATTGATTCCACTGCATTCTCTCTCCCCTCCCGCTGCCCCAAGAACGAATAAGGTAACTGCAATCTGTTGATATACATCCTTCAATGCATGGATCAGTTGCCAAAAGGATGATGGATGCATACGGAACATGGCCAAAAACCGAACTCATAGATGATGTTGTCTGTGATGTCGCCATCATGACATCCCGCACCATCACCACGTTGAGAGATATCGATGCTCTTCAATGATACCATACACACTAAGAAGCATATGCAGGCTCTTCCACATGGATTTTTTTTCTTTCATGGGATTTTGGCAAATTGTGGTGGTGAATTGTGGTGGATGATTCAGCAACTACGTATGGCCAATATCTTGAACACCTTTGTAGCAGAAGTACTTGACGGCCACTATACTAGCAACGCCATGACGTCAACTACTAAAAGTTTGTATTGACTACTGTAGATACCACTAGGGTGTAGCTCCATCTCAGCTCCATCACCTAGTCATCGTAGCGTAAATATATTCAATAGTAGCGGCTCCTCGTCACGTGCCGCAACGAGACAAATGATTATGAACGGGAGAAAATTTATACACGGCCACCATCCATAAGCTGAGTAAGTCGCTTGGATTAACACGGGTCTACTCAATTTTGATACAAGTACATGCACCCAATCTCCTCACTCAGACGGGGCAGAGAAAAGACGCCTGCTGCTATACGGATACGCGTAACCTCTATTCATACCTTTTTTTTATTTGCAAAAAAAACTCAGTGCTCGTATGCACACCCATAAGGGATGTATGACGAGCTACCCGTCAACTCGGGTGGGTTCAAGGGTTGGCAAGTTAATCTGCCGCCCCACGCAAGGTAGGTACAAATTGAATTGGACAACAAAGGAATAAACAAATGGGATTCGTAATATGTTCCCTCCTCCCGGCCTTCCCGGCCATTTCGCTCGTTTTGCCTGTCAAACTGTTGCTGACAACTCCCGATAAAGGTAATGAAGAAGGATCCCACCGTGTCCCAGGGTTCCTTCCCAAATCGGCTGGTCTAGCTGTTCCCATGAATCTAGGGGAGGGGTAGTAATTCCCTCCACTGCTGTTGGTGTTAAGGGTAATGGAAGGTGATATGTGTGCCGCCCTCCGTTGGGTGGCCGTAGTGGCGGCCAGCGGTGAAATTGGATTTCCTACGGTGTAGAGCCAGCTGTTAAATTTATTCATACCTTATTCAGTATATTTTACCCCGAATTGTACCATTGAAGTAAACTCGCCTCCATATCTATGGTCTAGACCGTACTCTGAGCATTTAATTATTTAAGTAGGTACGAGAATTTTAGTCTGATTGACACAGCCGAGCAGTTCAGGGTAACGGGGTCCTTACCTTCATACAAAGGTAGTTTTGAACCTTTATATAACATAAATTCATTTATGAGGTCCTCTTAATCACGAGATATTACTACAGTATGTTAGCTAAGCACTTGACTTGATTTGAGACACTAGGAGGAGCTAGACGTCTGAGGGTGGTTTAGTTTGGAACTTGCCAGGAGCACCGAGGTCCTCCATCTCCAAAATAACAGGCCTAAAGGCTAAGATGCTTACTAGGTGCCTAAGTGATTACTTCAGGGGGACCCCTTAGCATGCTAGCGTGAGAAGTATGAAATCAAGTAGGCTTCAGTAAGTTACCTCTATACCAGTCTCGTACCAACTATACAGTAGCACTATCAATGTATGTATCTGGCCAGGTCAATACGATATTGAAACCAGACTGAGGGGGGCAGTACTTAATACCTAGAGAGACCTCAGTTCCCTACTCGACCACAGTCGAGCGCTTAATTTAATACGGGCCAACCAGGTGACTATAACCTTGCTTGATAGGTAGTATAGATAGGCAGGTACTTTGTATGGCTCTAGCTCAACTTCAACGAATGCATGATTCCTAAGAGAATGACTGCTCTATGATTATGAGATAGTACGAGAACTTTTTGCCTCACCTTTGTCTCTACCCACTTCTCTGCCTGCCTCGCCTCAGGGTTGGTGTGCACAGGATCTGATCGATATAAGATATATAGTATGATTTATGCTAGGACTTCAGAATATTTTGAAGTCCTCCTCCGACCCTCGAAGGAGGGAGCCTGCGCACCAACGTGGCAACGTCAAGGTAATGAGCTTAATGGTGCAGGTGGTTGCAAAGGACACTGCAACCTGGGCTTGCCTGACAGTCGCCATTCCTGAGGCACCGGGCCCCTTCACCAGCTACCTCATACGTGAACGAGCCACCGGGAGACTCTTGCGTTTACTGTCTTGTACATGATGCATGCTTATTCTCGAGATACTGTCTAAAAAAAGGATACGGCCAGCAGCAGCATTGGCACCTAGTTACAGAATCTCCTCCCCAAGTGTAATCTTATCGCATTGTATAGCCTCTTGTCCAGTAATATAGCTCCCGCGCTCATTATGTACTATGTACCCTCATCCACCACCTCTTCATCTAAAATGTCAGGGTCTGAGCTTAGCACATTGTAGCTGCACAAATCCCTGGGAAGTCTCTGAAGTTTCGAGCATGAAGATACTAGCCTCGTGAGCTCCGGATCAGAGTGCCGGGCCGGACAGAGCAAGGTGCTAAATCACCAATTCTCACCCCGAACCTGAGGACGAGTCCGGCTGGACTTCGGAGGCGGCTGAAAGTTTCGTTAATGAAGAGTATAAGAGATAAGATACATAGCTATAGAATGGTGAAACAGGCTACGGGACTACGCTCCCTCATTGACGTTAACATTACATCTATGTACAGTACTATCCTAGTGTGTGATTCAGGTACCCCAGCTAGTCGGGTACTGTCTTTGTAGTCGCAAATTAGTAAGGTAGCACATTGTGGCTGCACAAATCCCTGGAAAGACTTTGAAGTTTCGAGCATGAAGATACTAGTCTCATGAGCTCTGGATCAGAGTGCTGGGCTGGACAGGGCAAGGTGTTAAATCACCAATTCTCACCTGGTCGCATCCAACACCCAGCCTAGCGTAACTAGACTAAGTCTAGCGGCCCATTAATGAGGTACTACGTAAGTACTTCCTCGGGCTCCGCTAGGGGTTCTGCTGTTGGTGATGCTGCTTGTGCTTCGCACGTTTTTCAGCGCCAGAACCGTCTGAGCAGCTAGCTATAGTGAAGCAGCATATATTAACGCTGTCGACCAGGTGTGTACTGGGTACAGTCGAACCTATGACTTTGCATCCCAAGTAAGCGCATATCGTGTGATAACGCATAGAAAGCTCCTGACGAGTTTTTTTGTTAGCAGAAATGACAGCCACAGGGGGGGGAAAACTGCATACCTGTACATTGCATGCATACTCGCTGGCGCCTCCCCAAAATTCAGATAAGTATGTACGGGCACTCCGAGATAGCATGACTAGGGTATCGGTTCAGGCTAAAAAGCCGGAAATTCCCGGCCGGTGAATAGCAACCAACACGAATATATGGTAAATATTCCGATTCAGTGTTGTAGCTTAAAGATAGGAAGTCCCACCGCTTTTCCTTAACATAGGCAGTGCACAATCCCATCAGTATCATATACACCGATTTCCGATCCAACAGAATGGTGAGCGTGCACAGCTCTACCGCTACCATTTGGCAACAAATTCTTGGATCAACATTAGCTTGTCCAATGGTATGAAGCCTACAAATATTTAACGTTATTGGATATCAATGCCAAATTAATGATTATTAGCTTTGAGCGATCCTTTGATCAATCCATCAACCAAAAAACTGTTTCACGCATTCTCCGAAAATTCAATGAAGATCCAGATTTGCCCCTAGCTGCAGAAACTACGCTGAAGCCAACCAAGCGCAAGCGAGACGTCCTTCGTCCTGAGTTGGATGGAATCAGCGTTATTAGAGTGTTTTTTGCAATATGAGCGAGATGGGCCTATCAGTGGGGAGCATCTGCAGAAAAGCCAGAAAATTATACAGTCTGCTGTATCCAACTAGTGAGATACCACTCTTAAAGGCTTCTAATGGATGGCTTAGTGGGTTTAAGGCGAGACATGGGATTCAGTAGTACAAGCAATCCGGAAGTGCGCAATCGAACAACAACACGAGGGTTCCTAATATTCATGTGTAGGATATTTTTGGATGCAACAACGTGACGGAAGTCTTGGGACTGAAGCAAGAAGCAATCACACCTTGAGAAGTGGCTTAGTAAGGTGGATGGAGAAGGGTCGGGGTATCATGTATTTAGTCGGGGTCTCATGTATCGAGTTCAATATCAGCTGTTTTTCTCATTTCCGGCTGTACCGCATAAACCTGTCTTACTGCATAAAAAGTGTCATGACGGTTATTATGCAGTAAGACAGGTTCGACTGTACAGTACCCTGATGTCCTATAGCTGCCGGTAGTTAACTAGATGTTCTGGAGAGCCCTTGAGAGGGGTGTGAGTGGCAGAGATCCAGATTGGATGCGGGTGCCAGTAAACCTTTCTAGGGCCTCGATGCAGAAGCTTGCTCAAGCTAATACAGCTCGAGTTGAATATAAATATCGTAAAAACTCGAAACTAAGACCAGGAGGGACATCAATCGAGGCCCTAAATTTTATTGGTTTTGTATGGTGAAATAGGGTCTTACTCTCGAAACAAAACGTAGGCCCTATTCACACTCCCAGGTATGCCTGAGCACGAGCCGGCTCGAGCTTTTACCATATATTTTAGAGCTCGGGCTCGTGCCCAGGCGTACTCCCAGGAAGGACCTGATCGGCGACACATCGGAATGGAAAGACCTTGACAAACCGAGATGGAGATAGGAGGATCAGGAGGAACTATGGGACGCAGTAGAGGCCTATTTCAGTTACTTGTCCCAGCTCGCAGGCCGTTCGGCCTAACCACTATCTGTTACTTTCCCTTTGACAGCTTATTCCAACTTTCCCCTTGTTTCTGACTAGGCCCCTCGATCGCTTCATTTCCTTGACCTTCTCCTCGATCGCAGTTATCTCCTCCTTCTTGTTCTTTATCCTGTACATAGTCCGCGCAGGCCGGCAGATGAATCCAGGGTGGCTTATCATGGCCCCCACTGGGGCCGCATATGAGTAATGAGTCCCCCCCCCAAAAAAAAGGTAGGTTTTATTTTTGAGTATAAATATGTATATATGGTAGCTAGCTTGCCGCAGGTCCATTTGCAGATCTATTTAACGGCGGTACCGCAAAAACTGAGAAGTAAGACCCATACAAAAATCCGTTGCTACGGGGTCTTACTTCTCAGTTTTTGCGGTAGACCACTCGAGGCCGCAATGTGCATATGTTCTGGGCCGCTCGCGGGCAGCATACCTTCTATGCCGGTCGCGGGCAATTAATATAATTACTCTATTTGGTAAATGTCAATTGAACAAAACATTCCGCTACAATCAAAACTCTCTATGAAATTATTTTTGACCGACCCTATCCACATCACGTACCCTTCTATTTGTCAGAGGGAGGCGGCAGGCATAGTATAAGAGGGGAATTCCAGGAAAATTGCCCCAGATCCTTCGAGTGAAGAGCATGCCGATATCGGTAACAACTCATCATCGCCATCTCTTATGAGGTATGGAATGGAGAGGAGGATGCTGAGTTCATTGCTATTGTAGAAACCTACAACGTTTCCTATGCAATAGGCATTTGAAATCAATTTCTTATTCACGGGGGGTTTGAATCCACCAAGGTTCTTATACATGAGGGCCTTATGGCTCGGCAATCAGGTCTGGTCATCTTGTGCTTAATATTAATGCACTGTATGGAATTCAGTGAAGTTTAGAACAATGATAATATCTTTTGTCTACATCTTATAGCACGATTTCTTTTTACATGTTCTGACCCATTGAGCAATGCGGCCCATTGACCAATCTGCATAATATTCTAGTATTATTACTTCATACGAAACTATGGAATACTTAAGCCAGACATCACCAAACAAGTAGAGGTATGAAAAATATAACTAATAAAATATAACAAATAAAATGCTAGAAATCAAGTCCTTTTCCGCAACACCATAGAATGCAATGTACTATCTAAATCAGAGGCCCCGGAAAAAGCTGAATACGAAATAGAAGAAAGAGTTTCGTATGAAGTAATAATACTAGAATATTATGCAGATTGGTGAATGGGCCGTCGCAACCTGATTGTTAGATTTATTATGCTATGATAACTTTGTGGTTGGCTTACACATAGTCCTTCCCGCAGCGGATTACATACAATGCCTGGGGGAAAGTTACCGCGACCCCATATTTTTTCTCTTTTTTTGTCTCAGGTCAACCTGCTAGCGCGAATGAAGCTTTAGAGGGCTACCAAGTTGTGGAGGAGTGCTCCACATCAAGGTGATTATATCGTAGCCTTTTGAGGGCTATTGAGGGTGACCTATAGGTGCGATGCAGAGGTATATGAAGGGCCCTTATTGCATATTCCGAGAATGGGCATCCATGT
>Ga0307511_10000342_pt1 | contig 49561 bp, 41 predicted proteins | sample 13_EM_MG_FD_200266 | JGI IMG/M metagenome (GOLD analysis project Ga0307511, IMG submission 200266) | Populus trichocarpa ectomycorrhiza microbial communities from riparian zone in the Pacific Northwest, United States - 13_EM | ecosystem: Host-associated > Plants > Roots > Unclassified | place... | reverse complement strand
GCACCCAGCTTCTTGAGGATCATCGCCAGGGGACAGAAGCCCGTGAAGGCCGCTTGAAGCAGGTTCAACCCGACGAACCCTGCCAGGATCAGCCACCAGGGACTGACGAGATAAGTGAGCGACAGGCTCAGCAGGACCATCGCTCCTGCAAAGGCGAACACAATGCGATCGATTGTCATGGCTATTCTCCCGTGGCAGGGCCGTCGTCGTGTGTCGAAGTGTGCGCACTGCACAACACCTCGCGCATCCGTACCTTCCGCAGTTCCATGGCGCGACATGCCTGGCACCCTGCGATGGCGCCATAGTATTAGTTTTTGCTAATTTAGCAATAACTGATTATAATTTGTGCATTGCCGGCTCGCCGGCCCCTTTGGATAGGTACGCACGCGCGATGAAGAATCGGGAAACGTCATCCGCCGCCACCCCACTCAAGCTCGCGCGCGCGGCACGTGAGATGCAGCCGCATGCCGCCCAAGCCACGCAGCTGCTGAAGGCGCTCGCCAACGAGCAACGCCTGATGATTCTGTGCCAGCTGTTGCAGGGGCCCCGAACAGTGGGTGAGATCAATGAACGGGTGCTGCTCAGCCAGTCGGCTCTCTCACAGCACCTGGCCGTCCTGCGGGAAGCAGGGGTCGTCGCCACCACGCGCGAATCACAGAGCGTGCGCTATTCGCTGCCGCCGGGCGTGGTGACTCGTCTGATGGGCGTGCTTTATGAGGAATTTTGTAAGCCTTGAGCTTGCTACGCACTAACCACACTGTCGGGCGCGAACGTAGCGGGTTAATCTGCCTCGGAGGGCTTTTGAAATGGGCTATTACATCTCGAAGACCGTAGACCAATCGTTTGACACCGTCATCGCGGATGTCATGGCTCGACTGAAGGAGCAGGGATTCGGTTTACTTACTGACATCGACGTGCAGGCGACGCTCAAATCCAAAATCGGCGCCGACATGGGAAAGTACCGAATCCTCGGCGCCTGCAATCCACGGTTTGCACACGAAGCGCTGAAGATGGAGGACAAGCTTGGAGTCCTTCTGCCCTGCAACGTCATTGTGCGGGAAACCGCTGACAAGCGGGTCGAAGTAGCGAGCGTCGATCCTGTCGCCGCCATGGAGCGCACCGGCAATCCCGCGCTAAAGTCAACCGCCGAGGAAGTTCGACGTCTGCTGACCGCGGCTGTCCAACACGTCGGGTCTTGAGCCCGCCATGCACCCCTATCCGCATACGTACCTCGCGAGGCTCGCGCGCCATGGACTCGGACGTTGTAGTGGCGGCAGCCCATGGCGCTCATCCGCGCTGACTGAATCGTGGGGTGTTAGGCATCGAACTGTTCTGCGCCGCTGCATCAACCCAGAATCGGTAAGACCAGCTGCCAAGAATCGCTCGGGTGACGAACTACCCGTGCAATGCCAGCCAACCCGAACGGAATTTGCGCTTCACGCCGTGATTCGAGCACGCCCCGCCGGGAGTGCACTTCGACACCCTCGCGTGGCTCATCGATCAGGCTGGGCGTGGCCAGCCCCAGCGTACTTCGAAGCTCATCCTGTGTGAGGTATCGTGCGGGTTCTCCAATCCTGAGGTCGAGATTGAGTGCTCGACGCACCTATTGGTTCCTCGCAGCATCAAAGTGGAGCGATCCAACACGGATCAGGCCGAATGCACGGTCCGCGGCAGAACATCAAAGGGCCTCATCATTTCGTTCGCCGCATGTTCGAGCACGTGACAGTGCCATACGTACCGACCTGGATAGCCCTCGAATGGGACAATGATGCGCGTGATCAGCCCAGAATCGGCGCGGACCGTGTCTTTCCAACCGTGCTCATTGTCGAGTGGCTCGACGGGCGACCCAATCAGGATGAGTTTGCCCGACATCAGATACTCATCCACATCAAAGCGCTGCCGGTTCAGAACCTGGAAGCGCACGAGGTGCAGGTGAATCGGATGCGTGTCTTCGGTCAGGTTCAAGAACTCCCAAACCTCCGTGCTGCCGAGCACGGGATTCTCGGTGACCGGTTGGCGCCAGTAGGTCCCGTTCAGCAACATCATCATCATGTGTGTCTTCGGGTCCTCGTACGTGTTCAGGGTCAGCTTGCGTGTTCTGACCGACGCACTGGGTCGAATACGTTGCAGTGGCCGCAGGGCCATTGGCAGCTCTGCAGGTCCGACATTCGCCGGGCGTGATTTCACGCGAAATTGCATCAGCTGCATGGACTGGCTGCGCAAGATGACGTCTTGGCCGGCGCTTGAGCCGAAGTCAACGATAACGTCTGCGCGCTCAGCCGGCGCGAGCGTGATGTCCTTCACAGTCAGGGGGCGATGGAAAAGGCCCTGATCGGAGCCGATCTGATGAAATGGCAACTCATTGGAGAGCGCAAGGTAATAAAACCGGGCGTTGGATGCATTTACAAGGCGGAACCGATAAGTGCGCGCCTCGACCTCCATATAGGGAGCGATCTTGCCGTTGACCAGGATGGCGTCGCCATAGGCCTCCGAAACCCACGGCGTCTCAGCAACCCCCGAAGTCGGGTAATACAGGCGCCCGTCCCTGGAGAATTGGCGGTCAAAAATGACAAGCGGTACTTCGAACGCGCCACTTGGCAGGTGGAGCGCATCTTCGGTTTCGTCCCTGACGATGAATGTGCCGAAGAGACCTGCATACACATTGAGCCGTTCGATGCCCATGGTGTGATCGTGATACCAGAGGGTTGCCGCCTCCTGCCGGTTCGGATAACGATTGGTCGCGGATTTGCCGGGTGTAAACCAATCATCAGGGTAACCGTCCGCTTCGGGCGGCACGCGCGCTCCGTGCACATGAACTACCGTCCGAACCTCAGGAGAGTCCCGCCCCGCGCCGTGCAAGGTGTAATCAATGGGCAGCAGATGGCGCGTGGGAAGCTCATTCGCCCATTCGATCAGGATCGGCCCTCCACCGCGGACTTCGATTGTCGGGCCGGGCATCTTGCCGTCATAGCCCCAGAATCGCGTCGGAGGTAAATCGCGATGCACGCTCGTCCAGGCTTCCCGCATCGTAATTCGATGGAACGGGAGCTTGCGATCCGTGCGCTCAGGATCAACCCGCAACCCCCGCACCGGCGCGATTTCAGGGATTGGAAGGGGATCGACGAAGCGCGCCAATCCGTCGGGATGCAGCATGGGTACCGTCGCTTGCGTCGGTACTCTCAACACGACATTGCGAAGTCCCCGACTCGTGCAGAACGCCTCGAAACGAAGCGGGTCGGCCAATGCCGACCCGAACGTGAGGGCCGCACCGCATTGCACGGCCCCCCGCAATAACGCCCGCCGTGTCGTCAATTGCTTAACGCTGTGCCCGTCTTGACGTCCAGGACCAGTTTTCGCACTGATGCGTGCACCGATGCGGTGTTCTTCGGACCCGAGAAATCGAACATGTTATCGATCTTTCCTGCGATGGTGTCGAATGAGCCACCCGCTTGAATGCGCGCACCGCCCAGCCAGTTGTCCTCGATGAATCGTAGGATCGAGCTCTGGTCGGTCAACGTATGATCGACGTAATTCGCCTTCGCATAAGGAGACACTATGATGAGGGGCACGCGAGTACCGTAACCGCAGCGCCCCTGTGCCGGAAGTCCGTTGGGAGCTGTTGCCGTCGGCGCTCCCAAAAGCGCCGTCGCAGGAGTCGCGGTTCCCTGCTGGGCACCACTGTTGCACACCCCCGCGCCATTCAGTGCGTCCGCTGCCGACGCGGAAGGATTCAGGACCGGCGCAAACTGATGATCGTACCATCCGTCCGAGTCGTCGTACGCGATCACGACCGCAGTCGATGCCCACATCGGACTCTTCTGCAGAGCATTGATGACACTGACGACGAAAGCCTGCTCGTCGGTTGGATTGGAATACCCCGCGTGACCGTCCTGATAGGCGGGAGCCTTCAGGAAGCTGACCGCTGACAGATTACCCGCGGCGAGCGCATCGAAAAAGTCATGCGAATCGTACTCGTGATTGGCAGGCTCCGCGGTCTTCCCGTCTGTTTCGAAGCTGCTTCCGACGGCAGCGACCGAGCTGGGTCGGACGTGAGTCGGATTGGCAGTGCTGGCGTAGTACTGGAACCAGGCGTGATGAGGTATGTAGTCGAGGGAGTTGTATGCGAAATTTGCGACGGTCGGATTGGTGACGCGATTGCAACCGGTACTGCCGTTCGGATTCGTCACGGTCAGATCAAAGCCTCCCATGAACGAGCCCCACGTGATCTTTGCCGTATTCAACAGATCGCCAACATTCTTTCCGGACATCAGCACCTGCTCACCGCTCGTTGAACAGACATCGTTCAACGGATCCACATCGCCAATCATCGTGTAGCCGCCATTGCCATCGGCCACCATGTGAGACGCAGAAAACGTTGCAAGCGGCTTGTTCTGGTTCGCAATCCCGTTGGTCTGACCGGCGATGAGATTGAGGGCTCCGGGGGTCGAAGGACCATACTGAGTGGTATAGGAATTGTCGTTCATCGCAAAGTTTTGGGCGTAGTTCCACAGGGCGGTAACGGTGTTGCCGTCAAAGTACGCCATCACCAGACCTTTGTTCGCGGCAGGTGCAGGACCACCGGGTGGGGGCCCGGCCGTGCCCGTGTACTGGGGGAACAAGTCCATGTGGCCGTTATCCGAAGCCAACTGCTCCGGCATGTAGTTGTGTCCTTGATCTGCCGTCGCGGCGAGCACAGGGGCTAAGCGAAACGGGTTGGCTGCATTGGCGCCATTACCTGCAAGCCCGCTCCCCGTGGGGCCGTTCGGATTGTTCCCGAGCAGATCGACTCCTGTGAGAGGCGCGAAACCGTTGGTCGGATCCAGGGGTGTCTTCAGATTGTTGACTCCATTGACCGGAGCCGTCGCGCTGGCTTTGAAGGGCGTCTCGCCCGCGTTGTTCTGTGCCGTCGGATAGGTAGCAAAATAATGGTCGAACGAGACGTTCTCGCCATAAATCACCACGAGATGTTTGATCGGGGTAGTCGTGGCATAGCTAGCTGCCACGTCGGCGGGGATCGTTGGACCCGCGGGGCCCGCTGGGCCTGCGGGACCTGCCGGGCCAGTTGCGCCGGTTGCGCCGGTTGCGCCCGTCTTGCCGTCGTCACCGCAACCAGCAAGCACAACCATCCCGGCCATCGCAGCGGCCAAGCTCAATTTTCGCAGCATTATTCCCTTCCGGTCGAGTAGATGAAAGACGATGCGAACACACGCGTGCGTCCGCTGAATTACTGTTGTGGCGCGACGATAGGCATGGTCTGTTACTGCTCGATGACGAACGAATGCAAAAGTGCGATATATCGCCATCAGCGGAAGTTTATATAAGAAGCCTCTCGCCACAGAGTCGGCTAGCTTTGGCTTTCTTTAGACTACTTCTGCGGAAATGCTCCGCCGGCATCGGACCCCGAAGGCAAACCTGACATCCGCGTCGAGCGCACCGACCACGTCAGCCCAGCACGTGCACGACAAGCCGATTGACGCCATACCCGCCCACCGTCAGGAAAACGAACAGCGCCATCGCGAGCATCAGTGGCCGCACTCCGGCTTGGCGGATCGCCCGCACGTGCGTCCGTAAGCCCAATGCCGCCATCGCCATAGCAAGCAACAGAGCGTCGAGCTGAATCAACCATAACGAGCGAGGCTATTTCGGATAGGTAAGCCGGTCCTGGATTGCGAGCAACACATCATGTCGAGAGACTTCCCCGAGCAGAGTGTTGCGCCACTGTCCGGGCGTCACCGGCAACACCGTGGCCTGCTCGCGAAGGAATCCGTCGAGTGCCGTGCATAGCGGCATGTCCGGAGTCAGCGCAAAAGTCACGGGTTTGGCCACCGCCTGCACCGGCATTTCGCCCTCGAGTTGCCGCTTGTTGACTCGCTCCAGAACCTCTCGCGGATCGAGCCAGGCCACGATCTCATCACCGTCCACGACGTAGACCCTATTGATGGGTCGCTTCGGCAACCGCGCGAACATCTGCTGCAGCGTCGTCGAAGGAGTCACCTCAGCCACAGCAGGCTTCACAAGAGATTCGACCGTCTTGACCCGCCAATCATCCTGACCGGCCGCCGCCATGCTACGGCTCACAGAAGCGTGATAGACCGATTCACCGCGCCGATAAACCTTGGCGCTGTAGTGTGCCGTGACACATGCCAACATGAGCGGTAAGACGATATCGTAATCGAGCGTCATCTCGAACAGCATGAGAATGGACGTCAGCGGCGCGTGCGTGGTTGCGGCGAGAAATCCGCCCATACCGACCAACGCATACGCAGCCGGAACTGACGTGACAGAAGGCAGCAGACTGTGCAGAACGCCCCCGACTAGTGCGCCCACAGCGCAGCCGATGAAAAGGGTTGGCGTGAAAACGCCGCCGACCGCGCCTGAACCTACCGTCGCCGATGTAGCAGCCACTTTCGCGGCGAGAACCGCAAGCAGCCACAGCCCGACCAACTCCCCTCCCAGGATGTTACCGACGACGCTGTAGCCGTTGCCCCAGACTTGCGGTACGAAAATCGAGATGACGCCGACGATCAACCCTCCCAAACCCAGTTCCCATTGCGGCGCAAGACGCAGCCGGGCAAAGCGAGACTTGGCGAAGTCGAGGAGCGCCAGAAAGGGAGGCGCGAGGTGCCCCAGCAGGACGCCGAGAATGACATAAAAAATGAGTTCCAGGTTGGAGGCGAACTGCACGTGCGGCACGGTGTAGACAGGCCCAAAGCCCAGGAACCGGTGGATCGTGGCGCTCGCGGTCACCGATGCCACCACGAGCGGCCCAAAACTTTCCATTGCCGTAGAGCCCAGGACAATTTCGGAGACGAACAATGCTCCGGAGATGGGCGCGTTGTAGGCAGCCGCGATTCCCGCAGCGCCTCCGCACGCGACCATCAAGCGCAAGCGCGGCACCGGTGCACGCGCCAACAACCCGAGTTTGGATCCGAGCATCGCGGCGAGCTGCACCATCGGACCTTCGCGGCCGATCGACCCACCCGAGGCGATGGACAGGAGCGACGAGAGGCTGTTCCATAGAGTGGTTCGCAGCCCGATCTTCCCGTCGCCGACCAGAATCGCCTCCATGTAGTCCACAGGTTTTGCGGAACTGAGCCCCCGGCCGGCCAGATGGAGCACGAGACCGGCTAGCGCTCCACCTAGCGGTGGCACGAGCGCGCGATGCCACCAGACGAGATCGGATGCCGCGTGCACAAGGCTGATCGATTGCCCGGTGAACAGAATCTCGAACAGGTGAATACCTTCGCGGAACGCGACGCTCGCAAGAGCTCCGCAGAACCCGACCAGGGCGGCCCAGAACACGATGCCGGCGAGATCCTCGTGGCCGAGCAAGACCAGTCTGAGCCGCGTCAGCAATGACAGCGGCAAGCGAGCAAGCTCTCGTACCTGGCTGTGCATTATCGACCGGCTCCGAAGTGTTGACAGGATGCCGGACCGCCGCCCTGAAGATCGCCGCGAGGCGCACGCCCGGTCCGCAGAATCCGCAATGGCCCGCGCTGTTGCAACTCACTACGCCAATGAGCTCAGTAAGGCGCTCAACGTCTCGAGGTCCACCGGCTTGGTTAAGTAGTGATCGAAGCCCGCCTCCGCAGCTCGCTGGCGATGCTCGGCACTGCTCCAGCCGGTCACTGCAATCAACAGGACATTGCGGCCCCACGACTGCGAACGTATCCGGCCGGCGATGTCGTAACCGTTCAACTGCGGCATCCCAATGTCCAGCAACGCGATATCCGGCTGAAAATCCGCAGCCACCTCGAACGCCTGGCGCCCATCCGCAGCCGTGCGAACCTCATAGCCGACATCCGTCAGCAGGACAGTCAGTGTGACCACCGAGTCGGCATGATCGTCCGCGATCAAAACGCGAGCCCGTGCTCGGGCTATCGTGAGGCCGCGAGGTTCTACGACCGCATCCACCGGGGTATTCGCGGGTTCTGATAGGGTCAGTCGGACCAGGAACTCACTTCCCTTGCCAATCCCTTCGCTGCGCGCCTCGATGGTTCCACCATGCTGGTGCACGAGTTGTTTCGCGAGCGCCAGGCCAATGCCCAGCCCCCCTTGACTGCGCTCCAGGGATTCGTCCAGCTGCACGAACGGCTCGAAGATGTGCTCCAACATGAACTTTCGAATGCCGATGCCGCTGTCGCGAATCGACACCACGACGTCGCCCAACTGCCGTTTGGCAACCACCGCAATTCGGCCGCCTCGGGGGGTGTACTTTGCGGCATTGTGGAGGAGATTGGAAAATACCTGCGCCAGACGGTCGGGATCCGCATCAAGATGCAGGTGATCGGCGGCCAAATCGACGGTCAGCTCGTGCCCCGATGCATCGATCAACGGTTGGGTTTCCTCCACCGCGCAACGTAAAACCTCGTCAAGCCTCACGTGACGTATATGCAACTCGAGACTGCCGCGGGTGATTCGCGACACGTCCATCAGATCATCGATCAGATGTTTCATGTGCTCTACCTGCCGAGTGATGATTTCCGCGGCCCATTGTATTTCCGGCAACAAGGGCGTTCGGGCGCGCAGGATGTGGATAGCGTTGCTCACCGGCGCAAGCGGATTGCGCAATTCGTGAGCGAGGGTGGCAAGGAACTCATCTTTGCGGCGATCGGATTCCCGCAGAGCCGCCACCAGGGTTCGGAGCTCCGCGCCAGGCGCCCGCTCAGGGGCATCGCCCGCTTGCAATGACTCCTGCATTCACCTTCCTTTCCGTTGAGCGGCGCGTAGGACGCGTCACCCTCGGACGTAGTGACATCGTTGCGGGATTAGGTTCCCACGCGCGACGAGGAATACGCGACGAGACCGCCAGCGAGCGATTTCAGTCCGTACTCCCGGCGCGCGAGGACGCAGCCATCATTCCGCCTGTCTCGTAATTCAGAGCCGACTCCTGGATCAGTACGTCATATCGGGCAGTCGTCTCGCCGATCTGGGCCGAAGTCAACTCCAGCTGCGCCTGGCTCAATTCGACGATGGAGCTACTGCCGGCTTTGTAACGCGCCTCGGCCAGCTGATAAGCATTCGCGGCATAACGGCTCAACTGCTGCGTCGTGCGCAGTCGCTCCCGCGCGTTGTTGAGATTCAACCAGGCGATTCGGACATCGCGGCTTACTGCGTCTTCGACCGTGCGCAGCGACTCGGCAGCAGCCTTCGCGCGCAGCTCGGCCTCGCGCTGCCGTGCCTGGTAGAACCCGCCTGCAAACAGCGGCACGCTGATCTGAAGCCCGCCCGCGCTGTAATTGTCGGGCAGCCGTACGTCGTGCGACGGCGCGTCGCCTGCCGCAATCACGGCGGAGATCGTCGGGAGCCTCGCATCACGCATAGATCGTGCCAGCCGCAATGCCGCGTCGCGCTGGTCTCTGAAGCTCGCAAGTTCCGGTCGGTCCTGCAGCGCCTTCTCGATCAGCGGGGAGACATCATTCCCCGATGCGACCTGCGGAGGTGCCTGCTCTACGAGATCGAAATGCTGCTGCTCGCGAAGCCCTAAGACCGTGGACAAAGCTGCCATCGACGAATCGAAACCGTTCTGAGCGCTCTGCAGCAGCAGATTGCCGTTTTCGAGCGCGACGCGCGCGAAGCTCACATCGAGCTCGGACTTGAGTTTGTTTTCGGCGAGTATGCTGACTCGATCCAAGAGCAGTTGCCGTGTCTCCACCGTTTGCCGGGCGACGTTCACCACGGCCTGCGCCTGCAGGACACCGAAGTAACTGCGGTCGACGTCCAGGAGCACCTGCTCCCGTGTGGTTTGCGCGTTCTGGCTCTCGGCGCTCGCCTGCAACTTGGAGCTCGCGGCCAAATTCGACGTACGGCCAAAATCGGTTATGAGTTGGCTCACGCCTGCGCCAAACGCCGCCCGATTGAACACGCTCGGGTTATTGAGCCCTCCGGCCATGATGCGCGTATTCGCCGATTCCGCCTGGACGACCGAGCCGTAGAGACTCACCTGCGGCAACAGACCTGAGCGCGCTTGCTTGAAGACCTCACCCGCGGCGAGGGCGCGATAATCTGCGGCTGCGATGCCCGGATGACTCTTCAAAGCGATCGAATGCGCCTGATCGAGAGTCAGGGTCTGCGGGAGACTCCCGGGCGCTGGAGCAGGAGTCGCCATCGAAGCAGAGCCCGGGGGCGCTTGGGCGAGAGTTATGGCCTGTGCGACGCTCGGCAGCGCCTCGACGAAACCGGCCGCAGTTCGGCTGCCCGCATCCGCGGCCAGTACGCAATCCGACAATGCGGTGCTGACCAACGCGGCGATAGCAGGCACGATCAAAACACTTCGCTTCATCGTATTCGCTCGGGCTGACGGATTCGAGTCGGTGGCCGTGGCGTTCAGACCGCCTCCCCTGCGCTCAGCGCGTCGCCGGGGGCGCTCCCAGAATTCCCATGTGTGCCGCCTGTCTCCTTGTCGCGGCGGTGAACTACGTAATAGGCGGCGGGCACGATGAAGACAGTCAATACAACCGACACGGCGAGGCCACCGATGATGGCCCGAGCGAGCGGCGCATAGGCCTCGCTGCCCGTGCCGAGCTTCAACGCCATCGGAATGAGCCCCATCAACGTCGCCAGCGAGGTCATCAGCACCGGGCGCAAACGTACACGACAAGCCAGCGAGACGGCCTCGCGCAACGGGCGCCCTTCCTCTCTGAGTCGGTTGGTGAACTCGACGATGAGAATGCTGTTAGAGACAACGATGCCCACCATCATGACCACACCCATCAGCGACATCACGTTGAGCGTCGTGTCTGTCAGGTACAGAATGAGCAGCACGCCCGTCAAGCCGGTTGGGACTGCGAGCAGGATCAGCAGCGGATCGACGAACGACTGGAATTGCGCGACGAGGATCAGATAGACGAGCAGGGTGGCCAGGATCAGACCGAACCCAAAGGCACTGAACGAAGTCTGCATCGCTTGCGCAGACCCGCGGACCTTGACCCGCACGCCTTCGGGCAATTTCATCCCGTGAATGATGTTCTCAACCCGACTCAGGACGCCGCTCAAGTCCTCGCCTGACGGCGCGACATAAACGTCCATCTCACGTCGCAACTGGTAGTGATCCACCTCCGTGGGAGACTCGATATGCCGCAAGCTGCTGACGGTGTCGAGCTGCGTCGCCCGATCCGAGTGGCTTCCACGCAGCGGCACCGCCGACAAATCGGCGAAGTTGCGTATGAAGTTCTCCGGATACTGCACCGTGAGCAGATAGTCGTTGCCGCTCTTGGGATCGACCCAATAACTGGGCGCGATCATTTGATTGGACGTCAGCGCTGTGATCACGTTACCGACCACTTCCTTTTCGTTCAGACCAAGCTCGCTCGCATGGATTCGATCCACATCGAGTTTCAGCGAGGGATAGTCGATGTCCTGTGGAACGAGCACGTCGCTGACTCCCGTGAGCGCGCGTGCCTGTCCGGCGATTTGAGTGGCTACGCGATGAGTCGCCTCGAAGTTGCTGCCGCTCACCTGGATATCGAGCGGTGCCGGGAGCCCCAGGTTGAGCACCGCATCGACCAGTCCACCCGTTTGGAAGTAGGCGGCGAGCTGCGGCATCCGCTCACGCAGCCGCTGCCGAACAAGGTCCATGTACTGAAAGCTGCTCAGGGTATGCCCATCCTCGAGCCCCACCTGCACAAAGGCGGTATGCGGGCCGGAGTTGGAGGTGTACATCGATGAGAACCCGGGAGTCGTGCCGATGTTCGACACGATGATCTTGAGCTCGTTGCGGGGCACAATTGAGCGCACGATCTGCTCGACCTGGTTGACGATCTGGTCGCTGATCTCGAGGCGGGTGCCCGTGGGCGCTTTGAGATTGATGACGAACTGACCGGGATCGGTCCGCGGGAAGTACGACTTGCCCACCAGCGGATACAACCCCAGGCTCAGAACGAAAATACCCGTGATCCCCAGCACCGTCGCCGCCGGCCGCAGCAGTGCGCGCCCGAGCGTACCCTCGTAACGGTCGAGCATGCTCGTGAACCGGCGGTTGAACCAACTGTTGAAGCGCTGCCCCCATGACATCGGCCCGGCTGTGGACCCCATGCTCCCCGCCTCCCCTGCCGGGGCATCGTGCCCGTGCGCTCCCTTGATCCATTTCGCGCAAAACAGCGGCACGACGGTCATTGCGACAAAATACGAGGCGAACAGCGACAGCACGACGGCGAGTGCCAGGGCCGTGAACAGAAACCGGCTCACGCCGTACAGGAATGTCACGGGAAAAAATACGATCGCAGTAGTCAGCGTTGCCGCCAGCACGGGCAACGCGACTTCCTTGCCACCTCTCTCGGCGGCCACTTCGGGTGTTTCGCCGAGCTCCATGTGACGGAAAATGTTCTCCAACACCACGACGGAGTTGTCAATGAGACGGGAGAACGCCAGCGCGAGGCCGCCGAGAATCATCGCGTTGACCGTATTGTCACCGAGCGACAAGGCGATGAAGGCCGCCAGTGCCGACAGGGGAATAGACAGAAATACGGCCGCGGTCGCCCGCATGCTGCCCAGAAAGACGAGGATCATGATACCGGTCAACACCAGACCGATCACGCCCTCGTGGATCAGGTTCTCGATCGCGCTGCGAACAAATTTCGACTGGTCGAAGACGACGTCTGCGACGAGTTGCTTCGGCACATCCAGCAGGTGCGAGACGCCCTCCTTGATGCCATCCACCACCGCGATGGTATTTGCATCACCGCCCTGCTTGAGTACCGGCAGGTAGACCGAGGGCTGTCCGTCGACGCGTACGATGTTGCTCTGGATTTGCGCGGCATCCTGCGCCTTGCCGACATCCTGCACGAGAACCGACGCGTTCCCGACCGTCTTCAGTGGCAGCCGGTTGATGTCCGACATCGAATTGACCTGGCTGTTCGCGTAGAGGTTGTAGTCGTAGGGTCCGATCTTCACATCCCCTGCGGGCAGGATCAGGTTGGCCTCGTTGACGGTTCGCACCACATCCATCACGCTCAACTGGTGCGCCTGCAGCTTGAGCGGGTCTACATACACCATGATCTGGCGATACTTCCCGCCGAACGGCTGCGGAACTGACGCACCGGGCACATTCGCGATCTGATTGCGGACATCGTATTGCCCGAGGTCCCGCAGCTTCGCCTCGTTGAGGCCCGCTCCCTTCAAAGTGACCAGACACACCGGCAAGCTCGAGGCGTCGAATTTCAATACGACGGGCGGAAGCGTGCCCGGTGGCAGCTTGCGCAGATCCGCCATCGCGAGATTGGCGATGCTCGTCACAGCGGAATCGGCGTTGAAGCCGGGTTGGAAATAAATCTTGATCAGGCTCACACCCGGTAGCGAGCGCGACTCGATGTGATCCACGCCGCTTGCAAGCGTGAAGAAGCGCTCGAAGCGCCCCGTGATGTCCGTTTCCACCTGTTCCGGCGGCATACCGGAGAAAAACGTGGCGACGACGACCACTGGAATACGGATAGCCGGAAACAGATCGACCGGCATCTTCACGACACTCGTCACGCCGACCACACAGGTGATCAGGCAGATGACAATGACGAGGTACGGATAGCGAATGGCAAAACGTGACATAGGCAATGACCGGGTTGAGTCTTACTTCTGGGCCTGGGCGAGGAAGGCGCGCAACTTCTCGAGCGTGAAGTCCGGGGAGCGGCACAGCGCGAGCAGGACCTGCTCGCGGGCCACGATCCGGGCGGCGGCCTCAGGAATCAGGTGCGCGATCGCAAGGGGTACCGACTGCACGCCGTGCAGATCTCCGTGCAGCAGATCGCCGGATCGAATTGTCAGACCACCGATCTTGACGGGCTGTCCGAAATCAACGATGTGCACGTATCCGTGGGAGACGGAGACGCTGCCGGCGAAGTAATGAAATCCAGCGCTGCGCGCCGCCGGGATATCGCGAACCGCCCCATTGGTGACTACCCCGACGCAATGCAATGCCTGCAATATGCTCATGTGGACTTCCCCGACCAACGAGCACAACCCCGGGTGCGTGGCGGTGTCCTCTACGACCACGACGCGCGGGGCCGGCAGCGACACCATGTAGTCCAACCAGTCGGTTCTGTCTGGGTACGCACCCCTCGTAGTCGGAGGGGAAGAGCCGCGAATTTTCACGGTCACCGCGTATCCCAACATGGGCGAGAGTCTCGGAAAGAGGCTCCGTACTGTGTGGTTGACGAAACCTTCATTGCGCAGACGCTCGTTGAACGTCTCGATTGTGTTGGCCAGCGTGCAGGCATCCAGCCTGCGCAGAGCCTGCAGCTGCTCGTCGGTCAATATCGTATTCATTCGCGAGCCAGAGGCGCTGTGAGGCGAGGCTCGACCTTCTGGCCGGCGGCGAGCTGGGCGGGGTTACCGATCATGACCAAATCTCCCTCAGTGAGTCCGGAGAGCACTTCGTATTTCGCTGGAGTCTCGAGGCCGAGGGTCACGGGGCGCTCCTCGACCTGGTGAGAGCCATTGACCAGGAAGACTGTCTTGCCGCCCGGTGGCACCGCCTCGATCGGGATCGCGACGGAGTGCGGACGCTCGTCCACTTTCAGCGTCACGTTGGCATACATACCCGGCATGAGCTCTAGAGTTGGATTGGGGACTTCCATCTCGACGATCATCGTGCGCGTGCTGTCGTCGATTTTGTTCGAGAAGCGAGCAATCTTGCCTTCGAACGTCCGGTTGCCGAGGGAATCAACCCGCACGCTGACCGGAGCATCGAGCCGGATGCCGCGGACATAGTCCACCGACACCGGGAAATCGAGTCGGAGCAGATTGTTGTCGGACACCCGTACCAGCGGCATCGCCTGCGTCTGGGACGCAGTGCCCGCCTGGATCAGCGCCCCCGGATCGGCGTAGCGCTTGGTGACGACACCGCCAAAAGGCGCCGTGATTCTCGTGTAACTCACGAGCGTCTGATACTTCTGGACGTCCGATTTGGCGCCAGCGAGAGCGCCTTGGGCAGTGGCGTCCTTGGCCTCTGCGGTATCGAGGTCCTGCTGCGCAACGAGGTTCGGATGTTCCTTATTGACCTCAACCAACCGGGTATACGCGAGGTGTACATCCTTGTAGTCGGCAGCGGCGCGCTGGTGCGCAGCGATCGCATGATCGAGCTCATCCCCGAGCTCAGGGATTTCCAGCAGGGCCAGCAGCTCACCCGGCTTCACTTTGTCACCGATATCCACATTCATCCGCTTCACATAACCCGACACCTTGGCATGGACATCGACTTCGTTGTAAGGACGGAATTCCGCCGGGATGGTGATCTCCTTGTAGAGATCTTCCCGGTCGACCTTGACGACGGCCACTGCGGGAATTGCCGCCGCCGCGTCCGTCTCCGCATGAGCAGTCCGATGCCATGTACGTGCCACGATGAGACCGACTACGATCGTGGCAGCGAGTAGCGACACTCCCCACCCAAGTCGGCGGCGAGCCGTGCGCAGGTCCGCGATCCCGGAGGTGTCGGTGGAACTGTGAGAGTTATTCATGAGAGTGCATGCACAGAGGTTTTGTTAACGAGTGACTGCCTGATGCGAAAACGGCTGCCCTTGCCGGGCACGCTTGCTACTTCAACCTGGGCGCCGTGAGCCGCGCAGATGGACTTCACGATGGACAAGCCCAGCCCCGCACCGCCCTGCTCCCGTGATCGAGATCCATCGACACGATAAAATCGTTTGAAAACGTGCGGCAGCGCGTCCGGCGGAATCCCGATCCCGTCGTCCGCGACATCGAGGACGGCGCAGCCGTCTTCACTCGTGATGTTCAGGCGAACACGCCCGCCGTTCGGCGTGTATTTGATCGCGTTGTCGAGGAGGTTGACCACCACCTGTTTCATTCGTGCGCGGTCACCTTCGACATTGACACCGGGCGCGGATTCGCAGACAACGGTGATGTTTTTGTCCTCCGCGAGCAGGCTCATCTGATCTGCGGTCATCGCGGCGAGCTCCGCCAGATCGAAGGGCACCCACTCGCTATTGGCCTCTCCGGCATCCAGCCGCGACAGCGCCAGCAATCCTTCGACAATCTCGGCCAGGCGATCGACTTCTTCCAGCATGCTGCCGAGTGTCTCGCGCGTCTGCAGCTTCAGCTGCGTGTCTTGCGCCAAGCCTTCCAACTCCCCACGCAACACGGTCAGCGGTGTACGCAGTTCATGCGAAGCGTCAGCGACAAACTGCTTGGAGCTTTGGAACGAATCCTCGAGACGGCCGATCATGTGGTTGAGTGAAATGGACAAGCGCTCGAGTTCATCCCCAGTCTGCACCACGGGCAGGCGTTCGCTGAGGTTGTGCTGCGTGATGTCCTCGGCCTTGTGGGCGATTCGCTCGACTGGCCTCAGCGCGCGCCGCACCAGGACGAATCCGCCCGCGACCGCGACACAAACCGCGATCGGCAGCCCGATCGCCAGCATGATGAGCACCTGCCTCAACGTTGCCTCGGTGCGGAAATTCGAGACGCCCACCTCGACGACGTAGCGCGAATTGCCCGTGCCCGTGTAACTCAACGCAGCCACGAGCAACGCACCGGTGGGTAACGTTTCCTTGCGGGAGAACTTCCCGTCGCGAGTCAAAGGCGGCGGCGGGACCTGCGAGGGGTCGAAACTGCGGTCCTTCGGGTAACCTGAGGCATACACTACGTGGCCATCGGCTCGGGTAATGCGGATGAGGCGATCGTTGGCCTCGGGTGAGTACAACTCCTCCACCTGCTGGGCCACTGCGGCCTCGCCTGTGCGGGGGGCCGCTGCGAGCAAGGTGTCGGCGATCTGCCGGGCGCGGCGCGCCTGGATGTCGAGCAGATTGGCCTCGAGGTAGTGCCGAAGAAAGAGGACAGTCAATGCGCCAAGCAGAACGAATACGACGGTCAAAAGGCCTGCGTACCAAGCGACGAGGCGGAAGCTGAGCGAGCGAGTATTCATGACTCCCCGCTCTCCGCGAGTCCATAGCCAACTCCGCGCACGGTCCGGATCAGCTTCGTGGGGAAGGGATCGTCGACCTTGCGCCGCAGGTGGCGTACGTAGACATCCACGATATTGTTCAATCCCTCGAAGCTCTGATCCCACACATGCTCGATAATCATCGTCCGTGAGAACACCCGCCCAGGATTGGTTGCGAGGTACTCGAGCAGCGCATACTCCTTCGCAGTGAGCTCGATCCTCTTGCCGTTGCGCTTCACTTGTTGCGATAGCCGGTCCATTTCCAGATCTGCCACACGTAGAACCGTCGCGCGGCTCATGGAGCCGCGGCGCAAGAGCGCCTTGGCTCGCATAACCAATTCGGCGAACACGAACGGCTTGGTGAGGTAATCGTCGGCGCCCGCCTCGAAGTGTTGGACCTTCTCCTCGGTCGCATCGCGCGCCGTGAGAACGAGAATGGGAACCTCCTGGTTTTTGCGGCGGACACGTCGCAGGATCTCTGTGCCACTCACGCTCGGCAGCATCAGGTCCAGAATGATGAGGTCGTACGCATACGCATCGGCCATCTCCCAGCCGCTCTGTCCGTCCAGAGCAACGTCGACCGCGTAGCGCTCGGCCTTCAACGCGCGCGCAATCAGCTCGCACAGCTTCTTCTCATCTTCGACTAGGAGGATTCGCATGGATTTACCGTCGGCAGCAGGAAAACACACCAAGATTAAAATGCGGCGAATGGCCGATTAAAAATCATTCAGAAAGCCGCTCCGCCGCGAGAATTGCGGCGGGGTCCACAGATGCCGCCCCCACGAATCCTCAATACGCGGATCCAGTCACACACTTTGCGGCTTCCCGCTCTCACCGGGCGGTCGGGTCACCCATCGGCGACAGACCTTGCAAAATATCGCAGTGATGAACAGCGAACAGATGAAGGGCCACAGATGTTCGAAAAAACTCACGTACGAAAGCAGGCTCGAGTCGGATAGCCCCACTGTCCCGGTCTTTCTCGCGATGGCTGGTACGAGGGCCAGCGCCGCCGTCGGCACAGCAGTTGCCCGATACAGCAAGACGCAAGGTAATGACAGCAGCGTCGCCACGATCACACCGAAGATCGGACCGCATAGCCCACACAGCACGATCGCGGTGCCAGGATTTCCTGGCGGTGGCATGAGGGCGTCTACGACGTGAAACCCTGCCGCAACCGACAACAGGCCCAGCATTCCGAAGAGCGGGAATACCAGGGCGGCAAACAGCCGGCGCGATCGACGCCCGGGCGTCGCGAACGCCACGACACCAGTCACGCAGAAATATATGGCGAGTTTCAGGAATGACCGCGGGGCACAGAACAATTCGAGCCGGTCGGGCGCTATCCCATACCAGGTCAAATGGGTCAACAAATAGCGGACAGCGAGGTAGAGCCCGACAAACAGCAGCACGCAGTTGAGCTCCGGCCGCGCTTCATTGATGGACCGCTCCACACGAATCGCCCAGACACAGCCGAGCGCCCAGATGAGCGCTTCAGCACCATTCGCAATTCGTTGCACCTCGTTTTCCATCAGTCGCCGCCACGACGGGTGCGTGTCGGCGATCCCATCCGCGGCATACCGCACCAAGGCACGTGCTAACACCCGCAACACTGTCAATGGTGTGGTCACAACGCAACGTTCGCGCGTACGCTGCGCTATGGGTGAAGGGCGGCGTGGAAAGGAGCCTTTTCGGCGGGAACGAGCGCCTGGACGGATAGACCGAATGGCACGTGTGTAGTTGGAGATGCTGAACACGCCAGGTTGAAATCAACTACCCGCATGGTCAGCGATGTCAGGAGAGTGTCTTTCAGTTGTTTCAGCAGCTCGCAGTCTCCCTCGTCGAGCGAATGCGGCTGCCCTGCCGCGAGGCGGACTGTCCGAAAGAGGGCTTGGCCGTCCGACTCACTAACCTGAGTAGAGTGCAGCGCCTTCAGCGTTTCGAACTGCAGATGAATTCTTGGCGATCGTGCATTTGCGCCGAGTGCCGCTTCGCAGCGGTACGGAAGGATCTGTATGTCCGCTCGGGCCCCGATGGCCAGCAGGACATCGTGAAACCGATACCATAGATCGTTGCAGGAATATCGCTTCGGCAAGTCCCGAAGCCCCACGATTATATCGTGCGGCATCCATTCGGCAGGCGTGACTCCGGTATCAGGGGCCACCGGTGTGGTGGCGTAGACCGTTAGGAACCCCAGCGAGCAAGAGAGTCCAATGACCCGGCCAAGACGTTTCATGATAGCTCCCGGCGTGCGGACGGTGGGTGCAACCTCGGTTCCGACAAGCTCAGGACAATAGGAGAACACACGAACATTAACCGGCGACGTATGCCCGATTAAAATCCGTTCAGAAATGACCTGGCTGTCGATATTACGGGCTGCATCTATCCGACGCCGGCAGGGATCTCTAGGCTGCCTAAATGAACTATGGAGGCGACCGGTCGGTCGAGATGAGTATGGCCGATGCCGCGGTGCCCAGACACTGCGGCATCCGGGCATGTGCTCCGACTCGTTAGTTTTTTCAGAGGATGCCAACATGCGCACGCAAGCTCTGATAAACCACCGGGCGCGGCGGTTCGCGGCGGTTGGCGTTGCCATCATGCTCTCGGCAGTGGGAAGCGCGGTCGCCGGCCCGGCTGGCGGCGGTCACGGGGGAGGTGCTGGCGGGCATGGCGGCGGCGGGAGCTTCCACGGCGGGGGCGGCGGATTTCACGGAGGCGGCCACGCTGGTTTCGGAGGACATTTCCGTGGGAACTACTACCGAGGTGGCGGATTTCGCGGCGGACACTACGGCGGTCGCGAATACTACAGGTACCATGGCGGAGGCTACGGCCGGTGGAGGGGTTGGTGGGGTGGTGTCGGACTTGGGGTGTTTTTGCCGATGTTGCCGTGGGATTACGAAACACTCTGGTGGGGCGACGTGCCGTTTTACTACGCAAACAACAGCTACTACCTGTGGGACGACGATGTAGGCGAGTATGAGGCCGTGGAACCGCCGGCAGAGCTGACCCCGACCCCGCCAGCGAGCTCGCTGGCCGCATCGAGCGACCCTACCGTGAGCTCGGATCTGTTTGCCTATCCAAAAGGCGGTCAATCCGAAGAGCAACAGACTCGCGACAAAGAGGAGTGTCGTCGCTGGGCGGCAGAGCAAACGGGATTCGATCCGACCCAGGCGCAGCATGACGCTGCCAGCGACGCGGCGGCCAGGCGGGAGGGTTACCTGCGCGCTCAGGTAGCTTGTCTCACAGCGCGCAACTACAGCGTGAAGTAACCCGTTCTGTTTCTCGATCAGCCCTCAAGAGCCAACCCGCACAAGCCATACCAGTTGCCGACCGTCGTGCATGGCATCGCGATCGGTTTCGGCATTGAGGTCGCGCTCGTCAGGTGGGCCTTGCTCAGACTCAATGCCCAAGCAGCAACACGCCGGAGCGTTTGAACGCGCAACGTGCTCCCAACGAGCGCGACCTCAAAGTCACCATACGAAACCCACTTCGCAGGGACTGCCGTTTGTAGGAGAACACACGAAGATTAATCGACGACGAATGCTGGATTAAAATCCGTTCATAACCCGGATGAATTTTTGATGCCCAGCCTCAGGCCGGGAGTTTCTGATAGATGAAACTTCTTTCACTAGTTCCTGACAGGCAGCGCCGCTAGGATCGGCGCTTGGCAGACATCACACGGGCTGGAGGAAACTCATGATATCCCGACATTCCTTGCTGATGGCGATAGCATGCTGCGCAATCATGCATGCGAGCTTCACCGTGCGTGCCGCGGAGCCACCTTACAATCCGGACCACTTCGGCAAGGATCAGCTCGACCACATCTCGAAAATCTGTCAGAACGTAATGGGCTTGAATCCTGACGAGCGCCTCTCGGGCGGCAAACGGATGGGAAATGACCGCCTCGGCTATTGGACGAGCCACTATCGTGGTTGCATCCTTAGCCTGTCGGATTCGTTGCAACACGCAACGGACGAGCAAGTAACCCAGCAGGCGGACGCTGATTGCCGTGCCAAGGGATTTGCGTCGGGCAGCTCCGACCTGGCCTTATGCGTTATACAGTCGGTTAATGACCATCCCGATCCGGAACCCATACAAGCGTCGACGGCGGCGACACGCGCGAACCCCAAGCCACCGACCGCTTCAGGGTCTTTTACCGACGCATCACCGGATGAAATTTCGCACAGAGAACAGATGGCGTGTGTCGCGCTCGGGTTGGAGCCATCCCATGCGGCACGGAAAAGCTGCGTAAAAGACCTGAGCGATACACTCTACGCAGTCGATCATCCAATCGAATAGGAGGCACCCGTCTCAAGGTTGGCGGGATGCTTCGCGACTAGGTGAGGCTGGATCCTTTAGTCTCGCGCAGAAACAGCATGCCGATGATGGCTGTCATGCTCGCAACTGCAACGGGATACCAGAGGCCATTATAAATACCACCCGTGGCTGCCACGATTGCGAACGAGGTCACTGGCAGGAATCCGCCGAACCAACCGTTACCGATGTGATACGGCAGTGACATTGACGAGTACCGGATACGCGTAGGGAACATCTCCACGAGCCAGGCGGCGATGGGACCGTACACCATTGTCACCAGGAACACGAGATATGCGCACAGCGCGATCACCATCGGGTAATTGACCCGCGACATGTCCGCCTTGGCCGGATACCCCGCGTTGGTCAGCGCCACTTTCAGGCGCTTGCCGAATGCCTCGTTGACAGGCTTGAAATCTGCCTTCGCTAACACGTTGCCGGCGAAAGAATCGACATACACGGCTTGTGCACCGTTGCCGATGCGCAGCCGCGTCACCGAACCGGCGGGCGCGATCTCGCTCGTATACGGCACACCCGCTTTGGCCAGAGACGACTTCGCTACATCGCATGAGCGCGTAAAGGTCTTTTTGCCGATCGGGTCAAATTGGAACGAGCAGTCGGCCGGATCCGCAACGACCGTTACCGGACTCGTGGTAGCGGCGGCCTCGAGCGCGGGGTTTGCGTAGTGAGTCAGTCCCTTGAACACAGGGAAATAGGTCAACGCTGCCAACACGCAACCGGCCAGGACGATTGTCTTGCGGCCGATTCGATCCGATAGCGAGCCGAACACAACGAAGAATGGCGTGCCGATCAACAGTCCGGCAGCGATGATCAGATTCGCCGCCTTGGAATCTACCTGCAGTATCTTTTCCAGGAAGAACAGTGCGTAGAACTGCCCGCCATACCACACCACCGCCTGGCCAGCCGTGGCGCCGACCAGCGCCAGGATGACGAGCTTCAGATTCGGCCATCGACCGAAGGCTTCGGTCAGGGGGGCCTTCGACAGCTGCCCCTGACTTTTGATCTCGAGGAACGCCGGAGACTCCCTCAACTTCAGCCGGATGTAAACCGATATGGCGAGAAGGACAATGGACGCCAGGAAAGGGATGCGCCAACCCCAGGTTTCGAATTCATCGCCCAGGTAGAGTCGGCAGAACAGGATCACGAGCAATGACAGAAAGAGCCCGAGCGTTGCAGTTGTCTGGATCCAGCTCGTATAGAAACCACGCCGATTCGTGGGCGCATGCTCTGCGACGTAAGTCGCGGCGCCGCCGTACTCGCCGCCCAATGCGAGGCCTTGCAAAAGGCGTAACGCAATCAACATGACGGGCGCCGCGACGCCGATAGAGGCGTAGCTGGGCAGCATACCGACCAACGCTGTCGAGCTGCCCATGATCACAATAGTGACCAGAAAGGTGTACTTGCGCCCGACGAGGTCACCGATACGACCAAAGACCAATGCTCCGAATGGCCGGACGAAGAACCCCGCCGCGAACGCGAGCAGTGCAAAAATAAAGCCCGTGGTTTCGTTGACGCCTGAAAAGAACTGCTTCGCGATTACTGCAGACAACGATCCGTACAGATAGAAGTCGTACCACTCGAATACGGTGCCGAGTGAGGACGCAAAAATCACATTGCGGTGGGCGCGATCGATGCCGGATGCCGACCGATTGTCAGCGTATGGTGCAGGCGTCGCCATCAATCCCCCTGAACGTCTGCCACGTTTTAACGCAGATTATCAAGACTTTTTGGAAGAAGTCCGACTTCCAGCTTCGTGCAGATGTTACGCGTGACTACTCTTACATGTCTATTTGTTCCCCGTCCGCAACACAGCTTCCGACGGGGCGGAGCCGAGCGTCCGTGCGCGGCCCGCCATCTGAAATGTACTACTTCTGGAAAGGATAGTAGCGGAACGAGAGCAACGTCAGATTGATGTTCGTGTTCGGATCGCCACCGACGCCACTGAAGATCTCGCGCTTGACCCAGGTGTCCACAATTCCAACCTGACCATTGCCAAGCCAGCCTTGGTAGAACTTCCACCAGGCTCCTACAGTACCGCTCACGATTCTGGACGTGTTTGCGGCACAGGAGCCAGTGCCTTCGGTTTCGCAACCGCTGTTGTCAAGCAACGCGTTCCCGTATCCGTATCCGTAGGTTTTGCCCGCGGCGGTTACGTAGTAGTCCTTCTTGCTGACCTGCTCCTCGCCTATATATGCATAAAGTGTCCACGCCGACGTTGGTTTTACGACGAGACCGGCCTCCGCCTGGAAGCCTCTCAGCGGCTCGAGCCCCAGCGTGCCGGGGTTGACGGTGGCGTCGGGCAGCTGAGACGAGCCATAACGTCCCACACCCCTGCCGGCCGTGACCCTTGCCTCGAAGTCGACCATCTTCGGCACCACCGGGAGAATCAGGCTGCCGCCGAGGCCGGTGGCGCTTGTCTTCACGTTCGTCTGCTGGCCTGCGGCGATGTCGCGAGCGCGGAAGAACCGTTGAGTGATAAAGGCTTCGTAATGACCGAAACCCGGATCGACGGCTACCTTCGCTATGAAATCGGGGAGATAGTCCGTAGTGATATTGTTTGGCGAGAATGCGGCCCCGTTCGGCGGCGAGAACGCACTTCCGGCACCCGGGTTGTTGAACATCGTACCCAGGGCAGGCGCGCCACTTGAGGGATTGCTCGCGACCAGCACAGCCGGATTCTCAGCCGAGATGGCGGCGCTCACCATGTCATTGAACTTCTGCGTGTAGCGAATCTGCGGCACACGCAACCAGCTGAAACCGGGCACATATTGTCCATCGGGCGTCAGCGGAATGTTTTCACCGCGAAGTGAGATGCCCTGCTTGTTGCCGGTGAGCAGGCTCCAGTTCTGCCCGATCAGCAAAGTGCCACCGAACGGCTTGTAGGTAAGATCCGCAAAGTAATGGCGAATTCGAGGCGAGAAGCTGTTGCTCTCGTTGTAATTCGCGGTTCCGCCGGCGCCGCCGAAGTCGCCTTCGACATAGGCCTCGGTGGCCCAGGTGTCGCTGTCCGGTCCCTGGAACAAGGCCTGTAATCGGCTTTGCCGTTCAGTCAGGTGAAATTCACTCAAATAATAGTTGTGCGAATTGGGGTAGGGAATCGAGGTGTTGTAGTTCGATGCCCAGTCCGCGGACTCGTTGCGATCGCGGTTGACTACCAGCAATTCCACGAAGCCGCCGAGAGTGACCTTCACCGGCCCGGCCATGAACGTCGGTGCTGCTGCAGCCGCGCCGGATGGTTTCGCTGCCGGCGCGGGTTGCGGCGCCGTCTGCTGCGCCGGGGCAGCCTGCTGCGCCTTCATGCGATCGACTTCGCGCTGCAGCTTCTGAATCTGGTCCTGCAGATTCTGCAGGTCTGCTGCGGAGGCAGTCTCCGCAGACATGGCATTCGATGAGAACACGCCAAGGGCCGTCGCAACTGCAGCCGCCACGAGAGTGTGGCGCGCCCGGCCCAGCGGGCCTAGCTTATGGGGATGCAAGGGGGAACGGGTAGGTGTCATCTTCAGATTTCCTGTCGTGTTTTTGGGAAAGACGCCCGTAGCGTAGACGCAACGGCCGGATGCACAGGCGTCACCGCGGCTGTGCAATGGCCACCGGCCTATAGGCGGTCAGCGCGACACACTGTGCTTCAGTTGTATGACAACGAGAATGCAGCAATATGACACTTTTATTGCAGCGCTCCTCGGCCGTTGTGGTTTTTTTAATACAGCACGCCCTGCTCGAATTGAAATTGCGTTCTGCCTCGATTTTGCCCCGCCGCCGCCGCCCGCCTTTGCATTGCACCGGCTTCCCCATCATTGGAAGCTGCAAGCTATGCGAATCCTGATTGTCGAAGACGAGAAGAAGCTCTGCGACCTGATCGAACGGGCGTTGAAGGCCGAGCGATTCGCCGTGGACGCGGCCACAGACGGCAATGCAGGCTGGCGGCTCGCGGACTCCTATGACTACGACCTCATCATTCTGGACCTCATGCTGCCCGGCATGTCCGGGGCAGAAATCCTGCAACGCATCCGGCGCAGGAACCAACAGGTGCCCGTTCTCATCCTTACGGCCCAGGACGCCACCGAAGAGAAGGTGCGCAATTTCGAAGCCGGTGCCGATGACTATCTGACCAAACCGTTCGCCTTTGCCGAGTTGCTCATGCGCGTCAAAGCGCTCTTGCGACGTGCACCGACCAGCCGAGCAGCCGTATTGAGGGTTGCTGATCTGGAAATCGATCGAATGTTCCAGCAGGTGAAACGCGCCGGCAGGAAAATTGAGCTGACGCCGAAGGAATACGCGTTGCTCGAATACCTTGCCACCAACCCAGGCCGGGTGTTTTCGCGCGCCATGATCATCGAGCACGTGTGGGATCAGAGCTTCGAAGGGTTGACCAACATTGTGGACGTGTACGTGCGGCACCTCAGGCGCAAGGTCGACGATCCCTTCCCCACGAAGCTGATCCGCACGGTGCGTGGCGTGGGGTACAGCCTGGGCGAGAGCGCGAAGGCATGAATACGCGCTCTTTGGGCTTCCGGCTCGTTATTTGGTACGCGAGCCTGCTCACGGTCATATTCGTGCTGCTGGGCATGCTGACCCTGATCTATCTGCGCCACTATCTGGAGGCCAATGTGCTCGACATCCAGGCGCGGCGCGCACAGCAAATCGCCGACACCTTGCTCGCGGACTTGGATCGCACGGGCGAAAGCGCTCTCGCCAAAGAGGTGGAGGATTTGTATTCGCCCGCTGCGAACGAGCGTTTTATCCGCATCACGGCGGCGGATGGCCGTGTCCTGTACGCATCCGGAATCCCCAATGATCACTCGTTTGACCCGTCGAGGGTTCCCGTGCTTCGGCTGGCGAGTGAAATCCAACGTTTTCGTAAAGAAAATGCCCCCGGCAGCGCCCTTCTCATCGCAACACTACGATATCCGCCTACCAGTGGGGCCCACAGCAACGCCGGTCATGGCTATATCGTGGAGGTCGGCGCGTCTGTCCAGCGCACAGAGTTCACCCTTAGTCGGGTCTTCCTCATGTTGGCCGTAGGCTTGCCTGTTGCCGTATCGGTCGCCGTGGCCGGCGGGTTCGCACTTGTCCGACGTGCATTGAGACCCGTCGAGCGCATCACCCTCAAGGCTGAAGCGATCACCCACCACAACCTGAGTGAACGTCTACCGGAAATGCACACAGGTGACGAGCTCGAACGGCTCTCGCGTTCGTTGAACCACATGATCAGCCGGCTGGAAGACGCGATCCAGAGCTCCAAGCGCTTCGTGGCGGATGCGTCCCACGAGCTGCGCACCCCCCTCACGGTATTGCGCGGAGAGCTGGAGGGACTGGCACAGGACGAGCAACTCCGGCCGCCGACACGCGAGACCCTGGGCAGCATGCTGGAAGAGGTTGATAGGCTGGCGGAAGTCGTGGAGGGGCTGCTCGCGCTTTCCCGCCTGGACGCGGGCGAGGGTCAAGCGGAAAGCGTTCGTTTCAATCTTGCCGAACTCGTCGCGACCACCTCGGACCAGATGAGCCTGCTTGCCGAAGACAAGAACATCACCATTGTCCGCGAGGGCGAACGGGATGTTACTGTCGAAGGCGATCGGGCAAGGCTAAAGCAAGTCATCGTGAATCTGCTCGACAACGCGATCAAGTACACGCCGAACGGCGGTCGGGTTCGCCTCAAGATAGCGCACGAGGACGGCTATGCGATCCTCGAGGTGGCGGACGATGGAATCGGAATTCCGCAGGAAGCGCTACCGCACGTCTTCAAGCGGTTCTACCGTGCGGACAATTCTCGATCGCGCGGACAAGGTGGTGCGGGGCTAGGGTTGTCCATCGTGAAATCCATTTGCGCAGCACACGGGGTGACCGTCGAAGTGGCGAGCGTCCCCGGCGCAGGCAGCCGCTTTCGTCTGAAATTCCCACAACCGATACCGCAGGACGCCCAGAACAGCCAGGAGTTGGAGCTCCAATGATCCAGCTGTTGCAAAGGCCTTCAGAAGATCAGGGCAAACTGCGAAGTCAGTACCTGTTCATTGGGCCGGTTGCCGCTTGCCGAGCCACCATCGAAGTGAGTTACCTCATAGTCTAGCTGGGTCTTGACGTTACGATTGAGGTACCAGTTGATACCGACACCGGCGGCACGCGCGCCACGGGCAGCAGTCGTGGGATTGGCAAATGAGTTGGCAGCTCCGTCGAAGGCATCACTGTCGAAATGTATGGCGTGGTATCGGGCCACGATCTCCCATGCACCCAATCCACCATGCCCCAACTCACGGCGCGGTGTCGCTTTGTCGTAGCCTTCGTCTTCACCGGTAATGAAGTATGACGCCTGCAATTGCCAGGCATCGTGGTGCAGCGTGGCATTGCGGGCACTCACGGCGGGCACCTGGCGCTGCACTTGTTGGTCCACTTGAACATATTCACCAAGCAATCCCAACGACTTGCGGTAGAAGAAGAACTGCGGTGTCAGGCGGCGCTCGATACCCTGCGCGATAGTTGCGTTGCTTATGGCCCCACTCACCTGTGTGTTGCTTCTATAACTGAACAGTGGCTGTTGCCCGGTCGTCTTATAGCTGGCCAGTAACGCGTTCGTCGTAGTACTGGTTGCAGAGCCGTGATTGTTGACGTACGAGCCAGCAATACCTACGCCCAATCCACTCCAGAAATTTCCGCCGAGATTGACAAACGGCTTCGCAAACGCCCGCCCTTCCCAGGTGAATTTCCCGGTGGAATTGAGATCGGGTGTCGTATTGCCGTCAGTACTGCCGGAGTCCAATACCCCGTCGAATACACCGAGATCATAGTTAAGGAGGCCGCCGCGCAAGGTGCCTCCCACCTTGAATCCGAGGTCGCGATAGGGCAGCAGGTCCGCTGTCAGTGAAGGTTCGATGAAGCGTGCGAACTGCTCCAATTGCAATCTCTCAAGACCCAAAGGGGCCTTGAATTTACCGAAGGTGAGAACGAGCCAAGGCTGCACGCGGGCTGAAGCCCAAGCGTCCTGCACAATCGTCTTCCCTTGGGCAAAATCAGGCATGATACGGAAGTCGTAGCGGCCGTCGAGAGTGCCCTCCAACGTCGGACGCAGTCGTCGCACCAGCCATGTATTGGCGGTAGGCGGCGTGTACGAATCGGTGAAATAGCGTCCATCCACTGACACGTTGCCGCGAAGCCGGAGGACGTTGGCGCCATCGGTCGATTTCAGAGTGAAGCCGTCCGGGCCGAAGCTGCTGGTGACGGACGTCGGACCGGCAGATGCTACGCTTGGGACACCTTTGGGCACTTCGCCCGGTGCGCTCTGAGGTGCTCCGCCTGACGCGCTTTGAGGCGTTCCGCCGGGCGCACTCTGAGATGCCGCCTGGGCCTCCTCACCAGCCAGCAACCGCTGCTCCAGCAGACGGATACGCTCCTTTTCCTCCTCCAGCTGTTTCCTCAGATCCTGGAGCGATTCTTTAGTGGGAGCTGAATTGTCATTGGCGGCGTGCAGATGCGGCGCGGCAAACACCAAAGCCAAGGAGAATGCTGCGACGTGAAGAGCGCGCGCGGTGCAATCTTTGGCGAACTGACGCGGGAGTCGCATGAATAACCTTGGGTGAGCACGTGTCTGACGCAGGCGCGTCGATGACCTGTATGCTCGCATCAAGGGGTGACAAAGTCGGTACCGCGCCGATAACAAGGCGGTTAGATTGGCGGGTGTTTGGGCTTCTACGCCCAATGGTCGTTCTGAGCATCTGATGCCGGAATGTCAGGGTCCGCGCTGCGGGCCCTGACATCGGTTTGAGGGGGTTGTCGCGCTTGGCCGGCAGCTTCGCTCGACCCCGTCGCGAGCATCCGTCCCTGGAGCTCAGATCCGGCCCGCCATCCCTGGCGGGCGTTCGGCCGCTTCCGCGGCCTCACCCCCAACGATAGCCTGCACCTGCCGCGCGAGATTGCGCGCGTGGTCACCGATACGCTCGAGTGACTTGAGCGCGAATGCGGCCTCGAGGGCGACGCTCACCTGCCGCGGGTCTTCCATTGCACGAGTCATCAATCGCCGCAATCCGGCCGCGTATTCGGAATCCAATTCCTTGTCGCGCGCGATCACATCGATGGCCAGCGAGCCGTCCAGGCGATCGAAAGCTTCCAGCGCAGACCTCAGCAGGCTGACCGCCAGTTGCGCCAGGTGCCGCACGTCGCGCGACGTGGCGGGCCCCGGCCTGCTCCCTTGGGCCAGTACTGTGCGGGCAATCTTCTTCGCCTCATCGCCGGCACGCTCGAGCTCGGCGACGACCTTGGACATTGCGATGATGGCGCGAAGATCACCAGCGACGGGCTGACGGCGGGCGATCAGGGTCAGCTGCTCTTCGTTCAGGGTGGCGTTGTATTGGTTGACGTCGCGCTCGCGCTCCAACACGTGCTCGGCAGGGCCCACCTGCCAGTCGGTATAGGCTGCGGCGGCCTCGCGAACCTGGTCCATGACCAGGCCGCCCATCTCGACCACGCGTATGTGCAGCGCTGCCAGCGCGCCGTCGAAAGCTCTGCTGATATGGCCTTCGAGCATCAGGGTCATTTGAACCAATAAACTAGCCGAACCGCCCCGTGATGTAGTCCTCGGTAAGCCGGTGGCGCGGGTTCGTGAACACCCGGTCCGTCTCCCCTACTTCAATCAACTCACCCATGTGGAAGTAGGCCGTGCGCTGCGAAACGCGCGCCGCCTGCTGCATGGAGTGGGTGACAATCACGATGGCATAGCTTTCCCGCAGCACTTCGATGAGATCCTCGACACGCGCCGTGGCGATGGGATCGAGCGCCGAGCACGGCTCGTCCATCAGGATCACTTCGGGCTGAATGGCAATAGCGCGCGCAATACACAGGCGCTGTTGCTGACCGCCCGAAAGCCCCGTGCCGGGCCGGTTGAGCCGGTCCTTCACTTCGTCCCACAGTCCGGCGCGCTGCAAGCTCGTGCAGACGATGTCGTCGAGGTCCGCGCGGCTACGCGTAGTACCGTGGATTCGCGGCCCGTAGGCCACATTGTCGTAGATGGATTTCGGAAATGGATTCGGCTTCTGGAACACCATGCCGACTCGCGCCCGCAACTGCACGACGTCCTGATCCTTGGCCTGGATGTCAGATCCGTCCAGCTTGATCGACCCGGTGACCCGCGTGCCGGGGATCGTGTCGTTCATGCGATTCAGGCAGCGCAGGAAGGTTGACTTGCCACAACCGGACGGCCCGATCATTGCGAGGACCTGTTTGCGGCCCACGTCGATGTTGACGTTCTTGAGGGCGTGCTTGCTGCCGTAGAAGACATTCACGTCCCGGCAGGAGAAGACAGCGTCTTCTACCGAAAGCTGGCCGACCGTCTGATCACCGCCGCTGCGATGCTCCAGGGAGGTGGGCGCCGGCACGCGGCCGCTGGGCTTGAGATTGAGCCCTCCTTCACCGAGACGTCGTCGATTTGGCTCATCAGAGGCGCTCAATGCGTCCACTGTTTTACGCTCCCGAACTACCTCGTTGCCCGCATCGTTCATAGAATCTTTACCCAAACCGCCCAGTCACGTAGTCGTCCGTCTTTCGGTCCTTCGGTGCCGTGAACATCTGCTCCGTCGGTCCGATCTCCACGAGCTCACCCATGTACATGAAGGCCGTCACGTTTGAAACGCGCGCGGCCTGCTGTAGGTTGTGCGTGACCACAGCCAGGCAATATTTCTCGCGAAGGCTCTGCAGTGTCTCTTCGACTCGCAGCGTGGAAATGGGGTCGAGAGCTGCGGTCGGCTCATCTAGGAGCACGACTTCTGGTTCGAGAGCGATTGTACGCGCAATGCATAACCGCTGCTGCTGACCCCCGGACAGGCCCCGCCCGTCCTCGTGCAGCTTGTCCTTCACCTCATCCCACATGGCGGCGTCCCGAAGCGCAACCTCGACGCGCCCCGCAAGCTCGGCTCGCGGAATTCGCCGCGCGAGCCGCAATCCGAACGCCACATTGTCGAATATCGACATGGGAAATGGGGTCGCCTTCTGGAAAACCATCCCTACGCGAAACCGCAGGCTGGATACATCCACAGTTGGCGCGAGGATGTTTTCGCCATCCAGCAGCACATCGCCAGTAGCGCGGTGACCCGGATACAGGGCGTACATGCGGTTGAAGACCCGCAGCAGGGTCGACTTGCCACAACCGGATGGTCCGATGAACGCCGTTATGCTGCGGTCAGGGAGCGTCAGATTGATGTCTTTCAACGCCTGGGCCTGGCCGTAGTAAAAATTGAGGTGTCGCACCTCGAACTTGGGCGGCCTCGCTTCCACCGGCGCGCCACGCTCGGAGCGGACCGCATTCATCGCTGCTTTCCCCCACCCGGGTTCAACGCGGATACGACGACTCGCGCTGTGATGCTGAGGGTCAGGATCGCCAGCGTCACCAGCAAGGCGCCGGACCAAGCCAGCTGCTGCCAGTTCTTATACGGGCTGAGCGCAAACAGAAAGATGTCCACCGGCAGATTCGCCATTGGCGCACGCAGGTTCGTGCTCCAGAACTGATTGTTGAGGGCGGTAAACAGCAATGGCGCGGTTTCCCCGCTGATACGGGCGACGGCGAGCAGCAGACCCGTGACGATGCCGCTGCGAGCGGCCGGGTAGATGATGCTGGTGATGGTGCGCCAAGGGTATGCACCCATCGCAGTGGAGGCATCCTTCATTCCCTGCGGCACGAGATTCAACATGTCTTCGGTGGTTCGCACGGTGACGGGGATGGCAATCACGGCCAGCGCAACCGCCCCGGCGAGCGCTGAGAAGTGACCCATGCGGACCACCAGAATCTCGTAGATAAACAGGCCTACGATGATGGAAGGCGCACTCAACAACACGTCATTGACGAAACGAATGACCGAGCTCAGACGCGACGTGCGGCCGTACTCCGCCAGGTACGTTCCAGCCAGCATGCCGATGGGAGCGCCGATCAGTATGCCGATCAGCGTCATGACCACACTGCCGTAGATGGCGTTGAGGAGTCCGCCGCTTCCCCCCGGAGGTGGCGTGTTTTGAGTAAACAGGGCGACGGACATTCCGGCGATGCCGTTCGAAATCAGCGTCCACAGGATAGCGCCCAGGCAGAACAGGCCAATGGCAGTGGCGAGGCCCGACATGCACAGCGCCAGCCCATTGGTAATTTTGCGCATTGTGCGCCGGTTCATACGCAGACCCATCTCATACGGACGACAGCGCGCGCCGATCGAGGCGCAACAACATGAAGCGCGCAGCGGCGATGACGGTAAAGGTGATGAGAAACAACAGTGCACCGAGCCCGACGAGCGATGAGGTGTACAGGTCCCCGACAGCCTCTGTGAATTCGTTGGCTATCGACGCCGAGATCGTCGTGCCGGGCGCAAGCAATGAGGGACTGATGCGATGGGCGTTACCGATCACGAACGTGACGGCCATCGTTTCACCCAGCGCGCGGCCCAGGCCCAACATGATGCCGCCGACGATCCCGGTCCGGGAATAAGGGACTACGACTTTCCAGATGACTTCCCAGGTCGTGGCGCCGAGTCCGTAACCCGACTCCTTCAGCACGTCGGGTACCGTCTCGAACACATCGCGCATGACGGCCGAAATGAATGGCAGCACCATGATTGCCAGCACCACGGAGGCCGTCAGAACGCCGATTCCGAAAGGCGGGCCCTGGAACAACTTGCCGACCACAGGCAGGGGCCCGAGCCATTCGATGAGCCACGGCTGCACGTGACGCTGCAGCAGCGGCGCCAGTACGAACAGGCCCCAGATGCCGAAGATGATGCTCGGCACGGCGGCCAGGAGCTCGACGGCCACACCCACGGGCCGCTTGAGCCACGAGGGCGACAGCTCGGTGAGGAAGATGGCAATGCCGAAACTGATCGGGATGGCGATGATCATGGCCAGGAGCGAAGTCACCACCGTGCCGTACACAGGCGCCAGCGCGCCGTACTCGTCGGTGACCGGATTCCAGATCTCGCGAGTCAGGAAGGCGAGCTTGAAGTGCGAAAAGGCCGGCCACGAGCCTTTGAGCAGCGAGAGCGCGACGCCGCCCAGCAAGCTGAGCACGAGCAATGCCGCAATCAGCGTGGCGCCGCGGAACAGGCTCTCTCTGATTCGCTGCCGGGCAGCATGCCGTGAATCGAATGCGACGGCTGCAGTGGTATTCATGATCTCCAACGAGCGGGGCCCCTAAGGGCCCCTTCGCAACAGGAGGGCGCGCCTTGCGGGCGCGCCCTTGATCTGGCGCCGGTTATTTGGCCGCAATGGCCGGGATACCCTTGATCTGTGACTTCCAGGTAGCACGCACCTGCTTGATCAGGGCCTCCGGCAGCGGCACGTAATCCAGCTCGGCCGCCATCTTGCCACCACTCTTGTAGGCCCAATCGAAGAACTTGATGGCCTCGGCCGTCTCCGCCGGGTTCGGCGGCGTGCCGTACAACAGGATGAAGCTCGCACCGGTGATGGGCCAGCTCGCAGCTCCCGCCTGGTCCGTCAGGATCAGGTAGTAGCCCGGAGCGTGCGACCAGTCGGCGTTGGACGCCGCGGCCTGGAACGATTCGGCGTTCGGCGCGACAGCCTTGCCGCCCTTGTTGATCAGCTTCGCATACGCCATGGTGTTCTGCTTGGCGAAGGCATATTCAACATAACCGATGGCGCCATCGGTCTGCGTGGTCATGTTGGCCACGCCCTCGTTGCCCTTGGCGCCGATGCCGACCGGCCACTGCACCGAGGCGTTGGCGCCGATCTTTTCCTTGAAGGTCGGGCTCGACTTGGACAGATAGTCGGTGAACAGGAAGTTGGTGCCCGAGCCGTCCGAGCGATACACCGGCGCGATCGCGGTGTCCGGGAGCGTCACTTTCGGGTTGAGCTTCTTGATCTTCGCATCATTCCACTTGGTGATCTCGCCCAGGTAGATGCTCGCAACCGTCGCGCCGTCCAGGGTCAGGTCGCCGCCCTTGACGCCCTTGACGTTCACGACCGGCACCACGCCGCCGATGATCATCGGGAATTGCACCAGGCCCGACTCCTTCAACTCGGCAGGCTCCAGCGGCTTGTCGGAGGCTCCGAAGGTCACGGTCTTCGCCTTGATCTGCTTGATGCCGCCGCCCGAGCCGATGGACTGGTAGTTGAGGCCGACGCCGGTCTGCGTCTTATAGGCGTCCGCCCATTTGGAGTACACGGGGTACGGGAACGTGGCGCCGGCACCCGTGATGTCCGTCGCTTGCGCGGTCACGGCCAGCGACAGTGTCGCCACTGCTCCCAGCACTCGTCTCACGCTGAAAAAGTTCATGAATCGACTCCTCCTCATTTATGGAATTCTTCCGCGCGTTCTGACCGCGCGTCCCCACGGGCGCACCGAAGCATCGCGCACTGCAGGGGCGCATTACATGACCGCAATGTGACGGTTTAATGACAGACCAAGCCCGGCTGGGGCTCCGGGCGCCAATAAACGGCTTGCCGCGGGGCAGTGCTGGCCGTATAAACGCGGGCCTGCAAACTCCAACCGCCCGCCAGTGCATCAGGACACGCACGCCACATGTCCCAAACCCTTGAGCTCACTCGGAATCTGATGGCACGCCGCTCGGTGACCCCCGCCGACGAGGGGTGCCAGGAGGTCATGATGGCCCGGCTCGCTGCCGCGGGCTTCCATATCGAACCGCTGCGCTATGGCAGCGTCGAGAACTTCTGGGCTAAGCGGGGAAACGGTGGCCCCGTGTTCTGCTTTGCGGGTCATACGGATGTCGTTCCGACTGGTCCGCTGGAAGAGTGGAAGACGGACCCGTTTGTTCCCAGCGTGCGCGACGGGAGGCTGTACGGCCGAGGTGCAGCCGATATGAAAAGTGGCCTCGCGGCGATGGTCACGGCATCGGAGGAATTCGTTGCGGCGCACCCTGCCCACAAGGGATCGATCGCGTTCCTGATTACGAGTGACGAGGAAGGTCCGTCGGTTGATGGAACCAAGCGTGTCGTAGAGACCCTCTCGGCCCGCAAGGAACGGATTGACTGGTGCGTGGTGGGCGAGCCCTCGAGCGAAACGAGAATCGGCGACACAATCAAAGTAGGCCGCCGCGGATCGTTCAGCGGACGGCTGACCGTACACGGTGTGCAAGGCCACGTCGCCTATCCACAACTGGCAGAGAACCCGGTGCACACACTTGCGCCAGCGTTGGCCGAGCTCACCAGCCGCATATGGGATGAGGGAACCGAGTTCTTCCAGCCCACCACCTTCCAGGTATCCAACCTGAACGCGGGTACCGGAGCGCCCAACGTGATTCCGGGCGAGCTCAAGGCGCGATTCAATCTGCGCTACTCGCCGGTTCAGACCCAGGAACGTCTCAAGGAGACGGTGGAAGGCATCCTGCGCAAGCACGGCGTGCGCTACACGATCGAATGGTACGTGTCCGGCGAGCCCTTCTACACAGCGCCTGGCGCGCTATCCGATGCCGTAGGGTCCGCGATTCAGCAGGTGACAGGCATGCGGCCCAAGCTGTCGACGGGCGGAGGCACGTCGGACGGACGGTTCATTGCGCCGCTCGGTGCTCAGGTGGTGGAACTGGGTGTCGTGAATGCCACGATTCACAAGGTCAATGAGTCAGTACAGGTGGAGGAGATCGATCAGCTCCACCGGATGTACTTCAACGTGTTGCGAAATCTGCTGACTTAGCCTTGCGCGGCCAGGTGTTGGTCGCGACGCCCATGGCGCCCAGGATGAGCGCGCAGATCAGCACCCATGCCGGCATGGCAAGGCCGAGGAACTTCCAGTTGACCTGACTGCATTCGCCACTGCCAGTCAACACCTTGCGAATCACCTCGGTGACCGGCGTGAATTGTAAGAGCACATCGAGCGGCGCGCCGCAGGCGGGAATCGTGCCGGGCGGCAGACTCTGAACATATAAGTGGCGTATGGCCACCCCGATCGTGGCAAGGGATGCCACCCCTATCAACACTGCATAGACGGATGCGCCCCACCGCCCCCGCGGGTTGTGCAGCCCCGCGATGAGGAATACCACGCCCAGGGCGGCGATACCGATACGCTGAAAGATACACAGCGGACACGGCTCCAGCCCGAGCTTGTACTGCGTGTAGTAGGCGTACCCGAGGAGAGCGACGCAGGAAATGAAGCCTGCGAAATTGAGCAGTCTGCGATTCGTCGACACGCTGCGATCGTACTTGACCGAAGCCTTTATCGCATCAGGAACTTGCGGGCTTCACACCGTTGCCAGTGGCGGGTCGCTGCTCCCTGAGCTCACGCTCGACGTCGTCCAAGGAGGTGTGACGGATGTCCTTTCCATGGACCATATAGATGACGTACTCGCTGATGTTCTTGGCGTGGTCACCTATCCGCTCGAGCGCACGGACCACCCACATTACATCCAACGCCCGGCGAATGGTCCGGGGATCTTCCATCATGAAGGTGATGGCCTGGCGTTGAATCGACTCGTACTCTTCATCGACGAGCCTATCCTGACGCGCGACTCGCAATGCCGATTCGACGTCCATCCGCGCGAATGCATCTAACGCGTCATGCACCATCTCGGACACCACGCGCCCAAGATGCTTGATCTCGCGGTACTTGTCCGCAGGACGCTCCATCGTTGCGAGCCGCGAAGCGATATAGCCAATCTTTTCGCCCTCGTCGCCAATTCGCTCGAGGTCGGTAATCGTCTTGATGATTGCGACAATGACACGCAGATCGCCTGCGGCGGGTGCGCGCGTCGCGAGGATGCGGCTGCATTCCTCGTCGATGGAGACTTCCATGTTGTTGACCTGGTAGTCGTCCATCGCGACGGACTCGCCCAGCGTGCTGTCGCCCTCGACGAGCGCCGTCACGGCCTTGTGCAGCTGCTGCTCTACGAAGCCGCCCATCCCGAGCACTTTGCTGCGAACCCGCTCCAGGTCTTCGTTGAAGCGGCGGGAGATGTGGTGGCTGAGATCCGCTGTTTCCATCAGTTGGCGTCTCCGGCGCTCGGTTGGCTACGAGTGCCATTGCTGGCGATCATAGCTGAACCGGGAGCAGACAGCGCTGCACGTGCGCCGGCGGGAATCGGCTCCAGCCCTTCGAGGAACTGTTCGGTGGCCGCTTCCCAGGTGAAGGCCTTGGCACGCTCGGCGCAAACCTGTCGGCTCAGCAGCAGAGCGGAACGTATAGCAGTCGCCAGGTCTTCATTCAGGACACCCGTCACACCTGGCTCGATCACATCGATGGGTCCTGGGACGGGAAACGCTGCGACGGGGACGCCGCAGGCGAGAGCTTCGATCATGGCGAGCCCGAACGTATCGGTCAGACTCGGAAAGACGAATACGTCGGCGGCGCTCAGCATGGCCGCCAGCTCGTCACCGAACCGGTAGCCGATGAACAGCGCCTCCGGATAACGCTCGCTGAGCGCGGCCCGCGCAGGCCCGTTGCCGATAATCAACTTGGTGCCGGGCAGCTGCAGTCGCAGAAAAGCGTCGATGTTCTTCTCGACCGCCACCCGCCCCATGTACGCCATGATGGGTCGCGGCAGGCCCGCGAGCTCCGCGGGAAGCTGCGTGCTCAGCGGCCGGAACAGCTGCAGATCGACGCCACGCCGCCACTGATGCAGGTGCTGGAAGCCCTTGGACGAGAGTTGCGAGCGCAGGCTGTTGCTGCTGACGAAAGTCCGTGCTGCGGCACCGTGGAACCTGCGCAGCCACGCGTAGCTGACGCTGAGCGGAATCGGCCACCGGGCGTTCAGATATTCGGGGTAACGCGTGTGATACGAGGTCGTGAAAGGCAACCCATGCCGGCGGCAATAGCGGCGCATCGACACGCCGATCGGCCCCTCGGTTGCAATGTGTATTGCATGGGGTCGGAACGACTTGATCTCGCGTGCGATATGAAATCCGGGCGCTATGGCCAGGCGGATTTCGGGGTAGCTCGGGGCGGGGATGCTGGCCAGGCCTTGCGGGGAGATGACGCGGACCTCATGGCCCAGTCGACCGAGGCTCTCGATCGTCGCCTTCAACGTAGTCACGACGCCGTTGGTTTGAGGCTCCCAGGCATCGGTCGCAATAGTGATCTTCAAGCGGCATCCGCGACCAGCTGCGTCGTCATGCGGCGCGCCGGATACAGACCATTTGGCCACCGCAGCAATTGCAGCTCGCCATCCAGAGTTTCGATCAGTGCTGAACAGGATTCGACCCAGTCCCCAGTGTTGCAGTAGACAGTACCATCTATCTGGCGCAAGTTGGCGCGGTGTATGTGGCCGCAGACGATTCCGTCGTAGCCCTCCGCCTGCGCGTGGCTCGTGGCCACCTCCTCGAAGCGCTCAATGTACCGAAGGCTGGTGCCGATGCCGAGCTTGATCCGCTCGACGAACGGCCAGTACGGCTTGCCCATCCGGCTTCGCAGGTTGTTTACGCCGTGGCTCAAAGCCACGACGACGTAGTACAGAGCGTCGCCCAATCGGGTGAGCCACGGGGCGCAAGTAACGATCCCGTCGAACCGGTCGCCGTGCGTGACCAGCAGCCGCATCCCCCGCGAGGTCCTGTGCACCCATTCGCGATGCACTTCGAGTTGGCCGTTGAGCACTTCAGCAAACATTGCGAGGCTCGCGTCGTGGTTGCCGGGAATGTAGATGAGCCGGGCGCCTGAGCGCCGCTTGGCCAGCAGTGCCCGCACGACGTTGGTGTGCTCGGCAGTCCAGAACAAGCGCTGACCAAGGCTCAGGGCGTCGATGATGTCGCCGACCAGCACAATGTGCTCGGCATCGATTCCCTGGAGAAACTCCGACAGCTCCCGTACCCGCGCATGCTTGTAGCCGAGATGGATATCCGACAGAAACAGCGTGCGAACTTTGATAGGTCGTCGTCGTAAAGAGCCGGTCGTCATCCGCCAAGGTTCGTCAAACGTTATGTCGTCCACATGACAGCCCGGCGAAGTATTTTTTACGAAGCGCCCAGCGGTAACAGAGGCTTGCAGGCGATTCTTAAACTTCGGCCGCCTGTGGCACCCGCGCCAGCTGCACGCGGCTCAGCGGAAAATGACAGATGAACTCGCTGCCGCTGCCGAGCGTACTTTGGATCTCGAGCTCCGCTCCGTGGCGGTGCAACACGTGTTTGACAATGGCGAGGCCCAGACCTGAGCCACCCGTCGAGCGGGAACGCCCGGCGTCTACCCGATAGAAACGCTCCGTCAGCCGGGGGATGTGCTCCGGTGGAACGCCCATGCCGGTATCGGTCACAGAGAAGTGTCCGCCCTCGTCGTCCACCCACCAGCGCATCTCGATCGAACCCTCGGCCGGCGTGTACTTCGCAGCGTTATCTACAAGGTTGGAGAATGCTGAGTGTATTTCCGGCTCATCGCCCAATAGCTGCGCATCACTGTCGATCCGGATACGGATATCGCGCGGATGCACGGGCCGCGCAACCACATCTTTGCGGAGCATTGAGAGCAGCGCCGGGATGTCAATCGGCTCACCGCCGAGCATTTCGTCAGTCTCTTCGAGGCGCGACAGTTCCAGGAGATCGCGGATGATGGCGGTCATGCGCTCGGCCTGGCGACGCATTTCCGTCACGGGCCCCTGCAGGTCACGATCCAGAGCAGGATCCTGACTCAACGTTTCCAAGTAGCCGGAGATCACGGTCAACGGCGAGCGCAGCTCGTGTGAGGCGTTGGCTACGAAGTCCTTTCGCATGGCTTCCAGCCGCATCTGACGCGAGACATCGCTCACGAGCAGCAACTGCTGGCCTTCACCGTAAGGGACCATCTGCAAGGACAGGTAGCTATCCTCGCCCGTCGTGGTCCTGATCACGATCGGACTGCCGAAATCGCCAATTTCCAGGTAGCGCGCAAATTGCGGCGAGCGCAGCAGGTTCTCTATGCGCAGACCGAGGTCGGCCGTGCGGCGCAGGTCCAGCAGCCGCGCGGCCATCCGGTTGAACCACATGATTTCGCGCTGCGCGTTGAGAATCACAACACCGTTCGGCAGCGCCGCAGTCGAGCGCTGCAGTTGCCGCATGAGCTGCACGAAACGCTGTTTGTGGAATCGCTTGCGACGGTGCAGGCGCACAATCTGGGCGATGATCTCTCCAAAGACTCCGCCCACGTCAGGGGGATCAGCGAAGCTGCGATGACGCAGCCACCACTCCAGGCGGAACAGGTTGGAAAGTTGCCAGCCCAGGTGCAGGGCCAGCGCCACCCCGAGGCCGATCCACACGCTGCCGAATAGCCAGCCCAGCAGCAGGCCGCTCACGACCGTCGCGAGCATTCGACCCGCTGCGAACCACCACGCCTGTGTCGCTGGCTGCATGTGAAAAACTAAGCCGTCCGTTGGAGCGTGTCTGACTGGCCCCTACACGGTTCTCGCTGAGAATCGGTACCCCGACCCTCTAACCGTCTGTACGAAGCGATCGTACCCGAATTCTTCGAGCGCCTTGCGCAGACGACGGATGTGGACGTCGATGGTGCGCTCTTCAACGTAGACGTTGCCGCCCCAGATCCGGTCAAGAAGCTGATCACGAGTGTAGACACGCTCGGGGTGTGTCATGAAGAACTCGAGCATGCGGTATTCAGTGGGGCCCAGTGGCACGGTCCGGTCGGCCACCATGACGCGATGACTCGCCTGGTCGAGCGCCAGGCCCTCGAATTCGATCAATTCGTCAGCGCCGTTGCCGGTGGCCCGGCGGAGCACTGCATTGATGCGCGCCAGCAGCTCACGCGGTGAGAACGGCTTCGTAACGTAGTCATCCGCCCCGCCCTCCAAGCCGGCGACCTTGTCGCCCTCCTCGGCGCGGGCCGTCAGCATGATGATGGGTAGCTCGCGCGTCTCACGGTCACGCTTTAACGCACGCGTCAGCTCGAGCCCGCTCATGTCGGGGAGCATCCAATCAATGAGCACCAGGTCGGGGCGCTGATCAGCCAACGCGGCACGAGCCGCACGGCAATCCTCAGCCTCCCGGACTTCGAAGCCGGCACGCTTCAACCCGAAGGCGATCATTTCGCGAATCGGGCGCTCATCCTCGACGATCAGAACCTGTTTTGCGGGCATGTGATACAGACTGTGGGGCGCGGGTATTACAGATGCAGCATGTTGCAGATTCATGACAAGAACGCTAGTCGTTGATCTGGCATGGCAAATTAATGGTGCCGCGCGATTTTCAGGGGGCCTTTGGCCTGGCCACGTCATCGCGCAGATAAACGGGAATCGCCTCTTCCGGGGGCAGGACTCGTCCGGCCCGGACCTCGGCCACGGCCAATGAGGCGATCTCACGCGCTCCCGGCAGGATGTTCTCATCAATGCTAGCGAGGACGCCTCTGAGACTCTCCCGTAGCTCAGCATATGCGCCGAACCCACGCCCGGCCGCGTCGACCAGCGTTCCTGTCCACGCGCCCGGAAGGTGCACATCCGCAGGTTTGCTGACGTGCTCGGTTCCGACGGCCACCATCAAATCGTCAGTACTCCGTTCGAAGCAGCCCCAATAGACTTCCTGCATCCGGGCATCGTTGCAAACCAAAATATGGTGCATCGCGTCATTCTTGTCCGCCCTGTCATTCAGCGCGCGCTGGGCGACTGCCCGAAGGTCCGAGATGGGAACGACCGGGAGGTCCGCCCCAAATGCCAAGCCCTGTGTGACGCTTGCAGCCAATCGCACTCCCGTGAAGGAGCCAGGACCGCGGCCGAATGCAATGGCGTCCAATCCCGCAAGCGTTGCGGCCGCTTGCGCCAGGAGCTCGTCGATCATTGTCAGGATCAGCTCCGCATGCCCGCGAGGCGACTCGATCTCCCGCTGTATGAGACTGCCATCGACCCACAGCGCTGCCGAGCAGTTCTCGGTTGCCGTATCGAGCGCGAGGATTTTCAACCGACGATCCGGGAAGCGGGAACTTGTGGGGCATGCCCGCGAAGAAAGCGCACGATCTCCTCGTGCTCGCGAGTGACATTCATCACCGGCAAGGCCGCTACAAACACTCTTCCATATCCCTTCCCTACCATCCGCGGATCACAGATGACGATGGCGCCGAAATCGTCTTCGCTGCGGATGAGGCGGCCAACACCCTGCTTCAGAGCAAGTGCGGCCTCCGGCAGTTGATAGTCACGAAACGGGTTGCCGCCGGTGGCCTGCAGATGCTCGATACGCGCCCGCACCAGCGGATCATCCGGGGAGGCGAATGGCAGCTTCTCGATGATGACCAGGCGCAATGCCTCGCCCTTGACATCAACACCCTCCCAGAAGCTGGTGGTGCCCAGCAGAACCGCGTTGCCATCCTCGCGAAACTCTTTCAACAGCCGTTCCCGCGGCGCCTCCCCCTGAACATACAGCCGGTAGGGTGGCACTTGTGCCCAGCGCTCCCGCAACAGCGCCGCGCCCTGCGCCAGCGCTCGATGACTCGTAAAGAGTACGAAGGCGCCCCCTCGCGACGCGTCGATCAGTGCAACGGCCTTGTCAATCACCGCAGCGACGTAGCCTGGTGCCGACGGCTCAGGCATTCCAACCGGCAGATACAACAGGCTTTGGCGCTCGTAATTGAACGGACTATCGATCTTCAGCGTGGGAATGTCAGCGAGCCCGAGGCGGCCGGTGAAGTGGCTGAAATCCTCGCCCAGGGACAGCGTCGCCGACGTGAACACCCAGGCGCAGCGCCGCGCGTGCAGCATTGCTTGAAACCGCGCCGAAATGTCGAACGGCATGAGGCTCAGTGCGAAGCCCCGCTGACTCGTCTCGACCGCACGCGCGCCTTCCAGGTCGTCGAGTGCGCAGATGCGCTCGAGGCTCGCCGCGAGATCGGCGACCCGCTCACCCATCTGCGCCAATGGATTGGCCTCATCCAGGGTGGCCAGCCGCGCCTGCAATCCCTGCAAGGACTCAAAGAGCTCCTCGACCGCAGTGTTGAGCGGCGAATGTCGCTCCGTCCAGGATACCCGTGTTGCGCTGGACGGCAGGCATCCCGACACCTGGCGCAGGCAGTCCTCCACCGCCCGCACCGCTCCGCTCAGATCCATTGACGCGGGCGCGTGGCCCATCTCGGCCTGGAGGTCCTTCAACACGCCTTCGATGCGCCGGCTGCTGACATTCGCTCCAAAGAACTGGGTGGCGAGATCCGGGATCTGGTGAGCCTCATCGAGAATGATGGCATCGCAGGACCCGAGGATGTCACCGAAGCCGTCTTCCTTCAGGGTGAGATCGGCAAGCAGCAGGTGATGATTGACGATCACTATGTCCGAATCGAGCGCCTGCCGGCGCGCCGCTGCGACGTGACAGCGTGACAATTCCGGACAGCGGTTGCCCAGACAGTTCTCGCGAGTCGAAGTAACTTGTGCCCACACCGCATGTGAGTCCGACAAGCCGCGAACTTCCGCCAGGTCTCCCAGGCGCGTGGTACGCGCCCAGCTTTGAATGCGGGCCAGCATTTTTTCGGGCGCGGCCCCCCGCTTGTTGAATGAGGACTGGAGCCGCGGCACTGGAGCCGCGGTAGCGGTGACGTCCCCGGCGGGGAGCGGTGACGTCCCCAGCGGGGAATCCAGCTCGAGCTGCTCGCTGTGCGCGTCCGCCCGCGCCAGGCGATAGCGGCACAGATAGTTGGAGCGGCCTTTGAGGAGCGCGACTTTCGCAGGCCGGCCCAAGGCAGCCGCTACCAGGGGCAGATCCTTGGAGAAAAGTTGGTCCTGCAGCGTACGCGTGCCGGTTGAGATCAATACGCGCACGCCTGAGAGCAGCGCGGGTACGAGATATGCGAACGTCTTGCCGGTTCCTGTACCGGCCTCGACCGCGAGGGTCTCGCGGCTGTCGACGGCGGCTGCGACGCGCTCGGCCATGCGCAGCTGCTGGCGGCGGACTTTGAAGTCCGGCAAGGCACGTTCCAGCGGACCTTCGAGCCCAAATATGTCTGACAGATCAAGCATTCGCGGCGCACGCTACCTTGCGTCTCCCGGCCTGTCGAGGCGCAATTAGGGGCGCAGAACGGCCGGAAAGCGGCCTCCCGTACGATAATGGAACAAAACGAGGGGTATTGTCCTATTTATGAAGGCATCCTGGCCGGCCCAGCTATAATTTCCCGGGCGGCTCATAGCCGCCGGCGAACTGGCCGCCCAGTGCGGTAAACGGCCCCGATGAAGGCCGCGTACATCGGAATAATATGAGGTACCGTGGATGGCCACTGCAGCACACCTGATTGCTTCGCTCCCCCAGATCAGCCCCGACGTGGCGGCCTGGGTGAACTCGGTACGTGAGCTGACGCAGCCACGAGCCATCCACTGGTGCGACGGATCGGCTGCTGAAACGCGCGAATTGACTTCCAAGCTGGTCCGCGACGGCGAGTTGCAGATCCTGAATCCGGATGCGTTTCCTGGATGCCACCTGTCCCGTTCGGACCCCAGCGACGTGGCGCGCGTCGAGCACCTCACCTATATATGCACGCCGAACAAAGAGGACGCGGGCCCGAACAACAACTGGATGGACCCCGTGCAGGCGCACGCGAAGATGCGCGACCTGTTCCGCGGCTGCATGAAGAATCGCACGCTGTATGTCGTGCCGTATTGCATGGGTCCGATCAACTCTCCCCTGTCCCGCTGCGGCGTGGAGATCACCGACAGCCCGTACGTCGTTTTGAACATGGCAATCATGACGCGCATGGGGCGGCCGGCGCTGGAACGTATTGCACGCGAGGGCACGTTCGTTCGCGGGCTGCATTCGACCGGCGAGCTCGATCCCAATCGGCGCTTCATCATGCATTTCCCCCACGAGCTCAGTATCGAGAGCTTCGGCTCCGGATACGGCGGCAACGCCCTGCTCGGTAAGAAATGCCATGCGTTGCGCATCGCCAGCTGGCAGGCCCGGACCGAAGGCTGGCTGGCCGAGCACATGCTCATTGTTGGCCTGCAGAACCCGCAAGGCGAGACCCACTATCTGGCCTGCGCATTCCCATCGGCGTGCGGCAAGACCAACCTGGCCATGCTGATTCCACCCGGCTCACTGCCCGGCTGGAAGGTGTTCACGGTCGGTGATGACATCGCCTGGCTGCACCCGGGCGCCGATGGCCGGCTGTGGGCGATCAATCCCGAGTCCGGCTATTTCGGTGTGGTCCCCGGAACGAATCCGGAGACCAACCGCAACGCGTACAACATGATCCGGCGCGACACGCTGTTCACGAACGTCGCGCTCACCGCGGACAACGAGCCGTGGTGGGAAGGACTGAGCACGGGCAAGCCCGTCATCGACTGGCAAGGACGCGCCTACGATCCGGCACGCGGACCTGCCGCTCACCCGAATTCCCGCTTCACCGTCTCAGCCCGGCAGAATCCCAGCTACTCTCATCGGTCGGAGGACCCTCAGGGCGTACCTATCACGGCCCTGGTGTTCGGCGGCCGCCGCCGTGAAGTCGCTCCCCTGGTCTATGAGGCTCGTGACTGGAAACATGGTGTGCTCGTGGGGGCGTCGGTCGCCTCAGAGACGACTGCTGCGATGGTTGGCCAGGTGGGCGTCGTGCGTCGCGACCCGATGGCCATGCAGCCGTTCTGCGGGTACAACTTCGGTGACTACTGGCAGCACTGGCTGGATGTAGGAGCCAAGCTGACCCGGCCGCCTGGGATATATCACGTGAACTGGTTCAGACGGGACGCGGACGGCAAATTCCTCTGGCCCGGATACGGCGAGAACCTTCGAGTGCTCGAGTGGGTATTGAACCGGTGCGCCGGCCGTGTTGGAGCCACTGAGACACCTATCGGGCGGCTGCCTCGCCCTGAAGACTTGAATACTCAGGGGCTGACGGTGACCACGGAAGCGATGAAAGCGTTGCTTTCAGTAGATCCGGCATTGTGGAAGAAAGAGATGTCCGAGATCCGCACGTACCTGGAGCAGTACGGAAACAGGCTTCCGGCGCAGATGCTTCAGGAGCTCAAAGGGACGCAGTTGCGGTTGGCTGGCTGAGGGCTGCCTCAGCTGTTTTCGCATTCGAAGCGAATGGTCTGGGGCGAGTCAGCTTCCGGCAACCGCCCCAGACCAATCATCCCCTCGCCTTTGATCTGCAGGCTATCGCGCCTGACGAACGATTCCTCTCCGTCGTCACTCTGCACGAACGTGCCGTTGGTGCTCTGATCGATCAACACGAATTTACTGCGGTTGATCTCGATGCGCGCGTGCAGCCGTGAGATCAGGTTGCCCTTGATGACGATATCGTTGTCTTCGGCGCGTCCTATCGTGATGCTGGAGTGCGTCTCATCCAGCATCAGCTCCTTGTCCTGGCATCGCAACTTCAAGCGCATGAGCCGCACCGGGCGCGCGTTCATCGCGATCGCCGGCACCATGCTGGTCACGTCATCCGACTGCCACAGCACTTCGTAAAGAGTGACTTCGCTGCCCTGCCCCTTGAGAGTCGCCACGTCGATCTGGCGGCAGGACGCGCGCCACTCAGGTGAAAGCCGCTCAACTGTCGCCGCGGTGGTGATGATCTGGCCGGCTTTCGCCTGGCTGGTCATTCTGTTGGCGGTGTGCACGGTGGCGCCGAACACGTCCCGCGCCTCGAGCATGACGGGCCCGAAATGACACCCGATGCGGATTGCCACGGCCTGGTGATCCACCTTGAGCTGCGCGTGCGCCGAAATCTGTTGCTGCATCTGGGCGGCCGCGTTCAAGGCTTCGTCGGCGCTGGGGAAGGTCGACATGACCTCGTCGCCCATCGTCTTGATGACGGTACCCTGGCGCTGCTCCGTTGCGCTGCGCATCACGTCGATGCAGATTGCGACCATGTCACGGGCCCGCAGGTCCCCCATCTGCTCATAGAGCCTCGTGGAGCCCACGACGTCGGCGAACAAAATAGCTAATTCAATATCCTTGCCCATGCAATGCAGGCAGACCGCGGGTGGGTCGGGTGCAAACTCCTCGAATACTCAAGCAATTAGAGGGATTATACGCGACCGCTCTCGAGCCGCTAGCAAGCTGACACCCTTTGGTGGCGCCGCTGCCGAGCGTCGCAATCATGAGACACGGCTTGCCGAACGCTGTTTCGGTTTGAATCCTGGCCGCGTCCGACGGCCAGCTCTATCAGGCGATCCTTTAGGCGGTGACAAGTCGAGCGGCGTTCCTGAGCAAGTCAGGGCCGGCGCCGGCTTCACGCGCTCCTTCGCTCAGGAACCTCCGATACTCGCGTGCGCCGGGTTGGCCACCATAGAGGCCGAGCATGTGCCGCGTGATGGAGGAAAGCCGTCCACCTCGCGCTAGCTCCTTTTGGGTATAACGCGCCATCCGCTCGAGCATCTCCTCACGGGAAGTTTGCAACCGGGGCTCGTCCGGATACAGGGCGTGATACAGCTCCGTCAGGACAAACGGCCGATGATAGGCCTCCCGGCCCAACATCACTCCTTCACACCAGGCGAGCGCACCCAGCGCTTCGCCGGATGTGCGGATGCCGCCATTCACGATCACCGGGAGGTGCGGAAATGCCTGTTTTATCCGCTCGACTACGTCGAACCGCAGGGGCGGGATCTCCCGGTTGTCCTTGGGCGACAGTCCACCGAGTACGGCCTTCCGCGCGTGAATGATGGCGACTCGGCATCCTGCGGCGCGCACTTTCCGCACGAACTCGTGTAGCGATTCGTAGTCCGCTGCATCGAATCTGCTGACCATCTGCCTGATCGACACCCCGGACTCGCGCGCGTGGGAGTTAATTACGCCCACTCGCATTTTCACGGTTACCGGCACGGTGACGCTGGCGCACATCGCGGCCACGCATTCTGCTACGCGGTCCGGTTCCAGCATGAGGCAGGCGCCGAACGACCCACTCGCGACCCGATCGCTGGGGCAGCCACAATTCAGGTTGATCTCGTCGTAGCCCGCGTCCTCCCCTGCCCGGGCGGCCACGGCCAACTCTTTGGGGTCGCTGCCTCCTAGTTGCAGTGCAACAGGATGCTCCTCGGGGTCGAACTCGAGCAGCCTGGCCCGGTCGCCACGCAGTATGGCCGCCGCGGTGATCATCTCCGTATACAGGAGCGCGTGCGGGGAGAAGCCGCGCAGGAAGTAGCGGCAGTGGCGGTCGGTCCAGTCCATCATAGGCGCTACGCACACTTTCCCGGTGGTTTTTCCACATTCCGGGGCTCCTTCATCCGCCAAAATAGGCTCCTGCCGCTGACTCAGCCATCTGATCTGCCACCTCTGTTCACCATGTAGGCCTCATTGTGACGGGGCCCGAGCGAGTCGTGAAGAAGGCCCCACGCGGGGCACCCGGGCGACACTCTCGCGACTTCGCAACCTGGGATGGCGCTGCTAGTAATGATCACGTGTACCGACACGAGCAGTGGATGCGAACTATGGTCTGCGTTTACGAGAGCAATGCGGAATTTCCCAGCACGGGCCGAAGCCCCCATGAGGACGGAGAACCCGGAAAAGCTCCTCAGGAACTACCGCCGGCCGACCGACCGGCGAATCTGGACGCTCCAGTCACTAATCGAGATCACCCTTCCCGCAATCTCCTCGGGCGCAGGCCAACGATCGGAGCTCCAGGCATTGACAGAAGCGGCGTGGTGGTTGACGGTCACTTCATGACCCATCCAACCATCAATCGGCCCTTCCGGACACTGACGCGCACGCTGTGGTATGACCTCTGACGCTAGCATCCACGGCTGCGATAGCTCTATACGCGAAGAAAATGGCGGCATATAAAAACGCCCAACCCACGTGAGCGACCGCGTCGTCATTGAGTAGGATTGCCGCGTCTGTGTTGGGAAGAAAGTAATAGTGATCGAGCGGCGTAATGTAAAAGTAGAGCGCGAGGGCTGCGAGCAGCATCCAAGCTTCCCACTTTCTGTCAGCCAAAAACACGTGACGGACCAACGTAAAAACGTAGACCCCGAAACCTAAACAGGTTACTAGGTACACGGGCTCACGGATGGGGGCAGTGATATCCAATGTATAGAAAAGTAAAGCGGCGATGAGCGATGCGGCGAACAGAATTACTTCCTGCCACTTTGAGAGGCGCACTTGATGAGTCACCGCCATGAGGCCGATTGTGGCGATGAGAGGCACTCCCAGTAGCCTCGAGAACGCGTCGAAATAGTCCCACAGCCAAACGATTGGCTTCGCCGGATCCAGCGCAACGATAATTCCAACGCTGGCGGAGACACCGAGGATGTACCACTCACCGGCCAGCAGGGTGTTCTTCAGTTTTTGGAACTGTCTGCCAAAATAGAAGCCGCTGAAAGCCAAGGAACCCCGCGTAACAATGCTTGCGACGGTGTGTGCAAGAAGGCTGAAATCCTGGGCAGGCATCGTCATCGTGGGCAATCCCTACTTTCAAACAAGTAAAAAGCGAAACTCATGCAACTAGCGAACGACGAGCTGGCCACGCGCCCACGGATACTCCCGGGCGTAATAAACGTAGGTGCCGGGCTGGGAAATCGCAATTGAGACCGACTGTCCCGGCAGGATTTC